>Ga0315308_1002214_pt1 | contig 11048 bp, 10 predicted proteins | sample TDP3_MG_FD_203078 | JGI IMG/M metagenome (GOLD analysis project Ga0315308, IMG submission 203078) | Freshwater sediment microbial communities from Lake Towuti, South Sulawesi, Indonesia - TDP3 | ecosystem: Environmental > Aquatic > Freshwater > Lake > Sediment | place: Indonesia: South Sulawesi...
CTTGCGGCGACTAGCCAGTAATAGAAACTATGTGGCCGGGGCGTGGCGCAGTTGGTTTAGCGCGCTTGCTTTGGGAGCAAGAGGTCGCTGGTTCAAATCCAGTCGCCCCGACCATAGAAAGGAATTTCAAATGTACAAGAACATCGCAAGAATAATTGTTGCTCTGTCTTCATTCTTGATTTCCATTTCCAGCTGTGCCAAGAAACAGCAGGGCCCGTACTACACCGACCCGAAGGGAAGATTTTCGGTGGAAGTCCCAAGTGGGTGGAAAATTCAGGAGTTTCGGGGTGGTAGAAGCAGGATTGTATTTTACAAAGGAAAGAATAATGTAACTATTGATGTGGAAGAGTACAATGAAAGTCCAGCTATATCAGAAAAAGAGAAGGATAGGGTCCGTTCGGCGTTAGGGCCATCAATTAAGGCTCGCTTTGGCGGAGAAATAGCCGACATCTGGGAAAAGTCGATTACTATCGATGGAGTTGAGGGCTGGCTGTATGGTTTCAGTATTCCTTCCCGGCGCATAAGACTGAAAATGGTAATGTATGTGAAAAATAGGAAGATTCACACAATCGTTTCGACTTGCGACCCAGAAGAAGAAAAAACCTGGGAGTCTCTCGTGTCCAGCTTCAAGAGTAGCTAAGCTAAGTAATATCGGTAGTCATAGTTGTAAAGCGAAAGTTGAGTCGTTGTCAATTGAAAATTCTTGATGGGGGAGGGATGAAAGGCCAAATATATGTTTTGACCATTAGTATTCTCGTTGGTTTTCTGTTTCTATCTTCTGCCAGCGGTGATAGTTTAGCCAACAGAATAGGCATAGGGCTTGGGAATCCATATATTGCCGTAAAATATGGACTCACTTCCAAATTCTCCGTTGAGGGAAGGGGAGCTTTTGGTTCGGGGATACTTGCCTATGGAGCAAGGCTCTATTATAACTTTAATCCGAGAAACAGGACAGTTATCTTCATTGGTGGAGAAGGAGATTATGTCTCTTTCGATGTTGATGATGTAAAAGGATTAGGGGTGGTTGGTTATGGTTTTGTGGGAGGAGAATATTTCATTACCAGAAAATTTACCTTTAATCTCGATATAGGGCCTGCTTACATCTTTCTAAAAGAGGGCGAATTTGACTTTGATGTGCACGGATTTGAATGGGTCTTCAATCTTGGAATTAACTATTACTTTAAATAGTTAGGAGAGAAAAGCAAGAATGGTCAAAGGAAACAGGAAGATAAGTTTATCAATAATAATACTAATCTCCATTCTTACATTCGTTTCTGCTACAGGAAAAACGGGAGGATTCCGTTTTGGAATAATAAGGGCTATTCAGAACAGGGTTAATGAGCTGAAGGGGAAAGTAGCCCCTTATTCTAACCTGCCAGACATTTCGACATTTATGACCCAGAAATCGGAGCGTTTTATAGTTGACATCGATGATATCTCCGACGGACATCCGTTCAAAGGGCAAACGGCCCACCAGCCACATCAAGGAGCCCATGTCCATTTTGACAATACTACAGATACCTGGCCTGAGGGAGGTGTGGATAGGCCGGAGAATTATCCACCCATATATGCTCCAGCAAACGGAGTCATAGATAGGGTTGATTATGTCTATCCTTTAGGGACTCACGATCGCTATGGCGTTGATTTGGCATTTGCCAGGGATAGTAGTGGCGATATTTACCTTTTGTGCTACTCGATTGAACCTATGATTCCTGAACCTTCAGAGAATTTCTATAGACGCTATATCCTTGTCTCTAAAGGACAGGAAGTCAAAAAGGGAGATGTTATAGCATATATGTATACCCCTCAGGGTGGAGGGCTTGCAATTCACATTCATTTTCATATTGTAAGAAAGAATTCGAACAATTTTATGGCTCCAGCGATATTTACTTTTTCAGTTGTGGAGGAGTTTAAAAACAAGTGGGGCACTTTCGGAACCGATAATGGCGATACAATACCAGCGTGTATGGGATACAGGCTAAGTGAAGAGGAGAATCCATTTGGAACAGGTGTTAAGGATAAGTTATGGTAGATAAAATGATGAAAGTCCAACTTTTATATATCTTAGATTGTCCCTGGTGTGTAAAAACTAAACAGTTAATCAAAGAAAGTCTGGAAGAGCTTGCAGTAAAAGCTGAAGTAGAAGAAATTCTAATTGATAGAGATGAAAAGGCAAGGAAATATAATTTTGTAGGCTCGCCAACCGTTAGAGTAAATGGAAAAGATGTACAGGGAGAGGTCAGCAAAGAGCAATGTTTACCTTGTGAACAGCTGGCTGAATATGCAGAAGGAACAACTGAATTTGTCAAACAAGAATGTAGTTGTGGATGCAGAATCTATTTCTATAAGGGCAAGCAGTATCCTTATCCACCAAAGGGAATGATCAAAGAAGCGATTGAAAGAACGATTTGATGGCGCATAGGGATTTATTTAAAAAGTAAGGGTTACAAAGGGTGATTAGTAATTTATAAATTTAAGTGCTATAATTAATAATAGTGCCCTCGTAGCTCAATTGGATAGAGCAGCGGCCTTCTAAGCCGTCGGTTGTCCGTTCGAGTCGGACCGAGGGTACCAATATGGTGGGTGTAGCTCAATGGCAGAGCACATGGCTGTGGCCCATGTGGTTGCGGGTTCGAATCCCGTCATCCACCCCAAATGAAACAGATTTCTTTACATAATTCCGCTGGTGCTTCCCGCAAACTTTCTCTAGTGGACTCCACCAGCGACCAATCGGTCCTTGACTGGTGTGAAGAGATTCCTTCAGGAAGGGGTGACAGCGAGTCCCGATTTATCGGGATGAGCGCAATAAGGGGAAATCTTGGTTTCCCATATTGAGCACAGGCTGATACACAGGAGTTGCCTTCGGCAACGAAGGAAAAAGGCGAGGAGGTATGGTAGCATTGTATTTGAAGAGAATGACCCGCAAGTTATAGAGGATATTATTAAGAGGATGGGTACCTTTGGAGAAAGAGAAGTGAAGATGGCGTTTGATATTGTTGCTAAAAAACGACCGGATAATCCCAAGAGATGCTATTTATATGTAAAAGGGATAATTGATAAATCGCGTTAGAAACAGTAGTGGTGATGGCTAGTTTTGCGGTGTTAAGGAAGTACTTCACAAAATATGCCATTTTGGGAGCATGAAGGAAATGGTTTGGTTATTTTAAGTTATCTGCTCATTGCCAGCAGGGAATTCAATTTTTAGACGGAGGTGAATTAAGATGAGAAAGTCTTTGTTTTTAGTTATTTCGATTTTCTCTCTGATAATTCTTTTTGGCTGTAGTATACCAGAAGTTAAGAAAGAGCAACAACCGAGTCCAATGTTGGAACAACAAGAAGCACAGTCGCTACCGGGATGGATAAATAGTGAGCAGCCAATCCCGATAGGAGAAATAATATTCTCGGATAGATACTCCTTTTTCTTTACTCCTGAGGAGAAGAGAGGTCTGAATGACCCTGATTTCTTCGAGAGGGATAACATTGTATCTTATACTTATCTGGGCCTTGATGATAAAAACAATGTTAAAGTAGTGTATTATGAGAAGAGCGGTCCACTGAGACAACCCACAGAAAAAACCTTACTTTTACTATTACCACTCAATGATAAGAAACAGACGATATTGAGGGTGAAAACGGCGCATCCTCGACCTGTCAAGAGAGACTTGTTAATTGCAGTAGTTGACGAGTTCAACCGTATTACTGTCGAGGAAACTGTTAAAACCGAGACGAAGTGATTTTTTGAAAATGTCGGCAACGGCAGATAACACAGCACAAACGGATAAATCCTAAATGCTATTGCACTTCGTTTGTGCTGATACCGTTATCGGAAATTGCAAAGAGAAGGTATTTTAATCATGGATGCAATATCGGGTGTCAAAATTGAGTGTGTTAAAGGAGATATAGCCTCACAAATAGGCATTACTGCTGTTGTGAATGCTGCAAATGCTGAGCTTAGGATGGGGGGAGGGGTAGCAGGTGCGGTTCACCGTGCTGCAGGTCCTGGACTTGAGGAGGAGTGTCGTCCATTAGCCCCAATTAAACCAGGAGAGGCAGTTATCACAGCTGGACATAATCTTCCAAACCCATACGTCATTCACTGTTTGGGACCTATTTATGGTGTGGATGAACCGAAAGATGAGCTTTTGGCAAAGTGCTATCGCAATGCACTGCAGCTTGCCGAACAACACAAGATAGAATCAATTGCATTTCCAGCCATCTCCACCGGTGCGTTTGGTTATCCTTTAGAAGATGCTGCCAGCGTAGCTTTTAGAACTATTGTGGAAATGATTCCAAAGCTAAAGTCCGTCAAAAGGATTCGATTTGTGCTTTACAGTGGCAGGGACTTTGAAATTCACGAAAAGACCTTGTCTCGCATTATGAGTCAGAGACACATAGGAACATGAGGCAAGATGCAATTTCCTATAACACAGTATATACGCTGCGGGCTGACGCCCTTGCCCGTCGGGACATTGCTCCCTTCCGTCGCAACTTCCTATATGCTGGAAACGTTAGATGAAATGGGAATTTTTGAAAATTTTGATTTTTGTGATACCAGTTTAGAATTGATGGACAGATTTTGCCCCGGCCAAAATTTGCCCAAAAAGAAGGCGGCGAAAAATCCTTAAGACAGCCCCTTGGGGGAGGTTACTGAAGGAACTCCCTGCCTTTGGCGGGGAAGGTCTTCAAAGGGGGAATAAAAGCGCATTCCTTTTTAGGGGAAGTCCCGACAAAAGTCGGGACTGGGTAGGGAGGAGAGCGAGGTCGCCGAAGCAGGATTTGAGATTACTGCTTTCACAGAAATAATACTTAATAATGAGATTGCCACGCTTCTTTCAGTCGCTCGCAATGACAATTTGGTGCGAAGGCGGGCGAGCGAATGGGTGGGGTAAGCGAACTGCACCCACAAAGCCCAGCTGGATTTTGGAGCTGGGCGACTGGGGGCGGTGAGCGTTAAGGGTTGACTGCCGAGTGAGTTAGAATTTTGTCTAATACGTTACCCCAGTTCTTCTTGATAGCCGATGATTAGTTCGGATTAGAGGTGTTTTTGAATGGATGAGGGTAAGGAACAAAAAGCCTTAGCCATAGTGGAGAAAGGTATTAAAGACTTGAGTCTGACTATCAGGACAATGGGCATCTATCCTTTCGACCATCCTGCTATTAAGGCTTCTGTCGAACGGCTCTATACCACGATGGAGGGCCTTCTCGAAGCATATCCTGAACTAAAATTGGAGATAGCTCAAAAGAGCCTTATGGTGGGCGGTGAGTTTCTGGACAGGTCTAATGAGATATTTAGAGATTTTGCCGTTCAGCTTCACAAGAGGGGAATCGCCTCGGTTACTTTTCGGAAAGATTTGAGTGCTGAGGAGCTAAGAGCATTCCTGGAAATTGCTTCTATGGAGCCGAGGATGTTACAGAAGAGTGGAGGGTTCTTAAAGCTCTGTCAGGAGAGGAAGATTTCCCATATTGATATCGGGGAAATTGACTATAAGAAGGTCCTGGCTACGGGAGAAGAGATTGGCGAGGTATCAGAAGCTGAGAAAATTAGAAGCGATGAGGAGATATGGATTGACTTGATGAGAAACCTCGATTTGTATAGCGGATTAAAATTGGGAGAAGTAGAACACAACTTTCTCTTGCGTCTGGAAGAGGACCCGGCTAAGATGGTTGCCTACCTGGAGAGTGTCGCTTTGAAGAGCTCTCTTGGTCCGAGTGATTTTGGAGGGGAGGCTGTTAGGAAGACTATTAATAACATAGGAAACTATTTACTTCGGAACCTCCCCCAGGAGAAGGAGCTCCATAGAAAGAGGATGGCTGAAGTTATATCCCATCTTGACCCCAGATTGAGACTCCACCTGATCGATGCGCAGATTGATGTTGAGGCAGGTCAAGTAGATATAGTGACAGAAATAATCCCCGACCTATCCAATTCTGTTATAGTGGAAATGATGACCCTGGCTGTAAGTAATGAAGGTAGAGTTACTGAGCGCTTGGCTAAGCTTTTCCATAAGCTTGTGCCTGAGGAGGAAAAGAAAAAAGAGATAATTCCGCTCTTTGCCGATAATTTGGCAGATATGTCCACTGACGGAGACTCTTTATATATGCGCCGGCTCATCGAAAACTTATTTCTTTCTAAACCTGCTGAGGACTTCATTTCAGAAGTATATAGAAAGACGCTCAAAGAATTGAATGAAAGGATATCCCCTATTGGGGGGATGAGGGAGTATGCTGAGTCGCTTAATGAAAGAAAGATAGAAGAACAGGCGTCCACTGTGCTTATTGATTTATTGAGGCTGGAAACCGAATCTGGTGATTATGGAGAAATCGCAAAGAGCCTAAGTAAGGGTGCAATGGATTTCCTTCTTACCGGAAGATATGAAGAAGCAAAGAAGGTTATCGAGGTTTTGGTTGGGGAAGCAGCCTCAAAGAAGGAAAAAGGAGAGGTATACCATGATGCCTGTAAGAAGGCCATCGAGGCGCTGAGGGATGTGGGAATTGTCCACGACCTGATAGCGGCACTCCGCGATTGGGGCAGGGAAAAATATGAGACTATCCATTTCATTCTCCTTCATATGGGAGAAGTTGGTGTGGTGCCCCTATTGGAGGCTCTTGGTAAGGAAACCGATAGGTCGCTCAGAAAGAAGATTATTTCTATAGTGGTTGATTTAGGAGAAGAGGCTATTCCAGAGATTGTGAGGAGGTTTTCTGATAAGAACTGGTTTGTGGTGAGAAATATGGTAAGAATCTTTGGAGAGATAGGAATGGAGAAGGCAGTGCGTTATCTGAATATTCCTCTTAAGCATGAGGATGCCCGTGTTCGGAGAGAAGTTGCTTATGCCTTGAGCAATATAGGAGGAGAAGAAGCGTTAAAATTGATTTCCGCAATGGCCGAAGACGCCGATGGAGAGGTTAGACAGATTGCTATAAAAAATCTGGGCGCTACGAAAAACAAGGGAGCCGTTCCCCTTCTATTAAAAATGGTTGCTATGAGGAATCCTTTGGGAAGGAACAATTCTATGGTCATATCCGGTATTGAAGCCTTGGGAGAGATAGGTGCAGAGGAGGCCGTTCCCAAGTTAGTTCGATTGCTTCGCAAATCGTCTATTTTCGCCAGAAGTAAGAACGATGAGGTTAGAATAGCTGCGGCCACGGCATTGGAGAAGATAGGAAATGGACTGGCTATGAATGCTCTGGCGAGGGGAGCCAGGTTCAGGAGAAAAATCGTCAGGCAAACTTGCCAGAGGTTAATTCAGATGCATAAAGACCGAGATATAGAAAGTTAAAGGGAGAATATATGAAAGACCAATTGGTAGAAGATTTCATAACTTATCTCTGTAATGCTACCCGGAATAAGGTCATCTATCCTTCGGGACATCCAATAATAACCCGTTCTTTGACGAGGACTTTTGAGATTCTGGACAGTATATTGGAGGAGAAGGATGAGGTGAGCGTAGGAATAATGGGCGATGAGTTGATATTCGAAGGGAGACCTCTCCACGAGATTAGCGCGACTCTTTATGGCTTTACCAGAGACTTACGCCAGAGAGAAATTGAAAAAATCACATTCCTTAGAGGACTGAGAAATGAAGAATTTTCAGGGCTTGTAGATGTCCTGGCTATGTCTCAGGAAAAGCTCAAGAGTAGCGGCGGTCCTGTTAAAGTCTTAGCTTCTAAGGGAGTTAAAAGTATAATACTGGGAAAGATTGGAGCACAAAAAGAAGGTCAAGCAGAATTGGGGTATACCGATGAGGAGTTCAGGCTAAGAACTAAGGAATGCTACAGAGACGCTATTAGTGCAATAATGAGAATAGTCGAAGATATTAGATTCAAAAGGAAAATCAATATAGAGAAAGCCAAGCATGCAATAAATAGCATGGTGGCAAGCATCCAGAGGAACAGGACGCCACTGGTTACCCTTGCTTCCCTTAAGGCTCACGATGAATATACCTTTAGCCATGCGGTAAATGTCGCTGTTCTGACTATAGTACAAGGGGAATCCTTGGGTCTGGATAGACAGACTTTGAATGACCTGGGAATAGCGGGATTATTACATGATGTGGGAAAACTTAAAGTTCCCGAAGAGATTCTCAGGAAACCGGGTAAGTTGACCCCAGAGGAGTTTGAATTGATAAAGTTGCATCCTGCAAACGGGACAAAAATTCTAATGAAGACCCCAGGCATAAGTAAACTGGCATATGTGGTTACATTTGAACATCACCTGAAGTATGACCTCAGTGGATATCCGTCTGTATCCCGAGCAAAGCGGGATTTGAATCTGGGGAGCATGCTCGTTCGTATAGCGGATACGTACGATGCTATGAGGAGCAACCGTTACTATGCTAAGGAGACGCCCCCAGAAAAGACGATAAAAGAGATGGAAGAGGCCTCGGGGAAGGAATTCGACCCCGTCCTGTTGAAAAGGTTTATTAGAGTCATCGGCGTGTATCCCCCGGGTACTTTTGTCCGAATGGACACCAATGAAATCGGTTTTGTCTCCCAGATAAATCAGTCTGACCCCTATCGTCCGCGAGTGAAAATAGTGATTGATAGCCAGGGCTCCAAAGTAGAAAACCCAGAGGAGGTAGACTTGCAAGAAAAAGAGACTGGCACAGGGAATTTCAAGCGTTCGATTAGGGAGTCGGTAGACCCGGAACAGCTGGGAATTGTGGTCGAAGATTATTTCTAATCTTAGTGATGATATATAATCATATAGAGCCCCGTAATTAAATCGGGGCTTTTTTATATATAATGGGTTATCGTCGGACCAATTTATTGAGCCCCTACAAAAAATGTATGATTTTGGATTTTTTCAGAAACCTGAGAAAGAGGTCTCTGAAAAAGTCTTGTTTTTGGTCTGTCATTGCGAGCTCGAAGGGCGTGGCAATCGACGGAGTCGTTGCGAGGCGAAGCCGTGGCAACCTCAAGACTAAATCTACGAGATTGCTTCAGGACTTCCTCCTTCGCAATGACACTCCGTGTCAGATTGCTTCGTCGCTTTGCTCCTGGCAAAGATACTTCGTGGGACTTTTTTAAAACCTGAAAAAAAAGACTTGACAAATTACGAGAAATGACTAAAATACTAATACAGTCATTTAGTTCTAAAGAGGAACTTGCCGTGAAACAGGAAAAGTCTGATGTAATCGTGGCAGTTGCCCGCACGTTATTTGGTAAATATGGTTTGAGAAAGACGACAGTTGATGAGATTGCTCGAGAGGCTCGTGTGGGTAAAGGAACTATATACAACTATTACAAAAGCAAGGAAGATATTTTTCTGGCAGTTGTGGAGGAGGAAGCTCAGATATTAAAAAAGGAGATCAAGAGGGTTGTTGATGCTGAGGCTACCCCAGAAAAGAAAATACGCTCTTATGTCATTGCAAGGATGCGGCTCCTTGGTCAGTTGGCAAATTTCTATAGCGCTTTTAAAAATGAGTATCTTGATTACTATGGATTCATAGAAAAAATTAGGAAAAGGTACACAGATTACGAAATTCTTACTATAAAGGAGATTCTGAAAGAAGGCATAGATAAGAAAGTATTCTTAATTAAAGATTTGAATTTGACAGCATTTGCCGTTGTAGTTGCTATGAAGGGACTGGAATATTACTGGGCTATGGAAAAAGACCCTCAAGAAACAGAAAAGAAGATTGACACACTGTTGAAGGTCTTCTTTAACGGAATTTTGGTAAAGTGATTAGTTGCAGATTCTTGGGAGTAAGAAAGTGATAAATGGCTTAAAGACAGGTCTTAACGGAATTTTTTGGAAGGTGGTCATAGCTATTTTTGCCATTCCATTTGCGGTTGGACCTGTATTTTCTCAGGAGATTTTGACTCTGCAAAGGTGCATAGATTTGGCGTTAGCCAATAATCAGGATTTGAGGATTGCAGAAAGTAGGATTTTAGAGTTGAAAGGAAGGAAACAAGAAACATTCGGGGAGTTATTGCCAAAACTGAGCGCCTCCGGTAGTTACACCAGGTTGGAAGAATCTCCCAGAATGACTGTGTTTTTTGGTGGCTTTGAGCAGAGTTTCGAATTGGGCCCTGAGAATTTATATAGCACAGAGTTGACATTAAGGCAGCCTTTGTTTACCTGGGGCAAGATATATCGGGGACACAAGCAATCAAGACTCAACTATAGGGTAGTTGGCGAAGAGTATAGAGAAGTGAAGAATTATCTCATATTTGAAGTGAAGAGGGCGTTTTACGATGTGTTACTTGCTCAGCAGTTTGTTATAATTGCCAAAGAAGCAGTAGAGGTAACCAATTCTCATTATAAAACTACTAAAGCCCTGTACAGGGAAGGCAGGGTCTCCGATTACGATGTTTCCCGGGCAAAGGTACAATTGGTCAATAATCAGACGAAACTAATCAAGGCGAATAATAATCTTAAGCTGGCACGGGAAGGCCTGATAATTCTTTTGAATGCAAAATTGGAAGAAGATTGGAAAGTGGAAGGAGAATTCTCCCTTGAGACGAGGCAAGCCGATTTGGCAGATGCTATCACCAGGGCGCTTGGTGAAAGGTCTGAGATAAGACGGCTGATAATTCAAGAAGAGATAGCAAAAATTTCCATCAAGTTAGCTAGAGCTCAAAATCGGCCTAACATAGATTTCCTTGCCAACTATCAGTATACCAACCCATTCTATAACAGAGAAGAGTGGGGTGGAACCTGGAACGCAATTCTCTCTTTAAGCTTTCCTCTATTTAACGGTTTTTCTGACCTGGGAAGAGTTAGACAAGCAGAGGCAAGACTGGAGCAGGTAAGAATCCTGAAGAGTCAACTTGAGGAGAGGATAAGACTGGAAGTGAAAAAGGCAGTCTTTGATATGGAAGAAGCAAAGGAACGGATTGAAGCACAGAAGGAAAATGTGCAAGTAGCGCGGGCAAATCTGAGAATTGCCGAGGAGCGACATCAAAAGGGATTAATGTCAGAGATTGAAGTTCGTGACGCTCAGCTTTCTCTTACTCAGGCTGAAACCGATTATTTTCAGGCCCTTTATGACTATAATGTGGCTGGCGCATTTCTCGATAAAGCTACAGGTGAATATCAATAG
>Ga0315308_1002215_pt1 | contig 11048 bp, 14 predicted proteins | sample TDP3_MG_FD_203078 | JGI IMG/M metagenome (GOLD analysis project Ga0315308, IMG submission 203078) | Freshwater sediment microbial communities from Lake Towuti, South Sulawesi, Indonesia - TDP3 | ecosystem: Environmental > Aquatic > Freshwater > Lake > Sediment | place: Indonesia: South Sulawesi...
GCCCAGTTTGCGCTCAGCCTCGTTCAGTCTCATAGTCTCATGTCGGCTCTCCCCTGAGCGCTAAGCGTCCAAGCTTAGGTTGCTCCCTCCCGGGCCTGGCCAGATTCACCTGGTAGGCGCAGATGACAGCTTCCCTTCGAAAGCCGTTTCACGTCCGCCAGCCCCAAGGGACCGACACTCACAGCCAGAGACCGCGAAGCTGAATGCTCTTTGACGCCGTGCCATAGCGTTCAGCCCGTCTTAAAGAGGGTTTACGGTCAGAGCGCTTTTGGCGCCCTTTCAGGGGACCCCTAGCCCCCCGCCTAGACCCACCGCCAAAAAATAACAAACAAACTCAAACAATATAAAAGTTTACAACTCAGCTTTCCATTGTGCCAAAAACACCCTACAAATCACCCTTAAGATACATGGAAAGTGTTAAGAAACCACCCTAAACCTAAGTTAAAAGCAACCCAAAACACAACCCGAACCATAAACAGAGTCTAAAACACAAACAATTCGCTACTTCACTCACACAAAAAATTTTTCTGCGCAGAGACTAACAGAGTCTATCTAACCATAACATATACAGAGGCTAAAGGTTTAAATAAAAAACCCATCCTTCACATGATAGCCCAAAAACAAAAAAGGCTAATCAAGGAACAAACATGTCAACAACCAGTAGTAGAGAATTTCAACACATAATACGTATTGCAGGAACAGACCTAGACGGCACACTAACAATTAATCATGCACTATCAAAAATAAACGGCATAGGCATAGCTTTAGCCAACGCCATACTCAGAAAAGCCAACATAAACCCAAACCAACGCATAGGCTACATAACAGAAACAGACAAAACAAAAATAGAAGACATAATCACAAACCCAACAAAACACGGAATCCCACCATACATGCTAAACAGACAAAAAGACCAAGAAACAGGACAAAACCAACACCTAACAGGCGCAGACCTAACACTCCAAACTAAAACAGATATAGAAGAAATGAAAAACCTAAAAACATGGAAAGGATTCCGCCACGCCTACAGCCTACGAGTAAGAGGACAACACACACGCACAACAGGTAGAAAAGGAAAAGCCATGGGCGTCAAAAAGAAAGAAGCCATCAAAGCCAAACTAGAGGCACAAACATAAAAATGGGCGACCCAAAAAAACAAAGAAAAAAATACGAAACACCCCGTTTCACATGGCGAACAGACACCCTTCAATCAGAACTAAAACTACTCGGCCAATACGGACTAAGAAACAAAAGAGAACTATGGCGCCACGAAACCACACTCTCAAGATACCGAGAAATCGCCCGCTCATTATTAGGTATGTCAGCTGAAGAACGCAAAAAACTTGAAAAACAACTTTTAAACAGACTCAACCGACTGGGCATTCTACCTGAAACAGCTCTACTAGACGATGTCCTCGACCTCTCAATAGAAGACATCCTTGAACGAAGACTTCAAACCATAGTCTTCAACAAAGGCTTAGCCAAGTCTATCCATCAAGCCCGCCAACTCATAACGCATGGACACATAGCCATCGAAGAACAACGCATCCCCTCGCCAAGCTATCTAGTGCTGAGAGACGAAGAAGCAAAAATCACCTACGCTCCAACAAGCAACCTGTCCAACCCAAATCATCCCATACGCGAATCCCTACGACCAGAAGAAGTCAAAGCAGCAACAAAACCTAAAGTTAGAGAAAAGGAAGAGACATGAGCAAAAAAACCGAGAAATGGGCAATTGCCCACATCTACAGCTCATACAACAACACCCTAGTACACATAACAGACCTATCAGGCGCCGAAACAATAGCCAGAACAAGCGGCGGCATGTTCGTCAAAGCTGACAGACTTGAATCTTCACCATACGCAGCCATGAGAAGCGCATCCCACGCAGCTACAGTAGCCAAAGACAAAGGCATAACCGCCATCCACATAAAAGTCCGCGCTCCAGGTGGATCAGGCGCCAGAACCCCAGGACCAGGCGCTCAAGCCGCAATACGCGCGTTAGCAAGAGCAGGTTTCCGCATTGGACGAATAGAAGAGGTAACTCCAATTCCCCACGACGGAACCAGAAGGAAAGGAGGCAGAAGAGGCAGAAGAGTATAAAGAAAGGAGCATACCCAGCGTATGAAAGTCAAAATAGTTGAGAAAAACGATAACAATGCGCGTGTGATCGTTGATGGTGCTGACACAGCTTTCATGAACTCGCTGCGCCGAATCATGCTTGCTGAGGTTCCGTCGATGGCTATTGACGAAGTTGTTATTATTGAGAACTCTTCCATGCTTCACGATGAGATTCTGACTCACAGAATGGGGCTGATTCCGTTAAAGACTGACCTTGACTCTTACAACCTGCCCGAAGAGTGCCCATGCAAAAGCGAACTAGGGTGTAACCTCTGCCGTGTTTCTTTAACACTAGACATTGAAGCAAAAGACAACACCAAAACCGTGTACTCGGGCGATTTAATATCTGAGAACCCAAACATCGTGCCAGTGAGCGCCAAAATTCCAATCGTGAAGTTAGCGCCAGACCAAAGAATAAGACTTGAAGCGTATGCCAGACTAGGTAAAGGAGAAAAACACGCCAAATGGCAACCAGTTTCAGTGTGCGCCTACAAAAATTTCCCAAGAGTCAAAATTGACGAGAAAAGTTGCGACTCATGTGGCAAGTGCGTAGATGTCTGCCCAAAACGAGTGCTCACAGTCATTGAGAGCGAAAAGAAGCTACAGCTTCGAAATGTAATTGACTGCACCGTGTGCAAAGACTGTGTAGACGCTTGCCCAAAGAGCCCACCTGCGATAGAGGTTTCTTGGGACAAAGATGTGTTTGTTTTTGATGTAGAGTCCACTGGTGCTCTTCCGGTTGAACGAATTGTGCTTGAAGCTTTAAAAACACTGGATAAAAAGGCTGAGTCGTTCTTGGAGCAGTTAGCGGTGAAAAAGGATGACGAGAGTCAAGCCGACCAATCCTGAATTGCTAACTGTTATCCGTTCTTTGAGAAAGAAAGCTCGAGATAGCAACGCTCCCATATGGCGAGATGTTGCTGACCACCTGTCATCTTCCAAACGCAGGCGCATTGCCGTGAATCTGAGCCGTTTGAATCGTCACACAAGAGCCAAAGAAACTGTGATTGTTCCAGGCAAGGTTTTAGGCGCAGGCAACCTTGACCACCCAGTTTCTGTGGCTGCCTTTTCCTTTTCAACTCAAGCTAGATTGAAGATTTCTAAAGCTAGAGGGAAGTGTCTTTCAATGTTTGATTTGTTAGAGGCAAACCCTGATGGCAGTAACGTAAAGATAATGGAGTGATTAGTGATGCGCGAAGAGAAACAGCCTCAAACAGTGATAGATGCGTCAGGTCTGATTTTGGGGCGAATGGCAAGCGTTGTAGCCAAGCGTTTGCTTTTGGGTGAGTCAATAGTAATTGTAAACGCTGAAAAAGCGACTATTTCTGGCAAGAGACTGAGCAGAGTCAGAGAGACTAAGGCGTTTCTTGAGATTGGGCATCCTGGCAAAGGTCCATTTCATCCACGTCGCCCAGACCAGATTGTGCGTCGAACGGTCAGGGGCATGCTTCCACATAGGTTGCCGAAAGGACAAGTAGCCTTTAAGCGTTTGAGAGTTTTTCTCGGCGTGCCCTCAGAGTTTAAGGATGTGACGCCTCAGACTATTCCTGAGGCAGATGTTGGTAAGTTGAAGTGTCCGTATGTTACTCTTGGAGAGTTTGCCAAAGAAATTGGGTATAAAGCTGGGGGTTAATGGCGTGTCAAGCTCAACTAAGGTTTTGTTGACAAGTGGCAAGAGAAAGACAGCGGTTGCTCGTGCAACAGTAAAGTTGGGTAAGGGAAGGATTCGTGTTAATAATGTTCCTGTTGAAGTTTTGGAGCCAAAGGTTGCTCGTGACAAGATTATGGAACCATTGTTGCAAGCTGGTGATGTTGTTTGGAAGCAGTTAGACATTGACATTAAGGTTTCTGGCGGTGGTTTTATGGGTCAGGCTGAGGCTGTACGCACGGCTTTGGCTCGAGCGTTGTTACGTTGGACTAAGAGTGCGCATTTGCAGACTTTGTTTACTGAGTATGATAGGACTTTGGTTGCGGGTGATCCTCGTAGGCGTGAGTCTAAGAAGTTTGGTGGTCCTGGTGCTAGAGCGCGGGATCAAAAGAGTTATCGATAGTTTATGAAAGAGGATTTGTGTATGTTGTTCTGTTAGACAGGTCTGTTAGTCTCGGTTGTGAAAAAATTTTTTGTGTGAGTGGGGTTGCGAATTGTTTGTGTTTTGGATTCTGTTTATGGTTCGGTTTGTGTTTTGGGTTGCTTTTGACGTGAGTTTTAGGTGATTTCTTAACACTTTCCATGTATCTTAAGGGTGATTTGTAGGTGATTTAATGAATATTTCCTAGTGATTTGTAGGGTGTTTTTGGCACAATGAAAGGCTGAGTTGTAAACTTTTATATTGTTTGAATTGCGTTTGATATGTTTTGGCGGTGGGTCTAGGCGCCGGAAGGGCTAAGGGTCCCCTGAAAGACTGCCAAAAACAGTCTTGCCTTATTTCGTTATTGTTGATTCATAAATCTAATATTAAATGGAATCGTTAGCAAACCATTATGCAAAGACCATACATTATCGCTCTAATGTACTCCGCAATGTTAGCATTAACCTACGAAGCAGGCCAATTTAGCAAAGAGTTTATGCTAGGCGTATCCAACATTTCCATTCCGGCAACCGCTTGTGCTGCAGTAATAGGATCTTTTTGGGTTTTGAAGAAGTATGCTGGATGTAATCCTAGACCCATGTTTTCCATGGCTTGGACTTGTCTTTCATCTGGACTCTTCTTGTGGTTTCTAGGCACATTAATGCGGACGATTAACGTCCCTTTTCTGCAGATAAATCCTTTCTTCTCCTGGGCTGACCTTATGTATTTAAGTGGCTATTTTCCTCTGTTTCTCGCTCTATTTCTGATTCTAAAGTTGTTTTCGTCGGCTTTCTCAAAAAAGATGCTGATGCTTCAGTTTGGCGTCTTAGTTGGTCTTTCCGCTGTGGTTTCATATGTGTTGGTTTTACCCATCATCTATTCAGGTAAAGACCCTTTTACAACAGCGCTCTCAGCCGCTTTTCCAATCTTTGACCTCGGATTGTTCATTGCAGCATTCGCTATCTTCTTGATATTCTTGGAGGGCGCAATCGGGGAAGCTTGGTTCTTCCTCACCGTCGGCATCCTTATGAATATTGCCGCTAACCTGTTATTCACCTATGCAGATATGCGGAATTTCTACTATAAGGGCCATCCCCTTGAATTGTTCTGGTTGTTTGGCTACGTGGCATTTCTATTTGGACTTTACATTCATAAGAGGGAATTATAAATTGCAAGCCGAAAAAACCGAAGTTGAAAAAGAAGCAAAGCCTGACCGTGAAAAGGCATTTCGCGCTTTTCACGAATTGAGGATTCAAATGATAAATCCTATTCCAGCATGTGAAAAAATAGACAAGATGTTCGGAAGCGGAGGAGAGGCTATAATCCACTACATGTGGTTTGAACAAGGACTCAAACTCTTTGAACAGATGCTGCAAAATTCACCGGACAAGACTAAGGAGGAACTACTGAAAGAACTCATCGACGTACAGCCTCAAACTGGATGGGGCACAGCTACAATAACCATTGTTCGCTCCAACCCTCCAACAATTGAGATTGTAGTCAAAGACTCTCCAGTTAAAACTTTGAAAGGTTCACAAAAGCATCTAATAGGTTCGTTCTGGGCTGGAGTCTTCACCAGATACTTTAACAAACAATTAACATGCAAAGACTTCGGGTATAACTCTGAGAAAGACGAATTCTCCTGCTTAATCACAAATTAACAAAGTTCAGACAAAAGAAAAGAGTTAAAAAATGAGCAAACCTCAAGCGGGGTCAAAACAACAAATTAAGTGAGAAAGAAAAATGACAACAGCGGCAAAAACCCAACGAGTTGAAGCGTTCAGGGACCACCGCTCACAACTGGTTTTGAGCAAGTTTCTGAGCGGAGAGCTTACCCAACTTAACCCTGTTTATGACCCCACATATGGTTACAGATACCCTGTGATAGAAGCAATCATCGGCGACCCTTCAGCCACCGAAGAATTTTTGACGCATCTCTATGAACTCGGGATTTTAAAGAGAGAAATCTTTGACAAAATGATCAATTGTCTAACTTGTGGTTCAGCTAACGTTTCCATACGTTACTGCTGTCCCTACTGCAAGTCGTTCAACATCAAGAAGAGTGCACTTATTGAGCACATTCCATGCGGATACATTGATACTGAGGACCGTTTCAAGAAAGAAGACAAGCTCATTTGTCCCAGATGCAACAGTGAACTTGACAAGCTCGATGTTAACTATAGAAGGGCTGGAATCTGGTGTTCCTGCAATGACTGTAATAAGAGCTTTGACATTCCGGTTCCATCGCACTTCTGCCGTGTTTGCAACAAAGGCTTCACATTTGAAGAAGCGCTCTACAGAGACGTATATTCTTACAGTTTGAACAAGGAGATAATGAAAGAAGCCGGAGTGGGCTATATTTTGGTTGCGCCTATAAGAGAGCTCTTACAGAGCCGCGGATTCACAGTTGAGAGCCCAGGTTTCTTGAAGGGCAAATCTGGCGCTAGCCATATGTTTGATGTTGCAGCTTCGCGCGGCGACATCACTCGAAACGTTATTGTAATCGACCTCGCAATGTCAGCTGATGAGTCTGTTTCAGAGCAATCCATAATTGCCATGTTCGCCAAAGTTTATGATGTGACTCCAGAAAAAGCGTATTTGATTGCCATCCCCAAGATGAGCGAAAGCGGTAGAAAACTTGCAGAACTCTATAATATTCAGTTGATTGAAGCCAAAGACCAAAACGAAGCACTGAAAGCCCTAGAGGCTGCTATTGGGGGCATTGTTCAAACTTCACCAGAGCCTCCACAGTCTCAGCCTCCAATGTAAATTGCAATGTTTCCCCGTTCAGTGACCACCCTCACTGTGTATTGTCCGGTAGGTAACGTTACATCAATGCGCTGGTAAGAGAAAGTTTCTCCCGAATTAACATAAACGTCCATGTTGTAGCGTCTGTGCACTGTTGAATTGTTGACCCACAGAGAGGTTAAATGTGACGAAAAAGAACTGTTGTTTTTGAAAGTGTAAAGTGTTCCATTGACCAGAGCTCTCACACCTAAAAAGTCGATGTCAATCGTTGTGCGTGTGTTGTCGGGGCCTTGGTCATGAACCTTGACGAGCATCTTGCCATTGCTTAGCATGTAACTACTCAACCCAGTGACTATCCTGACAGCATAGTTATTCCAACCCGCTACAGGTGTGTGACCTGAGGTTGAGTTGAAACCATTGTCGCTATATGCTCGTGATGCCCAATTGTAGGCTTTTAGATACCATTTCTCACCTGTGTCATCAACTTTGTATCTCAATTGTATTTCAATGCTTTGAATGTAAGCTAAGGGGTAGTTAGATACATCAATGTAAAATGTGCCGTTAATATCGAGTGAACGAGGCGGTGGGGATTCTCTAAAGCTTTCAAAATTACTGTCGATAGCTTGAGTGTTAACATAAGTGCCGCTTGTGCGACTGCCGATATTTATTGTGTACTCGCTCTGAGTCACAAACCATGATGAGTTGGTGACACGAACCACATTGGTGACAATAACATCTTCCTTCATTTTTTCCCAGTCGAGTTGGTTCATTTGGTAGCTCCATAAGACAACGTTTGAAACTATGAGAACTAGGACTATGAAGCTTAGCACAATCACTATGATATTGCTGACGCCTCGCCGATCACGTTTGAATCTATGCAGGAGCCATGTAGGAGTCTGCAACTTTTGTCCCTCTGCTGGATACAATGTTAATGTGGTGCAAACTGCTCGGATTCCAACTGTAAGTGACGTTTAGCCAGCCGTGACTTGCAACATCTAGATTGAGTGCCGTGAACGACTGCGACGTATAGTTCACATAGACAGCGACAAAACTAATGGTCACTTTGCCAGTGTTACGGACATAAATCGCAATTGTGCCAGTTCTAAACCAAACGTCTTCAACCAGGAAGCGTTCACCCATCATGTCATGAAGATTACCTGAAATAACATAAGTCGCAGTTATGGCAATCGACATGCCAGCCACAGCGATGAGCATCATTAAAACGTTACTCAACACCGGAGTAATCGCCTTCTTACTTCTCAACAGTTTCTTCATTTTCAGTCACCTACATCAAGAATTTGAGCGCTAAATAACCAATCATCAATAGAATTACACTGTGCTTTAGACCGGCGCTCACGGTTCCTTCACCCATCTTTCCAGCGACTAGACCCCCAAACAGAGCTTGTATAACGCTCATGTGAAAGAACAGGGTCCTTGCTTCCGTGGTTGACAACAAGGCAGCTTGCAATGTTGGCAGTTCAGCCATCTGCAAAAAGAAGGTTCTGAACAACATTATGACAGTGAAGAGGAAGACGAAAAACGACACGTAGACAATGGCGATATATGGTCTTATTTGCGCCTGACGCTCTTTCTCAGCTGTCAAAGTAGACTGCACAAATTTTTGCAATGGTTGAAACACTTTTTCAATTCGCCCACCAGAACGACTAGCCTCAATGACTATTGGGATGCTACGCATAACTAAAGAGGTGTTTACACGTTCACCGAATGATTGGAGCGCTTTCTCGAAAGATGAACCCCAAGACATGAGCGCAACCATGCGTTTTAACTCAGCAGTTAAAGGTCCATAACGCCGCTTTGATGCTTCCTCAACAGCCTGTGTCAGAGTCATCCCTGTGCTTTCAGCCTGAACTATTGCTTGAAATAAGTCTGGCAAGTGTTCGTCTATAGAGCGTCTCCAACGATAATCCACATAGTCTAATATTGCAGCTGGAAAAATTGCAATTACTACGGCGAGCACAATGTATTCGTTGAAGAGGGGCGAGTCCTGAAGCCACATGAAAGCGGTTGCCACAACAATCGAGGCTAAAATGAGAGACACGCTCCAAGCAATTTTCTTCTCCAATTTTTCAACTTTAGGCATCTATCGTCACCTCTTCGGCGTGACAATGTCAAGCAATATGAGAAAAACCATCGACCCGATTGGTATGCCTAAATAAGTTAGAAGATAGAGCATCATGCGTGGGTCTAGCATTCCGAGGATGCTGCCGCCTCCTAGCATAGCCATCACAGCCAACATTACCACTAACATAAGAGGACCCGCGACCAGCATAACAACGTAAAACTCGGCTAAGACGCCCAGAGTGTCGGCTAAGCGGCGCAGAGCAATTCTCTTTAATTTCATAAAATGTTGAGAACGTTCCGAAAGATACTTCGCCAAGTCTCCTCCTGCATGAATTGTTGCGATGAAGCCTTCGAGAAGTTCTCTAAATTTGCTAGAAGGTGTCCGTTTTGAAGTTGTGCTCATGGCGGAGACAACATCGACTCCAAACAGTTCCACATCTCGAACTATGAGTTTTGCTTCTTGAGAAACTGCAAACGAAGAGCCTATTTGTGCAAGAGAACGAAACATTTGAGCTGGAGGTACTCCTGCACCCGCTAAAATAGCAAGATAACCCGTTGTGAATGGTAACTCATCTTCTAAGCTACGTTTCATGTTGTCAGCCCGCAAAAGAGGATACGCATAGAAGCCAATGAGAGTAAATGCTCCAGCGAGCAAAGTCGCACCTACAACAAAGAGTATAGAAGAAAAAACGGACAGGCGGAAAAGCACAACAGCAAATAACGTAACAAAAACTAGAGTTAAAAGTGAAGCGAGCACGGTTCCTAAAACAGCGAGGCTCACATAACCTCTGAAGCTCACTCCCATTCTGGACTTCTGAAGATTCACGTCGACATCTCTAAACAGAGGCAACAGTACACCAATCCTATGCCCCAGAACCCGATATGCAAAAACATGTGGCTTTGTAGAATCTCCCTCAGCCTTTTCAAAGGCTTTACCCAAACGCTTCAACGAAAGAGTTCGAAGTGAACGAAACGCATTCTTAAGACGCTGAAGAACCCTTGTAAAACTCTCTCTCACCTTGCTTTTGCTCATCACACGCCCACTCTAGCCTTGCGATAAACTCTTGCTGGGTCTGCATAGTATTCACGAATGAGCCCAGCTACATCGCTGTACCTTCGAATCTTGTTCTTCACCATCCATTCGAGCACCATTTTCCTTCGCTGAATCTCATCTTGCACCTCTGGCTCCTTTAGTCCAATCTTTTCCATAGCGCGTTGCAGAACATAACTTCGCCCTGAGTAGATGAAAGAGTCGCTTTTGGTGTCCCATTTGAATACCTGATTGGTCAAGATGTCCTTGGTTCTCGGATCTAAGCCCACAATTTCAGTTACGGAAAGAGACCGTCTGGTAGGTTTTCCACCAACTTCAAGTCTTCCCTGAACCAGCACGGCGTCAATCATGCTAATCATGGGTCGTGGAATATTCATTGGTTCGGATTCTAATCGATGAATTGCGGAGTTAGCTGACTCTGCGTGAACTGTACACATACCTAAATGTCCAGTAGCCATAGCTTGAAACAACGTGTAGGCTTCTTCACCTCGAACTTCACCCACAATGATATAGTCAGGTCTCTGTCTCACTGCGGCTTTCAACAAGTCGAACAAGGTGATGGCGCCAGCTTTTTTCTCATCCCCGCCACTGCGCACAACTGATGGAATCCAGTTCTCGTGAGGCAAGTTGAGTTCAGCTGTATCTTCAACACTCACAATTTTAAATTCAGGCTTAATAAACATGGACAAACAGTTGAGAATTGTAGTCTTACCAGTCGCAACACCACCTGCAACAAGAACTGACGCTCTATTCTCAATAGCGTACCAAAAGTACGCAGCCATGTCTGAAGACAAGGTATTGAAAGTCAACAAGTCAGAAATTGTAAGCGGGTCAACCCTAAATCGACGCACAGTGAAAGTTGACCCTCGCCTCGTGATTTCACTTCCATATGTCAATTGAATACGACTTCCGTCGGGAAGAGAGGCGTCAAGCATAGGCGATGCAATAGAAATCTGTTTCCCAGCCAGAAACGCCAA
>Ga0315308_1002216_pt1 | contig 11045 bp, 6 predicted proteins | sample TDP3_MG_FD_203078 | JGI IMG/M metagenome (GOLD analysis project Ga0315308, IMG submission 203078) | Freshwater sediment microbial communities from Lake Towuti, South Sulawesi, Indonesia - TDP3 | ecosystem: Environmental > Aquatic > Freshwater > Lake > Sediment | place: Indonesia: South Sulawesi...
TGCGGCTCGCGCTTCACATTTGATAGCTTGAGGCAAGAGTTGCCGGTTCCGTCGCTGGGCAACGCTCCCAGCAGGCTGGTCTAGCATTCTTGACAGATCGATCGATCAAGAGCTATCCCATGCAATTCCTCGGCAAGGATTCCGAGGGGACCCCGATTTTGATTACAGAAACATGAGAGTCGGACAGTCGTCCTGACCGAGGCATCGCATAGGAATACCAAGAACTTGCCGGGTAATACGGCACGCACAATGGAGATCGTTCGGGTCTCACAGAAAGCAACCTGATCCGAGCCACTAGGAGTTGTGGCTGCTTACGACAAGGACACATCCATGCGTCTTTGGAGACCGCGAATGACCGACGCCGCGGTAAAGCGATAAGTTAGTTAGGCCGATTGACGATTTGACCCGCTTCATTGGCAGTTGCCCGCCTTAGACATTTTCCACATTTTCCAGCCGATTCTTCGGGAAAAATCGAAGGCGCTGGATATATACAGCGTTCGCCCGTACAGCTAGCAGAACGCGATGCCGATGGGGTCCATGGCGTCTGACTGGAAGAGGCCACCGGCTGTGCGCCAGTCTGTTTACGCCTTGCCGGCGCATCGAGGGAGGAAAAGTATTTCAGCCTTGGCTAGACTACGGCAAGGCGGGTCTAGACGTCCCATGGTGTCGATGGCTGCGGTTCTGGTATTACTGTCGGCCACGGCAGCTGCCTTCATGAGCCCCATGGGCGTCACGGCGAACCCGCAGACGTCGCAGACCGTCAAGTCCTTGCAGCTTGTGGCCGGTTACAACTTCATCTCCCTACCCCTAAACAACTATTCGTTCACCGCCTCGACACTGATGGACTCGATCGGGCAGGCTGCTCAAAGCATAACCAGGTTTGAGGCCACCACCCAGTCATACGTCACCTACGACAGAGGCCTTGCCGGCTTCGGCGCTCCACAGGAAAATTTCCAAGTCAAGCCTAACACGGGCTACATAGTGTACACATCGCAAGCTTGCACCCTAACGGTCCAGGGCAATCTTAGTGCAACACGGCAAATCCCACTGCAGAAAGGATACAATCTGGTAGGATGGACTTCGGCGACTTCCTCAAACGCGACCGCGGCCTTTGTCGATCCATCGAAGGGGGCTGTGCAGAGCGTTTCGGATTTCATCGAGTCAAGCCAGCAATACATAACCTACGATGTGGCTCTGGCTGGTTTCGGCGTAGACCAGCCGAACTTCCAGGTATCTCAGGGCAACGCCTACTTTGTCTTCTCCGGTTCATCGTACACACTCCAATACGACGATGGCACCTCTCCAACGCCTCCTAATCCCACCACAACGCAGACAACCACTACGGCGTCGACGACGGGGCTTTCATGGCTTCACACGGAGGGGCGATGGATAAAGGATGCACAAGGAAATACAGTCCGGCTGGCAGGAGTCAATTGCTATATTAGACTGGAGAACGAAAGGGCGAAGTTTGAAGCTGCGAAGGCAGCTGGTGCTCGTTTCATCCGCTTGGCTCTGTGGAAGTACGATATCGAGCATCCAACCAGTGAATCCGGCGTAGACAAGACAGGTCTTGCTGCTATTGATCGGGCGGTCGCTTGGTGCCGAGAGCTTGGTCTGCAGGTCATCCTTGACCAGCATTGCTGGGGGCCCTACGGTGGCATTACAAACTGCTGGCCTGTTCCAGTTCAGTTTTGGGCCGACTCAGCCCTGCAACAGGAGTGGCTGAACATGTGGCGACTTCTAGTGGACAGATACAAGGGCGATCCCACAGTCGTCGGGATAGACCTGATGAACGAGCCGTATATGACAAAAGACTACGGACCTGTGCCGGTTTCAGATCCAGAGGCGGTGTGGGAGAGCATCGCCAAGAATGCGATTGCTGACCTAAGAAAAATCAACCCGAACCTTCTCTTCATCGTTGAGGATTGGGGTTCTGGCGACCAGTGGCGCGACACTGGTTTTCTCAAGCAGAACAACGGCGTCTACTCGGCCCACATATACTATGAGGGCATGAAGAACTGGGCGGAGTGGGGAAAGGCGTATGCTTCCGGCGACCTTGTGAAAGGAAGGCAGCTCCTGGCTAAGTGGATTGACGACAAGTACATGTCCTACGCCAACCAAGGTGTTCCCGTCTGGATGGGCGAAGTCGGTGCTTTGTCAAGCGACCCACACTACCTTGAACAGTTTAGAGACGAGCTGACCCTCTTTGACGAAAGAGCCATCGGTTATTCGGTCTATGTCTATGCTGCGTCGCCTTGGGACGAGCCTTATGACGTGGTCGACCAATCCAAGGCGGGCTTTGCCCTGACGGGTATAGGTCAAGTCGCCAGCACCCATCTTCTATCCCTATCGGGATAGACCTGACAGACCTAAGGCGCGTCCTTCTAACCAGTTGCCGGTCCAGCTTGGAAGACGCCTGCCAAGAACCGATGACTTGATCTACCACTATCCTCCTGGGAATGCCTGACAAACATCCGGCTAATCCATACACTGCCAGCGAACCCGGGCTAGAATCTTGGACTCATCCTTACTGGTCTAGTGTTTTTCGGCCTTTCTTTCTCATGGCAGATTTCGTCGGATCGGACCGGTGGTCCAAAGTTCAAGTTGTTGAAGTGCATCCGCTGGCCTCTACCCCTCGATCCGAGATTCCTTTGAGTAAGCGCTCGATGGATCGTATCCAGGTGCGTGTAGCCGCTCCGGCGCCTTGCGCTCTGGAGCGGCGCCAAGAAGACAGGTCGTTTCTGCGGTAGTTGAGCTAAACCGATAGGAACTGGGTTGTGAACTGAGACGACCAGACTATCCTGGAGTCTTCCCTCTCGGGTTATGAGCCCTCAAAGTCACAGGAGCAGGGCTACAATAACGCAAGATGAGGCATGGGTTCATCCCCGTTTCTCCCGAAACACAAGTCTTCCGGGATTGTGGTGGATCGCCTAGTATCTCCAATGCCAACCGCGTTCCTCATAGCTCCAATTCTTTCCGCTTTCTACATACCACTGTATCGTTTTTTGCAGTCCCTCGTGAAAGTCTACCTCGGGCTTCCACCCCAGAACTCTAGACGCTTTCGCGGAACTGCTCATCAGCATGGGGACATCATGAGGTCTAAGCCGCGCGCCATCGTGGACCACCTCTTTTTCCTCTGCTCCCGTGATCTTCTTTATCATTTCTAGTATCTCAGACATTTTTTGAGACCTCTCCGTCCCGATATTGATCAGCTCTCCGAGGGATTCCTCTCTTTCAAGAGCCAGCAGGATCGCCCTCGCGCTATCCTCCACGTATGTGAAGTCTCTCGAAGGCTCGACGTTTCCCACCTGTATCACGGGTGCTTTGAAGCACTGCCTTATCACCTCTGTTATGAAGCGCGGGCATGTGTCCCTGGGACCAAACACGTTGAAGGGTCTGAGAACGACGACGGGCAGCTTGTGTTCAAAAGCCATCGTCTGGGCCCAAAGATCTGCTGCAAGTTTTGACACGGCATAGGTGCTGCGCGGGTTCAGCGGGTGCTGCTCGTCCATCGGAACGTACACGGCCGATCCGTAGACCTCGCTGCTACTTACGTGCACGATTCGTTTGATTTCGCTGTCCAGGCAGGCTTTGAAAACATTCAGACTTCCCAAGGCGTTCGTTTCGGCGATGCTTGTTGGAAACTGATAGCTCACCGGAATGAACGCCCTCGCTGCGAGGTGAACCACGTAGTTATGCCCCGGCACGACTGATTGGATCGATTCAACGTCTGTTACGTCACACGGCAGAAATCTTAAGGCGTCGTGTCTTGGAAGGTTCGCCATCGTTCCGGTAGTGAGCGTATCGCAGACCGTGACCTGGTACCCCTTCGACAGGAGTTGACGCACTAACGTGCTGCCTATGAACCCCGCCCCACCTGTGACGAGCACTTTCTTCTCAGTCAAGCTTTGAGCCCCTCCTTGATTGACTCGACCACGGTTCTTTGATCTCCTCTCCGAATGTGTGGAAATATTGGCAAGGACAACACTGTTCGAGCACACTCCTCCGTAACTGGAAGGGAGCCCTCTTCATATCGATAAAGCGATCTGTAGATCGGCTGCAAATGTGCCGGAGAGAACGCCACTCGGGTTTCAATCCCTCTTTCGTCGAGATGTTGCATCACTCTATCTCTCACCTCTCTCTTCGTAAACTTGACCGTGTAGAACATGTACGTGTGAGTAGCGTCTCGCGCAACGTAAGGTGGTTGTACGTCCTTGATGTCCGAGAGAAGTTCTCCGTAGTACTGGGCTGCCTGTCTCTTCTTCTCGAGGACCCAATCCAGCCTCCTGAGCTGAACTATTCCGAGGGCCGCCTGCATGTCGGTCATCCTATAATTGTATCCTATCGTTATGTGATGGTAACGAGAATCCTGCCCGTGGCTCCTGAGCAAACGAACCTTCTCGGCTATTAGGTCGTCGTCTGTTACGATCATACCGCCCTCCCCTGTTGTCATGTTCTTGTTTGGATAGAAGGAAAAGCAGCCTACATCTCCCATGGCCCCTGCCATTCTGTTCTTGTATGTTGCTCCGTGCGCCTCGGCTGCATCCTCTATCACGTGAAGGCCGTGTCTCTCCGCTATTTCCAGTATTGCGTCCATCTCTGCGGGTTGGCCCGCGTAGTGAACCGGGATTATGGCCTTGGTCTTAGACGATGTCAGCTTTTCTATCGCTTCAGGCTCAATGTTGTACGTGTTTGGGTCTATGTCGGCGAACACCGGCTTCGCGCCGACGTAGAGCACACAGTTGGATGTAGCTATGAACGTGAAGGACGGCACAATTACCTCGTCCCCTGGGTTCACATCCAGGGCCATTACCGCAAGATGAAGGGCGGCAGTCCCATTCATCGTCGCCAAGGCGTGTTTGCGTCCAAGATGGCGAGCAAACTCTTTTTCAAACCTGTCCACATACTCTCCTTGCGATAGTCTCTTGTTCTCGACCGCTTCCGCAACAGCCCTTACATCTTCCCGAGTGATGCGGGGATCCGCGACAGGTATTCTTCTCTTCAAGGCGAGCACACTCACGAGACCTACCTATTCGCGCCTGCCTTGATACCACAAGACAGACCAGTCAAATATTTTGCTTCCACACCTCAAGCCATCCTTTCCTCTGCAACCGTTGAACAAAAATCCACCCATTGATCGAGGCACGATCGGCCGGCAGTGCGCTAACGCAGGCCTCACCGCCCGGCAACGCGATAAAAAAGGCATCAACGACTAGACCCCCCACAGAGCAAGAGCTATTTCCAGATATATCTTTGCACAGTTCTATTGAATATGTTTAGGTTGGTTTTCAGCTTGAGCATGTTGTATCTTTTTTCCGCGATGTTGGGTAGTACTTGTCCTGGAAGACGCGAAGCAGGAACGTTCTGCCTTCGAGAGAACTTGAAGACAACCGCGTAATCAAGAGGCACCTGGTCGAGAAGTCGCGAAGTCATTCTGAAATCCTCTTCGGTTTCGGTCGGAAATCCTACCAATAAATGCGTTAACAGAAAGATGTTCGGAAATCTGTTGTGTACACTCCGCATGCACTTCACCCAATCCTCAGCGGCATAGCTCCTCCCCATGAGCCTGAGGATCCTGTTGCTTCCAGATTGAACTTGACTTCCTAGAACGCCTACTCTCCCAGATTCAAAGATGTCTTCAAAGTCGTGAAAAGAATTCCTCAAATGGTACGGGTTAATTTGGTTCAGATAGAATTTGTAGTTTGTCCCTGTATCTCCGTTGACCATTTTTTCCAGAAGCTCGGGCAAAGTACGACCGATGTCGACACCGTATGCTCCCAGATCAGCAGAGATCAGAAAGAAGCGTCTGTAACCCATCTTCATGCCCTGCTTGAATTCGGAGATGATTTTGTGCATCGGTCGGCTCCGAACGTTCTGCCATGCACATCTATCGCTGCAATACGTGCAATGATGCGTGCAACCCGTCGATGTTCTAATCCAGTAGATTCGTCTCCCCAAGCAGCGAGATATCCACAAGTCCTTTCTCGCGTATCCGAGGGATCCGTCCAACAGTGATTTCATGGATCGCGTCAAACGTACGACGGGGCTGTGACGGGGGATCTTGAAGGTCTCTTTCGGGATGAGTGTGTTGGCACTTATGTCATCGAACAGTACTCTGGGTGCACCCAAGATCTTCTCATAGAAATCTACGTCCATCGGCCCTACGATTGGACCGTCGTAGACTCCGGACAGTGATTGAGGGTCTATCTTAGGCAGGCATCCCCATACTATAAGCCTTCCTGATGGCTTGATCTTGTCCTTCAGTTTGCCTATGACCTTGAGCGAGTCGATTTCGCTTGACTTTGTCAATCCGCACGCGAAGAAGATTATGAGGTCAGCTTGTGTTGAATCTCTGATGATTTCTGAATTGTTGGCCCTGAAGAACTCTTCAACCTGTGCCGAACTTATCTGCGCCTCTTCGCATCCGTTGGTAGTTACGTAGACTTTCAAGGAAGCCAGCCCCCGTGTTGACCATCAGTCGCTTGTTGGTTTGAGTTAGCCCAAATATCCTAGGGCTTTAAGCCTTTCTTCGATTTGCCTGGTTTCCTCACTGGTCAGCTCCCTTTTCATTTCCGGCTTCCTTCCACGGCTCTGAAATTGCACGTCTCTCCCGGTTGGCTCGCTCCCCATTTCAAATATGTCTTTCATCACCTTGCCATCCATTCCCTCCGGCACTGGGCACCCCATGACGTGTAGAATTGTGGGCGTCATGTCCAAGATACTAGCGCGTGTGATTTGATGGCCTTTCTTGAAAATCGGCCCGTTGGCGATGAAGATTCCGTTCCTGCAATTTGTATGATCCCCTCTTAGATTTCGATCTCTCTTGGAGCTAGTGATCGGTTGAGTGGAAAGGAACTGATTTACGGTGTAGTTTGCACTCGGCAACAACACGATGTCCGGTATTTCGTTTAAGTATCTTCCTGAGAAAAGGTCTTCTCTCCTCCACGCCGCTTGCATTATGGGGTTTCCATCACTGTCTTTCATGCTCGCAAGTTCACCGATTATCTGTGACCGTATGTGTTCATACTGATCTTGATTGCTTGCATTTACTCGAATCCCCCAAGAGGTTGCATCTACGTATGCGGCCGTATTCTTCCAATCCACACCAATCAGGAAGTCTCTCCTGCTGCTCAGCTTTTTCTTCCCGGGTCCATCTGCTTTTGATGGCAGTAGATCTAGGAGAAAGTGTTTGACGCGGTCAGGCAACCACTTCCAGAGGTACCTCAGGAAATTGGATGATTGAAGAGAAAACCAGTTTCTCAGCCTGCCACCTTCCAACTTCAGATACCCCTTCTCCCTTAGCCATGAGTTGATATGGAAATTGTACATCGGCCTGCTCGAGAATCCATGGTCGGACACTATGAGAATGTTGTAGTCCTGAAATAATCCAACAAGCTCTCCAATGATCTTGTCGACTTCCCTGTAGTATTCAAGAACAATCTCCTCGAGTCCCCAATAGTAGTGCTGAATGTCGTCGGATAGCATTATCCAGAGGATCCCCAGGCCATAGCTGTCGTTCTCCATTAGATATCTAAAGATTCTCCACCGGTTTCTTTCGACCATCTTGGCAAGCTCAAGAAATCTGCGTCTGTCTTCGTGAGGGCTCAATCGTTTTATCGAGTCAAAATCCGAGTAGAACCCACTCACCTTTGGCTTCAATCCCTTCGGATACACATAATCACTGCGCTCGGAAGGCGCTCCCCCAGCGATCATCACCCCATTCCTAATCCTCGGCGGATAAGTTCCGGTGAGATTAACAACGCAGCATTTCACGCCGTTGTCAGCCAGTATATCCCACACAGATTCTTCTTCGATATCGTCATACGTCACAAGCGAATTGTCACCTTTGTGAAAGTCAAAGACACCCAGTCTCGCGGGGTTCACCCCGGTGAAGAGTGAGGGAATGGCAGGAATAGACATACAAGGAACGGTTGTCTCCAAGTTTCCATGAGTTCCTCCATGAAACATCTTCCCGAAGGTGGGCAGTTCACCCTTCTCAATCCAAGGGCGTATCAGATCAAACGTTGCCCCGTCAATACCCAACAATATGACCTTGTTCAACAGAACCACACGCTCGAATCCACAGAACGACCGCTCGCTCACCTACGGCAGATCAATCGATCCAAGTATCTGAGTCAGGCCGTTGGAATATACTCTATTTGTCCTATCGAGTGAGTTACGAACTCCGTTAATCTCCAGGAATGCAAACTTGTGTGATCTATCTCTCATTAGACCTTGGACATTCAAGGACCGGAGGTAAATGTATCCGCTGCTCTGCACATTTGTACGATTCGTTAGAACATGTTCCCAATCCAACATTACCATTCCATATGCCCTAAGGACATTTAGGCTTGCGGTATAATCGGCATATATGTCCGAACCTTCTCTCGCCATCTTGGACAACCATATTGCACCGAAAACATCTTGTTCTGGGACATATGGCTCGTAAAAACGAACTTTGGTATCATTGTCCTTGCTTGTTTTCATCCTCATAAAACTAATCGACTCCGAGACAGGTGCCTCCCCAGCTATCTCGTTGATAAACCCAACCCTAAACAAGTAAATCACCGATAGCAAAAGGGACAGGACTATCAAGGCAGCACCTATTGGACGCACAACTTTCCTGAAAGGCCTAAGAACAAACATGATGGACTCCCTACCACCCACGATACATAAGGGAGCTAGAAAAAACAACGAAACATGGTAGAACCTTTCCGGCTCAAAAGAAGGGCCGAATTGGGGGACGACGAGGACCATCAAAACGATCAAGGCATTCGCTGCCGCCATGAGGGCATATTCCCAGTCAAAATCTCTTTGTTTATATTTCCTGAAGAAAAGAACTAGCCCTGCCAAGATGAAGAAATAGGGTAGCTTGCTCACGATAACATCAAATTGTTCAAGAGCATGCAAGGATGAAAACGGCCGACTGATTGCGCTTGAAACCGCCACTCCCCTTGATTCAATGTTCAGCAAATCAACAAAGAAAGAACCGGAAACATTGTCGATGAACCCCCAGAACACATTGGATGGCGCAGCCGAGACGTAAGTATACCAAGAAAAACACATCAAGAAGAACAACAGAACGTAACGGCCGCCCGTCAATTCTCTCACGGTCACGCTTCGGCCAGCAAATTTCATGAGAGAGATGAAACAAAACGCGAAGGCAATACTATAGAGATACACATATGAAAGCGAGTAGTGCGACACCACCAACGATGCTGCAAAGACAATCCAGAGCAACAACTTTTTTCTTCCCTTCAAGTCTCCACGTATTGTCAGGAGAATCAATAACGCATAGAAGAGTTCTCCTATCATTTGTCTCCTCTCTTCGTGGTAGAACCTAGGAACTATGGTAAAGTAGAAGACAGCCAAGAATGTTGTCAACTTTCCAAATTTCTGCCCATAAGTCTGATACAGTGACACTGGCACTAGGGCGAACAGTATGTAGTACACGATTTTGAATATCCATTCTCCCTGCGTATTCAGTAGGGCCGAATAGGTTGCTGGAAGGATGGTTACGCTCAGCATCGCATTGTATGTGAGCAGATAGTCTTGATGGAGAAATGAGGTTGCAAAACTGATAGATGGGCTCCAGAATGAGTTGGACTTTGCGAGGTTGAAGGCGTAGTACTCGTCAAATACGTCCCATCCTGTCAAGTGAGGGGATACTAGTTGTACATGAAGCAGCAGGGAGACTGCAACGATGAATAGGACAAATGGAAAGAGTTCAATGGGTATCGCTCGCTTTGAGAGGGTAATCAGCACAGGCAATAACGCAATGGCAACTGCCATCAGTAGCAAGATGGAGCTACGCGTCAACCACGCTCCAAGAATGGCCAAGATAGGAATTATGATGAACAGAGAAGCCCGAAGAAGATGCCTTGAATGAGCAAGCGGCGGGAAACGATTGGTTGGCCCGCCTCTCCAATAAGCAATGAGACACATTGCCTCGAGCACCACTCCAATAGTGATCGCTAGGGCCGGTTCGGACAATGGCTTGGGCACGCCGAGGACAAAGTGCGACGCATTTATGAACAATCCCACAAACATTAGAAAGGCGACGCTCAGGGCCACAGAGAACAGGATCATGTCTGCGCTGGTCTTCCAGCTTAATCGCAAGATCTTGCTGATGAGGAAACCCGGCACAAATGAAATACAGACAAAGCCTACGATTTGTCTTGCAACCGGAATATCAAAGCATATGGTAAACAGCGCTAAAGCGATTATGACCTGGGCAACCAGCAGCGGCCTAAGAGTGCCTCTCAATCTAACCACGCAAGCAATCCCTCAATGCCAACATACACGATTCAAGGCCTCTATGGTCTTTGCTGAACTGGCTTGAATGACGGAATTTCTGTTCTCCTGTTAGTTTCTAGGGACTCCTTCATGGCGATACAGGCAGCAAGAACGTTGAGGGCATCTTCGGCATTTGAGCAGGTTGTCTTGTTTGTCCTGACGTGTCTCACAAAATGGTCTATCTCCAGCCGATAGGTGTTTGTCTCCCCGCGCACGTGGGGACCCAGCAAAGAGAGGTTTGGGAATTTCATACCAATGAGCCGCTCTGTTGTCACACGCCACAGGGAGACTTCGGGAAGATCTGTTGCATTTACTTCGAGAAAAAATCTGGGTGATACGTATAGACTCTGGGCTGTGCCGTGTATAGCCACGTTCTCTATGTTTTTGGATGCCAGCCAACTTATGAATGCCACGCCCGTCTTGTTCTTTGGATACTCCAGAACAAGAGTGCAGAACTCTTCCACTGGAGAGTCCAAGTGAGTAGTGGCGCGTGTGGTCACGGCTGCAGGAAAATCTCCGAAGAGATAGTTGAGCATGTCAACCACATGAGGGCCGAGGTCGAGGACAACTCCTCCGATACCATGAGTATAGAACCATTGTGACTTTCCCCAGGCGAACAGAGGGCTTTGCTGCAGCAGGTGGTCTTCTATAAGGTAGACATTCCCTAGCGCCCCATCCAGAATGAATTTCCTGGCTTTTTGATAGTTGGGCTGAAATCGGCGGTTGAAACCGACCATCAATATTTTCCC
>Ga0315308_1002217_pt1 | contig 11045 bp, 18 predicted proteins | sample TDP3_MG_FD_203078 | JGI IMG/M metagenome (GOLD analysis project Ga0315308, IMG submission 203078) | Freshwater sediment microbial communities from Lake Towuti, South Sulawesi, Indonesia - TDP3 | ecosystem: Environmental > Aquatic > Freshwater > Lake > Sediment | place: Indonesia: South Sulawesi...
TCGGCCGATAAGATTTTCAAGTATGTTCTATAAACTTTTTAAACTTTGGCCATCCTTTCTTTTTTATGAGGCTGGGCGTTTTGTTCTCCGGGGGGAAAGATTCGACTTACGCAGCCTGGGTTGCAAGGCAGCAGGGCCACGAGCTTGCCTGCCTGATTTCCGTGTTCAGCGAGAACAAGGAGAGCTTCATGTTCCATACCCCTGCGATCGAAATGACCGAGGGGCAGGCAGAGCTAATCGGATTGCCATTGCTCGTCCGACGGACGAAGGGCGAGAAAGAGGCAGAATTGAAAGATCTGGAGGAAGCAATCGAGACGGCAAGGGAAAAATACGGAATCCAAGGCGTCGTCACAGGAGCGGTCGAAAGCGTCTACCAATCCTCCAGGATACAGAGGATATGCGACAAGCTCGGGATAGAATGTCTCAATCCTCTCTGGCAGAAGGATCAGATCGAACTTTTGGAGGAAATGATTGAGAACAAATTCGAGGTCATCATCGTCGGGGTTTTCGCCTATCCCCTCGACAAATCATGGGTCGGGAGGAGGATAGACAAAAAATTCATAGAGGAGATCAAGAAGCTGCGGGCAGAGTACAAGATAAGCCCTGCCGGGGAGGGCGGAGAGTTCGAGTCCTTCGTCATCGACTGCCCCCTGTTCAAGAGAAGGGCGGACGTCGAGATCAGGAATATCAGAGGAAGGGACAACAGCTGGGTGGCCGAGCTGGCATGGCGGAAAAAGTCCTGATGATGAGAGAGATTTCGAGAAAGGATTCTATCAGTTGCTTTTAAAGAAAATAAAACGAAATCAAAGAATTTTTCAACAGGTTTTCCAGAACATAATGCGATTAATATCTCCTATGTTTCTGCCAACACTCTTTGCAATACACAGGTCTTCCTTCAGTCGGCTTGAAAGGGACTTCGGTCTCTGCACCACAGTCTGCGCAAACAGCCTTGTGCATCTCCCTTGGCCCTCTGTCAAAACCGCCGAATCTGCGATTTCCAAATGCCATTTTTCCACCTTTTTTTGATTTTTAATTACACAAGGGCCGTACAAGAAGCACGGCCTTGCGTATCATTAGATAGGTTTAGCTCTTATAAATACGTGTATTTTGGCTCAGAATCTTGCTTCAGAGGTTCTTGAGCGCTCCCAAGTATTTCTCTATGTCCAGGATGCCGGGAAAGAATACTCTCATCGCCCGTTCAAACAGTATCTTGCGCTCGCCAAGCCCGGGTATCTGCTTGCTCACGCCGTAGCGGTTCATGAATTCTGTCAGGACTTCGACCGGTTTCATCCTGCCTATGTTCATCCCGTCCATGAGCTTGGGATAGACCCTGTAGGCGCTCAGGAATCTCACGACCTGGCCGTTCATCTCGAAAACTATCAAGAGATGGAAATCGCCAAACTTCCTGATGGATACGCACCTGTTCATCACGATGTCGGTGGCGTCTGGCTTGTTGAAGGTTTCCTCGACGAGCTCTTTCTGCGTTCCCAACAGGTCTTTGAATCTTGTGATGAGCTCGCTGTAAACAAACTGCATTAAAAGATTTTGGAATTACTGAAATAAAAATGTTCAGCTAGAACGGATAAACATGTAACCTGTGCAACAACGTTTTTATTTTGTCCGATAACCTGTAAATAGCAATCGAGGACGCTATCCCGACAAAGGCGCCGCCGATCACGTCGACCGGTGTGTGAAAATTGAGGAAAACCCTGGACAGTCCGACCAGAACAGCTAAAGGTATTGACCAGAGATACAGCTTGTTCTTCTTCCCGTATATTGTCGCAATCGTTGCGAAGGCAGAGATTATGGTCATGTGGCCGCTCGGAAAGGAGTATCCGCTCGGACAACTCGGCAGACCTGCGCACGGCCTTGGGACTTCGAGAGATATTTCGAGTGCAAGATGGGCTGCGTATGCTAGGAATATGGCCGGCAACAGAGCGTAGATCACCCAATCGATTTTTTTCTTATCCTTCTTGTCCAGTAGGGGATAGACTATGAAAAACGCTACGGTGAACCCCATCCAGTAGGCTATATCACCGAAATAGGAGATGAAAACCCAGAGGAGTTCGTACGCCATAAATATATTTACCAATTCGTATTAAAAATCAGCAGATTATTTTTTCTCTTCCTTAGATTCCGCCAGAACCCTTTTTATCTCCTCTGTGCTTTTGCCGAAATATTTCTCGAACTCCGGTGTGGTCGTTATCAGCTTCGTCCTGCCGAACTTCTCCGTTTTTATCAGCCCCTTCTTCTCCAGGCTGACAACGTAGCCGTAGGTCTTGTTCCCCTGGTATTTGACGATCAGCGACTGCTTTATCGGCTGCTTGGCAGCGACTATCGCCAGGGTCCTCATCATGCCACCGCCCAAGTCTGCAAAAGGTGCGAGCCTGACCACCCTGTCCCTGTATTCCTGTTTCACTCTCATCTCGTATCCCTCCGGGGTCTCGACAAGCTCCACTCCCCTTTCATCGGTCTTCATCTCAGCCTGGATCCTCAGCAGCAGCCTCTTCACCTCTTCCTGTTCAATCCCAAGAATCGTCGACATCTTTTCCAGACTCAGCGGCTTGTCCGAGACGAACAGGGCAGCCTCAAGCAAAGCCCTCTGGCTCATAGAATAAATTTGCATCTGCAAGCTGATAAAATTAAAGAAAGATTTGGGCTCAGCAGAAGAGTCAGTCACAGTTCACTCCTTGAGCTTTCGCCCAACCCAGTGCCTGCTTATCGACTCCTCAAGCACTGCAAGTTGAAGATTCAGCGAACCGCCACAACAGTTCTCCTAGGGAGACCCAGGCTGAAGTGATGGTTTGGGTTGATCTTCAGAGCTCACAATGCCTAGCTACAGTGAGTCTTACGACTTTAACTGTAAACCTACCAGATTTGCCCCTTTCTATATTATATATTTGGTCTTTTAGGGGATAAAAACTTTTTCTATGAAAGAGAAAAGCAGTTTTGTATAATTTTTTCAGTGCAAACCGGGTCGGAAATAAACTGAATTTAAATTTTTAACTTCCCAACAGAAATGAGGCGACAGGATGCTGAAGAGAGCTTTGTTCACCAAGACTGAAGAGGCCGAGGAAAAAGTGGTTTACAGGCCGAAGGAAGGAACAGACATCGGCTACATGTTCTTTGACCAAGTCTTCGACGACGTAGTAGGGATGGTCGAGGAGGAGGAAATGCCGTCTAAAGTCGTTATCGTCGCCGAAGGCATGAAGAAGGACGACATGGAGAAAAGGCTGACAGACTATCTGAAGGACCTGAACAAAGGAATAGAGTCTTGCGAGGAGAAAAAGGGGGGAAGCCTTACCCACGCCATCTACGCTACCACAGGCGCTGCATTCGGCACAGCCGGAGGATTGGGACTGTCGAAATTTATAGATTATCTTTGGGACATAGTCTCCAAGGTATTTAGTCTTTCGCCTTTGGTAATCGAGACCGGACCATCAATATTGCCTGTGACAATACCCATTCAGTTAATAGGATTCGGCATCTTGGGCACAATACTCGGAACTTATACAGGCTTGCTGAGAGCAGACCGCAAATACGACAAAAGAATAGAAGAGATAACCAAGAAGCTGGAAGTTGGCGACTACATCCTGATCGAATGAGTTGTCTTTTCCGCCCATCATTTTTTTTATAGTCCTGTGATTAAAATATCTATAGAGAAGTGGTAAGAACGGTCTTCGTAACAAAGTTCGACGGCAGCAAGCAGCCTTTTGAGAAGAACAAAATCGTCAACACCTGCCTGAGGATGCATGCCACGCCTGAGCAGGCGAAGGCCGTGGCTGACAGGGTCGAGAAGAATATTTATGAGGGGATTTCGACTAAAAAAATCCTTCAACTGGTCTTTTCATATCTTCAGGAGTTCAAGCCTGAGGTCAAGCACCAGATAGACCTGAGGGAGGCGATAAGCAGGCTCAGGCCGAAGCCGGACTTCGAGCTTTTCGTCAACCTGTTGCTGAGGGAGTACGGCTACTCGGTTGTCGGGAGCCAGATTCTTCCGGGCAAATGCGTCACGCACGAGGTAGACGGTGTCGCGATCAGGGACAGCGAAGTAATTCTTGTCGAGATAAAACACCACTACCAGCACCACACGTATACAGGGGTTGACATCTGCTTGGAGACGCAGGCGAGGCTGGAAGACCTGAAGGATGGATTCGCATCAGGAAAGCACAAGCTGAACTTCTCGAAAGCGCTGATAGCCTGCAACACGAAATTTTCGGATCACGCCATGCAGTACTGCAAGTGCAAGGGGATAGAGTATCTGGGATGGAAGGCTCCGCCTGACGCTGGCATGGAGAGGATGGTAGAGGAGAAGAATTTCTACCCGATAACGCTCTTGAAAAGTCTTGATACCCTGACTGAGGAGAAGCTTGCCAACAATGGAATACTGACGCTGAAGCAGCTGTCAGAATGCGACGCAGAACTGCTGAAGAGGAAGACGAAGATCCCGATGGAGAAGCTGGAGTTTCTAGTCAAGGCTGCCAAAAAGATATCCTCTGGTTGAGTTGCTCAGTACGCTATGCCGCTCACAAGTTTCTTGTACGCCTCGACGTCCGTTCTCTTCTTCTCTTCCAGCCACTTCTTTATACCCAGACCTCTTTTCATGTCGTCTTCAGCCTTGCTCTCCTCGTACTCGTACGGATACTTTTCCATTTTTTCCTCTGGGACGAGGTACAGATGAACTTCGTACTTCTTCGCCCCGGACAGCCAGCAGTAGATGTTCGCTTGAGCTTGCCCGACGTTCATGAAGAAACTCTTTTTGAATTGGCTCATGTATGTCTTGAGCTCGTATATCGTCGCTAAGTCGAAGTCTATCTTGTCCGGAACGCCTCGTATCAGCCACATCTCTCCTTCGTACTCGAAAAATCTCTGGAACATGTCCGGCTGGTTGTACCCGAACCTGTCGTGGAGCCACCTGCCCCTCTGAATCACAAATTCTGGCGGCCTTGTCCCGTTCAAGTCACTCCTGAGATAGAAAAGAAGGCGCTCGATTTCCCCAACCCCTATCCTCTTCATTTTCTCATTTATTTATTTCCCTTTCACGTATTTGTGCTTTTTGCTTTCATGAAAAGTGTTCCAAAATTTTTTCCCGCAGATATTTTTTGAGAGATTTATTTTTCCAATATTGTACAGAACGGGAATTCATCCGAAATTTTCCAGGAGGTGGTTCGCCGTCTCGACCTGCTTCTTCATCTCTTCCGGCTTCCCCCTTCTTGACTTGAAGCCGTAGTGCTTCACGATCTGCCAGATGTTCCAGAGGATTATCAATAAAAGAATCGCAGCGATTATCGTCACGAAGACGTTCGCTTTCATGAAGTCGAGCAGAGACGCCAGGGCAGTGGGCAGCTCGAATTCTATCCCAGGCATAAAGGCTCCTGACGGCACGATGAACGGACCGGTCTTCGTCATGTTCAGTATTTCCTTCCTGAACGGGTACTCCATGAAAACAGATACCTCTCCGCTCGTACTCGTCGGCGTCAGCGTGAAAACAACCGGCTCCGAGCTGTTTGCTTGAACGACCAGCTTCTGCTCAGCGGGCTCGACGGCCCAGTCCTCTGGAGCGTTGACCTTGAGGTTCACAAGCTGGCTGATGGCCCCCTCGTTGTTCACCTCAAAACTGATGTTGAACGGTTCGGAAGGGCTGACAATCTCAGGCACGAGTATGTCCGTCAATGAAATTTTCGGCGGTTCGGTTGGCAACACCCTGAGGATGAAAGTCGATGAGTTGCTGTGCTGCCTCCAGCTCGTCCACTCCTTTCCGGTGACGTTGACAAGAAACACACCTGACGAATCCTCCGGCACTTTTATGCTGAGCTGAAATTCTTCAGGGACGAGATAAACTCCTTTCTCAGGCGTCCATTCCCTCAGTATCCTCAGGTGCTCGAACCAGCTCGGCGTGACGTTGACCTCAGAGCCTTTTGGCAACCCGGAGACGCTGATGTTGAAATTGTGCAGCCAGTACCATCCTATGTTCAGCAAAGTCCCGTTGACTACAACTGTGTCACCAGAATCCACCTCGACCTCCGGCGGCAGTCCCATTACAAAACCGTAGATGGGTTTCGGCGCTTGGACAAAATTGGCGAGAAGTATCAAACCGACAACCAAACTTATCGGCAACAGCAGATTTTTCATCTTCATATCTATTAGTAATAAACTGTTGAAGGATTTAAGATGATATGGATAATATTTATAAGTTTTTTACCTATCTGATAGGAAAAACTGAGGAAAAATTTAAAAGTTTATTGCTAAAAAAATTTTAGAACACCATCTCGAGCTTCGGTATCGTCGGCGGAACGTTTTCAATCGAGTTCAAACTCTCGATAAGTTTCTTTCCTTTCAGCGTCACGAGGTAGACTTTACCGCGCTTTGCGATGTACCTGTATTTCAACAGAATGCCCAAGTGCTTGTAAATCTCGCTGCTTCCGATCTTTATCTCCTTCTTCCAGAACCCCCTCTCAATCTGCGTGTAGCTCATCGGTTGCGAGTTCAGCAAGAAGAGCAGCACTGTCCTTTTCTTCGACCCGAGCACTTCGCTTATCTCCGCTAAGTTTCCGTCGTTCATAGTGATTACTTACAAGTAATTAAAGGATTTAAACCTTTCCGTCATGCCGTTTTTGGATTGAACGCGGCAAACTTAAGAAGATTGCTGGCAAATTTAGAAGTAACCAAAAAAGGCAGCGGGAAGAAGTGAAAGGATGGCAGAGAGTTGCAAGAAAAAACTGGAGCAAGCGATCAAGAGATACAACATCGCCAACAAAGTCCTGGACTTCGGCATAGACGGGGAACATTTCAGGTTCTGCCTCCTTGATGCGGAATACGACGAGCAGAGCAGAAAACTTGTCCTCACGTACGAGAGATGCAAGGACGAGCAGAACAAGCCTTAGGATTTTGTCCTTATCCTCTTCTCGACGACAAAGGAGGTGACCTTCTTCTCCAGCTTCTCGATTTCATCCTCCAAAACTCTTATCCTGTCTATCAGCCTCGCGACCATCTGAGCGAGCAGGGCGTAGTTCTTCTCCAGCTCTATCAGGCTTACGCTCTTCGGCACTGCGTTCCCTGTGATTATCTGCTTCACGACCTTGTTCTCCTCTTTCATCGTTTTTGCCTATGAGAATATTGAAAGAGGCAGTATAAATTAGTTTTCCCGAAACCAAGAATAAATTAATGGCAGAGTGCGCTTTCAAAGCGGTCCAGGAAATGGTTGTAAAGATGAAGGACGAGATTGCGAAGACGCAGAACATAGAGTATCCTGAGCAGATAGCTGTTGCCGGGATTTATGATATCGTCGCGAGGGTCCTCGGCGAGGCGTGCAAGAGGCATCTTGGGCAAAGGGAGGGTTGTACAGCAGAACCGATGAGGAAGGAGGACGAGCTGACGTTGGATTCTTTCATCCTGCTGAAGCAGCTGAAGGAGGAGAACCTGATATCAGAGGAATATTACGAACAGCTTTTCGAAGGACTGATAAAGATCAAGCCAGAGCTCGAGGAAAAGGTCAGGCAGGACAGGGCGAAAGGTCTGATCTGACAAGCAAGATAAACTGTTCGGAACTGCTAAACTTTTTCGAGGAACAGAAAGAATGAAGCAATTATACCGGTGTCAATATAATCTTCCTTCATGTTCATTCCCGATATCGAGGGACAGTAGACGGAATCATGCCGGTGTCGATCTACAGAATACCTCTTTGAGGTTGGTCTTGTCCTTTCTCGCCAGCCAGAAACTGCATAGATATTATGTTTTTGTGGTCATCCTGCAAGAAGGGAAAAGAGGAATCATCCCAAATTAACCCTTTGTGTTGCATCCCATGATGGATACATGGTAGTATCCAAAATCTGGAACTAGTGTCCACAAAGGCCGGGATTGCATTCTCGTCAATATTTTATTGGTAAAGCTTCCTTAAATTATTTTCTATTTCACGGTTCTGTTGTTAAGCACAAAAGCTTAAATCTTTAACTGCCTAGTTAAAAAAATATGTCAATCAACACCGTAGTTCTTAGAGCAGGAAACGGCTATATGCTAGTTCCGAATGCAGAATATCGACTTTTAATAGACTCATCGGATCCAACTGAAAGAGTATACTGGAGAAAATTTAAAGAAGTTGGAATGGTTTTTTTGCCAGAAGCCATGGCAAAAGATTTAACTGCTAACAGGGTTGGGGAACGCAGAGCTTCTTTGCTAGAATATTTAAAAATCTATGAGAATGGGCTTCAAGATTTATTATCGTTAATAGAAGCGGATAAGCTATAAATTTTCTAATTCGTTTTATCTTATAAGTAAATGCATCTGAAAAATTTAAACTCAAAAATTGACAATTGATGTTAGAACGTGATTAAAAATGGATATCCGGAAAGTGGTAGAAAGTCGATACAAGGAAATAGAATCAACAATAGTGGGTGGGCTCAGAGACTACATGAAGGGATTTGGATACGAAAGAAAGGCCTTTTTGGGAATTTCTGGGGGAGTCGACTCCACTGTCACAGCCTATTTTCTGGTCAGTGCGCTGGGCAAGGACAGAGTGGTGGGGTTGCTGATGAATGATGAAGTGACCTCTTCTCAGGACAAGAGGGATCAGAAAGATGTGATCGAAAGGTTGGGAATCGAGTATCATGAGCACGACATAAGCTCGCATATAAAAAACCTTGCCGAGGAGCTGTCCAAGGGTTTGTCACCAGAGGAAAGAAACGATGAAAAACTGATGAACAGGGTGGTCGGCAATCTGAAGGCCAGGACAAGAATGCAGATCGTTCATTACTACACCAATGTAAAAGGGGGAGCGGCGATTTGCACGGGAAATAAATCAGAAATATTGCTGGGCTATTTTACACTGTTCGGCGACAGCGCCGGCGAAATCGCACCCATAGGGGATCTGTACAAGACTCAAGTAAGGATTGTGGCACGCAAATTGGGTGTTCCGGATAATGTCTTATTGAAAAAATCTTCTCCCGGGCTGATACCAAATCAAACAGCCGAGGGTGACCTCGGGACTGAATACGATACTATCGACCAGATTCTTCATCACAAATTCGACCACGGATGTTCGAACGAAGAAATAGTTGAAAGGTTGGCAATACAGCCGCACATCGTCGAGATGGTCCTCGAAAGGGTCAGGATGAATGAATTCAAAAGAAGATTCCTGCCCCCTGTCATAAAAATTGATTTGTTTATTTAATCTACTCGAAGTCTTATTGGTATGCCTCTGTCCTCGTCATAAATGGCTCTTGATAACGCTTCTTCTATCTTTGTTGTGTATTGAAAGAAATATGCTACCTTTTTACCTTCTTCCGTCGCTCTGACATTACCGTTTTCAACTTCCAGCCATCCATTGCGTTCCATATCTTTTATATCTTCGTTGAGACCATCAGAAACAAGTTTGCCATCTTTGATTGCATATGAATATACCATCATGCCATATTCTCTTGATCTAAAAGCGATATCAAGCAGACGTGTCAAACTTACTCCTGAAGGATTTCTAAATTGTTCTTCTGTTATCAATTTGATTAACAGTTGAAATGGTGTTGTAGTGTAAAAACTCATATTATAGATTATTTTTGAACAAAGATTTATTCTTGTGCATGAGATGGGGTTTTAATCTTTAATTGTTCTATATAAAATTTGAAGATGCAATGACGTTGGAAGACATAAGAAAAGAGAAGGAAGAGTTGAGAAAAAGACAAGAAGAGTTAGAATCATTGGAAATCGTACTTAAAAGGGAAGAATTGAGAAAGAGGGGTTTGCTGTCTAGCTCTCTTGAATTATTGGTGTGTGAATTACACAAGGATTCTTATTTCATAAGAGTCATAGGGGATGACTTTTTTGTCCCATCTGTTAAACAAGCTGTATGTTATTCTTGTGCAGAAACTACTTTACAGAAAGAGATTAGCATACGTAGACAGCAGTTAAAAGACGGACTTGACGAAGATCTTAAGATACATTTTGATAAAGCAGATGTTAAGAGATATTTGGATGAAGACATAAAGAGACTTGCTGCGTTGAGAGAAGAGAAGAAATTCGATATTAGAGTGATATTCCATGGAACTAAAGCATACCTGTGTGAACCATTCTTGAGTAAAGAAAGTGGTTGTGGTTGGGTGATAGGGTCACCGCGTGAAGAATATCATATGTCCGACCCAGAAAGTTGGAGAGCATTAGCTGGTAGGGAAGGTTATGTCTACCACTGTATTGTTTGCAATGGTTATCTTGGTGACCGTTGGATAAGGATGAGTTAAAATTCTGTTCTTTGCAACCACATTCTCGTACTTAGATAAGCTTAAATCTTTTACTATTCAGTAGAAATATGGAATGTCAGCAATAATAGAATTGAAAGATGAGGAAAAATGTCCAGAGTTTTTAGGATTTACTTATGGGCATAATCTAAGTCAAAGGGCTGACTTCTACGTGAATGCCAGGTCTGGAAATCTTGCATCAGTAGTGATTTCTCCAAAGATAACCTCTATACCACCTTTATTGGTAATGAAAAAAGAATTGGAAAAAATACCAGATGTTGCGAGGGTGTATTTAGTTTCAACCGATAGGGATATTTCCAAATATGCTTTATATTGTAATCTGCCTTTCATAAAAGCTGAAGAACATTTCTTGGCAAGACGAAAGAAAAAATAGCATTTAATTCTTACGTTTCAAAAAGATTGTCCTCAGTTTCTTCTCCAGCTTCGAACGCAGAGGGCAGATGGATAAAATATACTTTTTCCTTCTCCAGAATTATCAGCGGCCTCTTCTTCATCAGCGCGTCAAGGTTTATTTCGTAGACTCCTTCTTTCGGCATCCTCACTGTCTCGATTCCGAACTCGATCTTCCTCTCCTTCTTCCTCTCGGCTTTTTCCTCCGGTATTCTTTCTTCCTCGACTTTTTCTTCTTCGACTTCTTCTTTCTTCTCCTTGATTTTCTTCGCCAGCTCCTTCTCAAGCGTCGTGTCCTTCTGCTTGAGCTCGCTCTCAATCTTGCTGATTTCCACCGCGTCCTGCGGCGTCTTGAGATAGAGGAAGAAGATTGAGCCGCAGCTACTACATCCTCTTAGTATCGAGGAGTCGGTG
>Ga0315308_1002218_pt1 | contig 11038 bp, 11 predicted proteins | sample TDP3_MG_FD_203078 | JGI IMG/M metagenome (GOLD analysis project Ga0315308, IMG submission 203078) | Freshwater sediment microbial communities from Lake Towuti, South Sulawesi, Indonesia - TDP3 | ecosystem: Environmental > Aquatic > Freshwater > Lake > Sediment | place: Indonesia: South Sulawesi...
GGCGACCCCTTTAAGGACACTGCTGGACCTTCTCTCAACACAATGATCACAGTTATGACTCTAGTGGCAACAGTTTTTGCCCCGTTAATCGCCTTCTACACTCTCTTTTGAAAAGGCCCTAACTCTTAGAAGATTCTTTCTTCCTTAGTAATTTGTCCAGAGTTTTCGTGTGCTCATCTAATTGGTTCACAAGATTCATGAAAGTGTCAATCTTCTTTGCATGATGCTCCAGTTTGACCAAGTGCCCGTTCAACTCTTTTTCGTGGGTTCTAATTGCACGTATGTTAAAGTAAAGCTCGATCACTTCAATCGAAACGAGCACAACAATCAAGATTTCCAAGATTTGCGTCGTAGAATTCATAGACGCTGCTCAGCCTCCTTAATAGTCCGAAACAAATTCAGCCCATGCTTTCTAAATGCAGATGTGGAAGTGATGACCCCTGTTTTCGTACTTGCCGCCTTCTTAGCTTGAAGGCATAATTAGGAACATAACTTAAAGTTTTCTTTTTTTGACAGAGAAAATAGTGGATTCTCCTAGTTCAACAAGTCGAAGGGTCAACTGTTTTTAAGCGCTGTGCAGTGTATTTTCTATTGAAAAGCATGCGAAGACTGATTGAACCCGCTAAGAAGGAGAACAAGGCAAAACCTTCTGGAAAGGATAATCTCTGGATACTGCAACTCCTAGACAACGCTGGTCTCGCAGCCGACTTAAACTACAATGCAGATTATCTTGTGGCTAAGGCTTCGGGTGTGGCTTGGGGAAAAGGCTTGTGTGTTGCCTGCAAGGGCGGCAAGTTTTTGTGCGGAAAGACCCGTTGTCCATTGCTGGTCCGAGCCAACTTCTATCTGAAAACTATGCCGCTCATCAAGGGTTTAGAGGTGGATGGCGCCTCTCCACCCAGCGTTTTCGTGGGCAGAATAGGTTACCCCTATGTTTATGCGGGTCCCATGGTTCCTCCAGTGCACGAGGACACAAGTCTTTACGACTTGCCCGAGTTGTGGTTCGGCAAATCCATAGACGAAATAGTAAGCTTCCGCTCCCTCCTGATTCGGGGCAAGCATAGGGTGCATGTACGCCGATTTGAAGAGGCAGGTAAAATCATGGACAAGACGCGAGAACTCGCGCTGTCTATAAATCCTGTCGATGTCGAGTTGGCTCTAACGAAGCCTCCTCGCCGCAATCTTGTCTTAGACGACGAGGTTCAACCGTTTGGACCAACTGCACCCATGCGAGACATGCGGGTTGGCACAGCACGTTGGGACCAACAGATTGAGAAGGCTTACTACGACACCGACCTAAAGGCCACTAACGCAGTCCGCAGCCTGTATGAAAATGGCGTATTGGTCACAAAGATTCAACGAGCGTTCAGCGTCGGCGCCTTTGGACTCGAACAGAACAGGCGTTTAGTGCCAACTCGCTGGAGCATCACCGCAGTTGACAGCATCCTCTCCAAGGATTTGATGGAAAAAATCAAGACTTTTCCAGAAATCAACGAGTACAGAGTTTTTGAGTCACGCTACCTGGACAACATTTTTGAGGTTCTGATGCTGCCACAGGCTTGGAGCTACGAAGCCATGGAGGCTTGGTATCCAGGCACAATCTGGAACCCGTCGGGCGCGAGCGTTTGGCACCTCGCAGCCAGTGAAGGCTATGACGGCAGAACCACATACGCAGAGATTGGAGGATGCTACTACGCTGCCCGCCTAGCGGTCTGCGAACAACTCGCCAGAGAAAGAAGGCAGGCAACGGTGATTGTTTTGCGTGAGGCTCATCCGGGCTACATCATGCCGGTTGGGGTTTGGCAGGTTAGGGAAAATGTTCGAAACGCCGTGCGCCAACCGCCACTAAAATTCAACACGTTGGACGAGGCGCTCAAAAGGATTGCGAGTCAGTTTCAAATTCCCTTGCAAGAATGGGTAAGGCACAGCAAGCTTTTGCAAGATGCGCTGTTTCAGAAAAGGGTAACACAATATTTTGGAAAGAACGAATAACGTTGTTGTCTACTTTAACGGCACGTACATGCTTGACCTAGACGCGCCTATTCCAGGCGTTCCGTGTTTCACAGGTTTGTTGGTTATGGCGAACTCGCCCACAAAGTGTCCAATCATTCCAGGCGTTATCTCAACGGCGGTGAAATCCTTCCCGTTATGAATCAGCAACGTGACGCCCACCATCTCAGGTAAGATTATCATGTCTCGGGCGTGGGTCTTAACCACAGTTTTCTGTCCTTGATTCGTGGCTTCCTTGGCTTTCCTCACGCTCTCGAGCAGTATCCTCTGCCCCTGACTGAGCCCCCGCAAAAGGCTTCGACGCTGACGCGTAGGCAAAAGACGAATAAACTCATCCATAGACATAGCCTGCAAGTCCTCGAGGGCATAACCACGATAACGGAACTCTTTGGGCATACTTCATCTTTTCCTTCTTGTTCTGACATCACCTTGATCGTTTTGGGGTTAATTAACTTGTTGGAAACATGAACGTTGTTCCTCTACGCGCTTCTCTTTTTTCTTCCTCTTCCCGCGCTTCTAGCCGCAATTAAGCCTACCTTTTTGCCGGGCGGCGCGCCTCGCGCAACTGTGGTCACTTTTCTTCCACCTCTCTTGCTGCTTCCGTAGGGGTGAACAGCCGCCACCATAGCCACGCCTCGTGTGCGCTGATACTTGTGCCCTTTAGCGTGCATCAAGTGAAACTTCGCACCCGCTTTAAGAAAAGGCTTATCAACCCGACCCGCACCTGAGACCACGCCTATCATTGCTCGGCAAAGATCGTTTAGATAACGCGTCTTACCAGACGGAAACTTTATCATTGTTCCCAGAGGTGTCTGAGCTACAACGGTAGCGTATGAACCCGATGACCTTGAGACCTTGCCGCCATCGCCCGGTTGAAGCTCTATGTTGCAGACCATCGTGCCGGCTGGAATGTCGCCTAACGGAATAATGTTTCCAACATCAACCGAAGCCCTGCTGCCCATCTGTATGGTTTGGCCTTGAAACACACCTTCGGGCACAACGGTGTAAAAATCTTGCCCAGTTTCAAGTTTAACCATAGCGAGAGGAGAGCCTCTTCCTGGCTCGTGAACAATCTCTTCGATTCGACCTTGAAAGGCGCTTTCTATTTCTTTTTTGGACAATGGAGGATAATGAACAGCCGCTACTCTCTTGTGTGTGACAGCTCTCCATGTGGGTCCGCCTCCGCCGCGTCGTTGGACACGAATTCGTTTGCCCATGAATCTTCACGCCTTCGTATAAGCTACACAAGCCACTATATAAGATTGCTACTGTTCTTGTTTGTGTGTGCGCTAGACGCTAGACCCCCCTCTAATATGATCCAAATAGAAAGTGATACCTGGCGCTTTTTATTCAGATTTTTCTGATTTTTCAGAAATGTTTAAATATTCAGTAGACTAAAGTTTTGCATGGAGGTAAATTGTTTGCGCGACGAAGAAGGTTGCTGCAATCTCACTGGACTTGTGAGTGTGGATGAACGCGGTCAACTGGTCTTGCCCAAGGACTTGAGGGAAAAGGCTGGTATCAAGGCGGGTGAGAAACTAGCCTTAATGGCCTGTGAGAAAGACGGAAAAGTGTGCTGCATCACTATGGTTAAGGCAGACGAGTTGGCGGACAGCATAAAGAAGAAGTTTGGACCAATCCTAACAGAACTGTTCAAATGAAGCGCACTTATCATTTACCCACAAGTTGAGTTTAAGACAGGAGAGAATTGAGATTTATGAAAGAAAAAGACGTAAAAGGCTTTGTGAAGAACAGATATGGTAAAATTGCTGAAAGCGGCACATCTTGTTGCTCTTCAAGTGCATCTTTAATAGAACAAGCCAAACTCGTTGGGTATTCTCAAAAAGATATCAGGAATGTTCCAGAAGAATCGAACATGGGTTTGGGCTGTGGTAACCCAGTGGCACTTGCAGGTTTGAAAGAGGATGAGATAGTTTTGGATTTAGGGTCTGGTGGAGGAATAGATGTTTTCCTTGCCTCCAAAAAAGTTGGACCTAAAGGAAGGGTCATTGGAGTAGACATGACTAAAAGAATGATAGAGAGAGCAAAGCAAACTGCAGAAAAGTATGGCTACAAGAATGTTGAATTCAGACTTGGGGAAATAGAAGACTTACCAGTAGAAGACAATTCAGTAGACGTGGTAATAAGCAATTGCGTCATCAATCTTTCACCAAACAAAAAGAAAGTATTCAAAGAAGCATACAGAGTCTTAAAGCCAAAAGGACGAATGCTCATCTCCGACTTGGTAACTGAAGGGGAACTGCCATCCGAAATTCGAAAAAATCTCGATGCTTGGGCAGCATGTATCGCTGGAGCGATGGATAAGAAGGAATACTTGAGAACCATTGAAGAAGTAGGTTTCAGGAAAGTCAAGACCGTTTCAGAGTCCAGTTATGAACTTAATGCTTCTGAGAAATTGAAGGGAAGAATAACAAGCATCAAAGTTGAAGCCTACAAGTTCTGATTGAATGAATTCTTGATCATTTTTGCTTCTTTTTGTATCACTCGCCGCGGTTAGAGTGCCCCAAGATTAGAGGTTTACATTTGTAAACTTTTATATCTTAGACTCCGCCCTTCTTTAAGGGGGACAGCTCCTGAAGCCCGAAAAAACTCCAATACCATACCAACTTTTAGAACACCTGTTAGACGCTGAGAAGTTGAAGTACTGTTTTGAGTGCGGAATCTGCACAGCAAGCTGCCCCATGACCGAACTCGTTCCAAACCATTACAATCCCCGCATCCTCCTAGAGAAAATCTTTCTCAACCCAGAAAAAGCCATAACCGACCCAGCGCTCTGGCTTTGCGCCTGGTGTTACCACTGCTTTAGGCGGTGTCCACAAAAACTCAAACTTCCCGAAATCTTCTTGTCAGTGAGGAAAATAGCCAAGGAGCAGGGCGAGCTAGAAGGTTTCAATCGAGCCCTAGAAATCATAAGCCGAGAAATCCCGTTTCCAAGCTCATTCGGCCTAGTCTGTCTCCATCCTGAAAGAGTTGAAGTAGACAAAGCGTTAGAAAGTTTTAGCAAGCGTTCTGTGAGAAAGAGAAGGAAAATAGGACCAGCACCTGCAGCAGAGGCGACGAGTGAAAAGGTAGCCGTTGTCGGCGCAGGACCAGCAGGACTCACAGCCGCCCTTGAACTAGTAAAGAAAGGTTACATGGTCACTGTCTTCGAATCCTCATCTCAACTCGGCGGAATGCCCAAGCAATGCATACCCGAATTTCGACTGCCAAAAGAAATCATAGACGCAGAAATCGAACACATAAGAGACTTGGGTGTTGAGATAAAAACCAACGTCAAAATTGGCAGAGATCTAACCCTCGACAAACTCTGGCAACAAGGATTCAAGGCCATATTCGTTTCGGTTGGAGCTCACAAGACGCGAAAGCTCGACGCTGAAGGCGAAAACCTGAACGGCGTGTTCGACGCCCTCGATTTTTTACGACAAGCGAATAACAACGAAAAAGTCAAAGTGGGCGAGCGTGTTGCAGTCATTGGCGGTGGCAACGTAGCCATCGATTCAGCTCGAACAGCGCTTAGGCTTGGCGCCAGTGAAGTAGCTATTCTATATCGAAGGTCAAGGGACGAGATGCCCGCCAACCTCTACGAAATTAAAGAGGCAGAGGGTGAAGGCGTCAAAATCCAGTTTTTGGTTGCGCCAAAACGAATTCTTGGCCCAAACGGATATGTCACTAGTTTAGAATGCATCAAAATGGAGTTGGGCGAACCAGACCAGACTGGTAGAAGAGCCCCGAAACCCGTTGAGGGCTCAGAATTCACGGTTCCAATCGACACTGTGATTGTGGCAATTGGTGAGGCTCCAGACCTCTCGTGCTTGCCCAAAGAAATCGAAGTCGGTGAAGGGAACACCATCGCAGTTGAACCCTTCTCGACTGAGACAAGTCAACCAGGCGTGTTTGCAGGCGGGGACTGCGTGTCAGGGCCAGCAACAATCGTCGAAGCCGTTGTAGCCGGCAAAAAGGCAGCAGAGGAAATCGACCAATATGTAAAGAGTGAAAAAGTTCGGAAGACAGAAGAGATTTTGGAAGGTAGGAAGCAGACTTGACTGAGACTCAGAGTCAAACTCAACAGAAAGAAGACATACGCATAGGCGTGTACGTTTGCCACTGCGGCCTTAACATAGCGGGCACGGTTGACTGCAAGCAGGTGGCTGAATTCGTCGCGACCCTGCCTCATGTTGTTTTGGCAAAAGACAACCGTTATACGTGCTCAGATCAAGGACAAGAACTGATTAAGAAAGACATTAAAGAGCACAAACTCAACCGTGTGGTTGTGGCTTCATGTTCACCCCGCCTACACGAGCCCACCTTCAGAAGAGCTTGCGAAGAGGCTGGACTAAACAAATACCTGTTTGAGATGGCTAATATTCGGGAGCACTGCAGTTGGGTGCACTTGTACGAGAAAGAGGCGGCCACAGAAAAGGCAAAGGACCTCGTCCGCATGGCGGTGGCCAAAGTAGCGCTGTTGGAGCCTGAAACTGAGAGCGTGGTTCCAATTACCCCAAAGGCGCTCGTCATTGGCGGAGGAGTCGCTGGCATTCAGGCAGCGCTTGACTTGGCTGACACGGGTTACAAAGTGTATTTGGTTGAGAAAGAACCCAGCATAGGTGGAAGAATGGCTCAGATTGACAAGACCTTTCCAACCATGGACTGCTCAATCTGCATCCTAGCACCTAAGATGTCAGACGCAGGCAGACACCCCAACATCGAGTTGTTGACCAACAGCGAAGTGTTGGAGGTTAAGGGCTACATTGGCAACTTCAAGGTTAAGGTGCTGAAGAAACCAAGTTACATTACTAAAGACTGCTCGGCCTGCGGCGACTGCGCTCCGGTTTGCCCAGTCACTACGCCAAACGAGTTCGATGTGGGCTTGGCGACAAGGCACGCGATTTATACGCCTTTTGCCCAAGCCGTGCCCTCAACCTACGTCATAGACCGTGACCTGTGCCTAAACAAGGAAAACATAATCGTGTGTGACAAGTGCATCAAAGCCTGTGAGAGAAAAACCATTGACTTCAACATGAAACACGAAACGCTGGAGTTGGATGTAGGCACCATCATAGTAGCCACGGGCGCAGACGTTTACAACCCAGCCTCGCTGGTCAATTACGGATACACAAAATATCCAAACGTGATAACTTCACTCGAGTTTGAGCGCTTGATCAACGCCGGCGGGCCCTCAGGTGGTCGCTTAGTCCGACCCGGCGACATGCAGATACCCGATTCTGTTGCTTTTATACAGTGTGTTGGCAGCCGCTCCGAAACTGGCAATCTATATTGCAGCAACGTGTGCTGCATGAACACGATTAAGGACAGCTTGCTCATCAAGGAGCACTGGCCTAACACCAAAATCTACGTTTACTACGTAGACATAAGGGCGTACGGCAAAGGTTTCGAAGACCTGTACAAACGAGCCCGAAAAGAAGGCGTTTTGTTCGTTCGAGGCCTGCCCACAGAAATAGTTGAAAACAAAAAAACTCGCGATTTGTGGCTGGTCGGTGAGAACACCTTACAAAGGGAGGTTTACAAGACAAAGGTGGGCATGGTCATCTTGTCCATTGGCATCGAACCTAGACAAGACAGCGATGTCATACAACGTCTTTGCACCCTGTCGCGAACGCCCGATGGATTCTTCATGGAAGCACATCCAAAACTCCGCCCAGTGGACGCGCCGACCGGAGGCGTTTTCCTAGCGGGTTGCGCCGAATCTCCCAAGGACATCAAGGACAGTGTGACGCAGGCGAGCGCCGCAGCAGCTCGAGCAAGCATTTTGATGTCAAAAGGCAAGGTCACGGTTGAAGCCATAACCTCAAAGCTGATTCTGGACAACTGCACTGGCTGTCAAATGTGCGCCAAGGTCTGTCCTTTCAACGCAATCACCGTGGTTCCTGAACGGAAAAAGGTCGAACTAATCGAAGCCGCTTGTTCGGGATGTGGCACCTGCAGCGCCGAGTGTCCGTTCAACGCCATAACTATGCGCCATTTCACGGACGCTCAACTCTTAACACAAATCGACGCTGCAACCGAGTTCGATGCTGCTAAGAAGATTGTGGCTTTTTGCTGCAACTGGTGTTCCTACGCTGGCGCCGACTTTGCTGGCGTGAGTCGGATGCAGTACCCTACTAACGTGCGCATAATTCGCACCATGTGTTCGGGTAGGGTTGCGCCCAAGTTTGTTGAACGCGCCTTTGCACGTGGAGCCGCAGCGGTGCTTGTGTCGGGTTGTCACTTCGGTGACTGCCACTACATCAACGCCAACTATCAGACCCAGAAGCGAATCGAACGCTTGTGGAAGAAAATGGAACGACTAGGCTTGGATAAAAATCGTTTGCAACTGGCTTGGATAAGCGCTGCTGAAGGTGAGAGGCTGGCGTCAAAAATCAAAGAGATGCAAAGCGTCGTAAACAGTGTGAGCCCAGAAGAAATTGAGAAGTCAAAGAAGATGACGGAGAGGGGCTAAAAGGTGGTTTTGATGCCTGCTCGAACGTGGCGCAGACCGTTAGACGCCGACAAGGTTAAGCCTCCACAGGCTGAAGTCCACGTGATAAAGGACAGATGTAAAGGCTGCGGCTACTGCATCGAATTCTGCCCAAAAGAAGTGCTGGAAGAATCTAATGAAATAAACGAGCGGGGAGTTCATCCACCAAGAGTCATCGACGAAAGCAGATGCGCCCTCTGTGGCTTTTGCTCGGCGGTCTGCCCCGACTTCGCCATATTCACCACAGAGAAGAATTGTAAAGGAGGCTGCCCCAAATGACCACTATCTCTGTTGAGAAATCTAGAGTTGTGCGCTCTGGACGGCGCTTCATGAGCGGGGACATCGCCTGCGCTGAAGGCGCCCTAGCCGTTGGTTGCAGATTTTTCGCTGGTTACCCAATTACACCTGCCACTGAAATTGCTGAACACATGGCTCGCCGTCTGCCAGAGATTGGAGGAGTCTACATTCAGATGGAGGACGAAATCGCTTCCATGGCGGCTGTGATTGGAGCGTCTTACGCCGGCGTCAAAGCCATGACAGCCACGTCTGGTCCAGGCTTTAGCCTAATGATGGAAAACATCGGTTTAGCCTTAATGACTGAAACGCCGTGTGTCATCGTGAACGTTATGAGAGGCGGTCCCAGCACAGGACAACCAACCATGCCTGGGCAACAAGACGTCATGCAGGCACGGTGGGGTTCACACGGCGACTATGAAATAATCGCTTTAGCACCTTCCTCGGTGCAAGAGATGTTCGATTTAACCGTCGAGGCTTTCAACCTCGCCGAGACTTATCGGGTTCCAGTTTTTGTTCTCGCCGACGAAATCGTTGGGCACATGTGGGAACGCGTAACCATTCCAGAAACCGAGTCTATAAAAATTGTGAATCGAAAAAAGCCCAGGGTTCCGCCTAGCAATGAGTTTGCACCGTTCAAGCCAGACCAAGACTTGGTTCCACCCATGGCTGTTTTTGGGGATGGCTATCGTTTCCACGCCACCGGGCTAACTCATGACGAACGTGGTTATCCCAGAACCGAGAGCGCCGGGGCTCAGACGAGACTCGTTCAGCGGCTCTGCAACAAGATACGCAAAAACGTGGAAAAAATCATTCGAGTCGAAAACATCATGCTGGAAGACGCCGAAGTAGCTGTGGTCGCCTACGGAATCGCAGCGAGGGCAGCGTTGAGCGCCGTTAGGAAGGCGAGAGCAACGGGAATAAAGGCGGGGCTGCTTCGTCCCGTGACCCTCTGGCCCTTTCCAGAAGAGCAGGTTGCTCAGGTGGCTAGACGAGTGAAAGCAATAGTGGTTCCAGAAATGAACTGCGGTCAAATCGTGCGCGAGGTGGAGAGAGCGGCCAAAGAAACATCTGTGATATTTTTGTCCAAGTTAGGCGAGGAGCCGCACAAGCCAGACGAAATCTTAGACGCCATAAGAGGGGTAGAAAAGTGATGGAAGAACTGCCGCATCCGTACGAGAAATTCTTGAGGAAAGACCGCATTCCCCACATCTGGTGCGAGGGATGCGGAAACGGCATCATTCTAAACTGTTTTGCTAGGGCATTGGACGAGTTGAGCGTTGACTTGAACAAGGTTGTTGTGGTGTCGGGCATAGGTTGCATAGGTCGAGTCTCGGGGTACACCAACACAGATTCATTTCACACTACCCACGGCAGACCCATAGCGTTTGCCACAGGAGTCAAACTCGCCAATCCAGAGCTAAAAGTTGTAGTCATAAGCGGAGACGGCGACCTCTTCGCTATCGGAGGCAACCACTTCATCCACGCTGCCCGCCGAAACTTGGACATACCGGTTATCTGCGCCAACAATTTCATCTATGGCATGACGGGTGGACAATCTGGATCCACCACGCCACTCGACACTTGGACCACAACAACGCCCTACGGGAACATTGAACAAGCCTTCAACCTTGTTCACTTGGCTGCTGCCTGCGGCGCCGTCTACGCAGCCAGATGGACCACTCTTCACACGTGTTGGTTAACCGAGTCCATTAAGAAGGCGCTGCAGAAGGAAGGCTTCTCATTCATAGAAGTGGTCTCTCAGTGTCCAGAAATCTTTGGGCGATACAACAAGATGGAGACCTCACTAAAAATGATGCAGTGGTTCAAAGATGCCTCAGAGGTTCAACACTTCTCCGACCCAGCCAAGGCGGAGATAACACCTCACCACATAGTAGTCGGCGAATTTGTCGATATTGAGAAACCGAGTTATGGAAGATTGCTCCGTGAAATGAAGGCAAGAGTTGTAGAGAAAAAGTGACAATAGGGAGGAAAAACAGTATGCGAATAGAGGTTAGGTTGGCTGGCTTCGGCGGACAGGGCATAATCAGAGCAGGGTTGATGTTAGCTATGGCCACATGTATCCATGGCAACCAAAACGCCGTTCAGACACAGTCTTATGGTCCTGAGTCAAGAGGTGGCTCCTGCAAGTCCGAAGTGGTCATCTCAGACGAGGAAATCGACTATCCCAAAGTGGTTGAACCCGACGTTTTGGTGGTCATGTCGCAAGAAGCCTTC
>Ga0315308_1002219_pt1 | contig 11037 bp, 11 predicted proteins | sample TDP3_MG_FD_203078 | JGI IMG/M metagenome (GOLD analysis project Ga0315308, IMG submission 203078) | Freshwater sediment microbial communities from Lake Towuti, South Sulawesi, Indonesia - TDP3 | ecosystem: Environmental > Aquatic > Freshwater > Lake > Sediment | place: Indonesia: South Sulawesi...
GCTTTTCGTCACCCTCCTCCCGTAAGCAGAACCAAGCAGAAAAAAGCCAAACGGCCCCGAGACTTATCGAGTATACTAAAAATGGGCGCTCTCCCCATTTAAATTTTAACTTTTCTCCTTCGCGGGGTCCCTTTAAGGTCAAAAATCTTGTCCCTTAATATAGCTGCCAGCTCGAAATCGAGATTATCTGCAGCTTGACGCATTTCCTGCTCAAGCTGTCTTATTACCAGGGGCGCTTTTTCTTGAGTCAAATAGTCATAACCTCTCTCGCGCAATATGCTGTAAGCCTTCTGTTTTGTCTCGTCGACAAATTCCTCCTCTTCCCTGATCGCTTTCTGAATCGATTGGGGAGTAATATGGAATTTTCTATTATAATCCAGTTGTTTCTTACGCCTCCGATCCATCTCTTGAATTGCACGCCGCATCGACTGAGTAGCTCCATCCGCATACATAATTACCTCTCCGTTCACATTGCGAGCCGCCCTTCCACAAACCTGTATTAAAGAGGTCTCCGACCTGAGAAATCCCTCTTTATCTGCATCTAATACTGCGACCAGAGAAACCTCTGGCAAATCGAGCCCTTCCCTGAGCAGGTTTATTCCGACCAGACAATCGAACTCGCCTTTCCTGAGGTCTTTCAAAATCTCCACTCTAGTCAAAGTCTCAATCTCTGAATGCAAATAGCGAACCCTTAGCCCCTTCTCTACAAGAAAGGAAGATAGGTCTTCTGCCATTCTCTTGGTCAAAGTAGTCACCAAAACCCTCTCCTTTCTCTCCATCCGCTTTCCAATCTCTTCTATTAGATCATCAATCTGTCCCTCAGTTGGCCTGATCTCAACTCGCGGGTCGACCAACCCGGTCGGCCTTATTACCTGCTCCACCGCAACACCTTTAACTCTCCTCAACTCGTAGGGTCCTGGGGTAGCTGAGACATAGATCGCTTGATTCATTAGTCTCTCAAACTCAGCGAATTTCAAGGGCCGGTTATCGAGTGCACTGGGTAGGCGAAAGCCATACTCGACAAGGGTCTCTTTTCTTGAGCGATCCCCATTATACATACCATTCAGCTGAGGAAGAGTAACATGAGACTCGTCAATAATCATCAAGAAATCTTCTGGAAAATAGTTTATCAAACATGCCGGGGGTTCTCCAGGCTTTCTTCCAGAAAGATGCCTGGAATAGTTCTCAATTCCAGTACAATAGCCCACTTCGAGCATCATCTCAATATCGTAGTTTGTCCTCGTTTCTAACCTCTGTGCCTCCAGTAATTTATTTTGAGATTTCAACTCCCTTAATCTTTCCTCAAGTTCCTTCTTTATCGAGGTTATCGCTTCTTCCAGCCTGGGCCTGGTGGTGACGAAATGTTTTGCTGGATAGATGTAAACCCTTTCTTTTTCCATTAGAACTTTACCAGTCAAAGGGTCGATTTCAACTATTCTCTCGATCTCGTCGCCAAAGAATTCGACTCTAAGTGCAGTTTCCAGATAAGCAGGATATATTTCTACAACATCTCCTCTAACCCTGAAGTTTCCCCGGGTGAAATCGATATCGTTTCTCTGATATTGTATAGATACTAAATCTCTCAAAAGGTCCTGACGGGGGTAAGAATTGCCTCTTAGCAGAACAACCAGTAATTCTTTCCATTCCTGAGGAGAACCTATGCCATAGATACAGGAGACAGAAGCTACAATGATAACATCTCTCCTTTCCAAAAGCGAACTCGTAGCTTTCAACCTCAGCCGGTCAATCTGGTCATTTATGGAAGCATCTTTTTCTATATATGTATCTGTCTGAGGTACATAGGCTTCCGGTTGGTAGTAGTCATAGTAGCTCACAAAGTACTCCACGCTATTTTCCGGGAAGAATTGTTTGAATTCGGAGTAGAGCTGTGCGGCTAAGGTCTTATTGTGGGATATTACAAGAGTAGGCCTATCAACATTTGCTATCACATTGGCCATAGTAAAGGTCTTCCCAGAACCGGTAACGCCCAATAACACCTGATGGCTCTCCCCACGCAGAATACCCTGAGTCAATTTCTCAATTGCCTGCGGTTGGTCACCTCGCGGCAGGAAATCTGAAACCAGATTAAACTTCAAGGTTCCTCCAATCGAAGATTCTTCCAGTTAAGGTTCCATTTCTTGAGATATTCTATCATCCCATAATGGGTGCGGTCGAGAGAAAGTGGAGTAACCGATATCTTGTTCTGTTCAACGGCTGCGATATCGGTTCCTTCTTCCGGGATTCCAGAGAGATTCTCTCCAGAAATCCAATAGTACTTTTCTCCGCGAGGGTCGGTCCGTTCCTGAATCTCCTTGCCATAGATTCTCTTTCCTTGCCTGGTTATCTCTACTCCTCTAATTTCTTCCAATGGCAAGTCGGGAATATTCACATTAAGATAGACATTCCGGGGCAACCCTTCTTTGACTACTTTTTCAGCCAGGGAACGGGTAAAACTTGCTGCCACTTCGAAATGGTACCCGCCCGTGACCACCAAAGATATGGCCATAGAGGGAATCTCCAACATAGTGGCCTCCAGGGATGCTCCTACCGTCCCCGAATAGTTAATATCATCACCAAGGTTAGCCCCGTTATTTATTCCAGCAACTACTAACTGGAGGTCCTCCTCCATTAAGCCCAATATGCCTAACCTCACGCAGTCTGAGGGAGTGCCATTCACCAAGAATCTCTTCTCCTTGAGTTTCTGAATCCTTAGAGGTTTATCCAGGGTCAGGGAGTGGCTCGTAGTGCTCCTCTGCCGGTCTGGAACCACCACATAGATTTCACCAAGCCCGGACAATGCCTGAACTAAATATTCTAACCCCCTGCCATGGATTCCATCATCATTGGTAACCAGAATTCGCATTTTCTACTATCTACCTCTGTGGTCGGGCACCATTTATGGTGCCGTTTGGCTGGCCCCTCTTCAAACTGTCGTCTTTCGTCACCCTACCCCGTCCCGATACCGGGACGGGATCGGGAAAGGGCGACCGACCAGCTTCCGCGTGCTTTTAAAAGGGAAATCGGATTTATTCCATACCTCTAACCGTAAAATCAACAATAGGGTATTTTTCAAACGCCGACAATAACCATTCCTTTCCGTATTTCCGACTATAATAATTCCAACTTGAAAATTCGTAATTTCCTAATTCATCGATGTTTTGAATAATCCCATGTTTAATTGGATTGTGGTGGATATAGTTAAACCTCAACCAAAAATCTCTTTCTGAACGCATACAAGTATCCCAGTACTTTCCTTTATACCATACTTTTCTTTTCATTGTACTATCTGCCTTGTTAAAAAAATTGGAAGATGCACCGTTTATTTGACCAATAAATTTTGATAAGGCCTCTGCGGAATTCAAATTAAACAAAAGATGATAGTGATTATCCAAAATAACCCATGCTCTTATCACCACAGAAAATAGTTTTGATTTCTCAATAAACAACTTTTTTAAGTAGGTTTTCTTTTCAGGGTTATTTATTATGCCCAATTTATCGAATGTCGACGACGACACAAAATAGTATGTTTCAGCTTTATAAATATGAGGTGGGCGATGATTTCCAGATTTTACTAGTTTCACAATAATTAGTCTTCGTCACCCTAAAGGGTGACCGACCTAGCTAATTTATAATGTATAGTAACAAAACTTTCAAATAAAATCAATATAAATTTAAGTTGACAGTAGCGAGCAGTTTATGATATTTTTCTAACAGAAGAAATCCAAGAAGCTACTGTGGATAAGTTATGAATCCTCTTCCTAAACAAATAAGAAATCTTGCCCAAAGCCTAACTGCACCTAACGGAAAGAAGTATCAGAGCCTCTCTCTTGAGGCAGTGAGAAAAATTTCAAAGAAGAGTAGACTTCTGGGAAAAGAAGTGGAAATCGCTGCCCTGAAGATACGAATAATTCCCGAACGGTACCAGAGAAACATAGGAACAATTGGGACGAAAGGCCAGATTAAGCTACTCAAGTCAAAGGTGGTTGTTGTCGGTTGTGGGGGCTTGGGAGGTACAGTTGCAGAGATATTTGCCAGAATGGGAGTGGGCCATCTAATAGTAGTGGACGGCGATTCCTTTGAAGAGAGCAATATCAACCGGCATCTGCACTGTCACGAAGAGAACATAGGAAAGAATAAAGCGGAAGAGTTAGAAAAAAGAGTGAAGCAGGTTAATTCGGGAATCCGAGTAATACCCATTACTTCTCATCTAACGGATGAGAATGCTGGTGACTTAGTAAAGGGCTCAGATGTCGTTGTGGATGCTCTGGGCGAAATAGACGCACGGTTCATTTTGGAAACGGCAGCCAAAAAGGAAGGTATCCCTCTGGTCCACGGAGCTATTGCGGGATTCTACGGCCAGGTCACTACAATATTTCCAGAAGACGAAGGATTGAGAAGGATATATGGCTCACGGGAAAAGGCTCCTAAGGTCGGTAGTGAGAGTGAACTCGGGACTCCCGGTCCTATAGTAGGTATTGTTGCTTCATTTCAAGCCCAGGAAGTCATAAAATTCCTTGTAGGAAGCGATAAACTGTTCCGTAATAAACTACTAACCATAGATTGCGAATCAGGAAATATCGAAATAATCAACCTTTCTCCTTGATTTCATCATGCAACAATCTTCTTGACAAATAACGGTAGATTTGGTAAATAAGATTTCCATGGAAAGGTTAAGACAACAATGAAAAAGAGAAAAAAGACTAAAGAATATCGAAAACTGACGGCCTGGCAGAAGTTGGTGAGCAAGTACGGGATAAAGGGAGCCCAGGAGAAATACAAGAAAGCTATGCTCAAGGAGGAAGTGGAAAGAGTGGAACCGGCGAAGGGCTCTGTCCAACCAGCTCCTCTGGCTGAAGCCAAAGAGAGAGTAGCTCTATTCATTGACCGAGGTGCAACTCTCCAAGAGCGTTACGGAGAAACCAAAATAGTTCTCCTGCCCCGTGATACGAGGTGGATATACGCCTATTGGGAAGTTGACGAGACCGCAAAAGAAGAAGTCGAGAGAAAGCGAGGAGAGGAGATATTCTCCAGAAGCAGCTTGAATCTCAGATTTTACGATGTTACTGACATTGTTTTCAATGGCAAGAATGCCCATAAGCAATTTGATGTAAAGGTCCATTCAGAGATTGGGAATTGGTATTTTCAGACACCCGAAACTGGCCGAAGTTACATAGGCGACATCGGGTTACTTACAGAAGATGGTGAATTCATCACCCTTGCCCGCTCCAACGCAGTTTCCCTGCCCAGAGGAAAGATATCCGAAATCGGTGATGAGGAATGGATGATTGTGAGAGAAGAGTTCGAGAAATTGGTAAAAGTAATGCATCTCGATAAGCCTGGCTTGAGCACTGCAGAGGCAATGAAAATCCTCTCCCGGCGGATGGAAGAGATTTCGCCTCTTCCTGTAAGCTCTCCTATTTCTCCCTTCCGTAAATCGAAATAGAAGCCTCATTTATGAAATAGGAAAAGGAATTTATGGAAAAAGGATACTTATGCCTTCTACTTCATGCCCATCTTCCTTATGTCCGCCATCCTGAACACGAAGACTTCCTTGAAGAGGACTGGCTATACGAGGCGATAACTGAAACATATATACCTTTGGTCAGGGTCTTTGATGAACTCCTTGACGATGGAATAGATTTCAGAATCACTATTTCCATCAGTCCCACACTGGCAGGGATGTTTTCCGACCCACTATTACAGAAGAGGTATTTGTGCCATCTATCCAAGTTGATCGACTTGACAGAGAAGGAGCAAATCCGGCTAAGGAAACGCCCTGAGTTTCAGGAAGTTGCACAAATGTACCAGAGGAACTTGAAAGAAGCACGCCATATTTTTGAGGAGAAGTATGACGGAAACCTGCTTAATGCTTTCCGCAAATTCCAGGAACTGGGAAAGATTGAACTCATCACCTGTTGTGCCACCCACGCATTCCTCCCTCTTATGCTCTACCGCCGTTCCATAAGGGCCCAGGTAAGAATAGCGATGCGAGACCATCAATTCAAGTTTGGCCGTCAACCAAAGGGCATATGGCTTTCAGAGTGTGCTTATAACCCGGGAGACGACGAAATCTTGAAGGAAGAAGATTTGCGATTCTTCTTCCTCGATACACATGGAATTATCTATGGCACTCCCAGGCCCCGTTATGCCGTTTTCGCTCCAATCTATTGCCCTTCAGGAGTCGCAGCCTTTGGCCGTGACATCGAATCTTCACTGCAGGTCTGGAGCGCTGAAAGTGGATATCCTGGAGATTTCCGCTACAGGGAATTCTATAGGGATGTGGGTTACGACCTCGATTATAATTATATACGACGCTATCTCCACTCTGATGGCATAAGGAGAAATATAGGAATCAAATATTACAGAATTACAGGTAAAGTGGGGCTGGACAAAAAGGAACCCTATAGGCCCAAAGAAGCCCTTGAGGCTGCAGCCACTCATGCTGGAAACTTTATGTTCAATAGGGAGAAGCAGGTCGAATATCTGTACGAGCTTATGGGGCGTAAACCGATTATCGTCGCCCCTTATGATGCCGAGCTCTTTGGACACTGGTGGTACGAAGGTCCCGATTTTCTGAATTTCCTTTTCCGTAAAATATATTACGACCAGGACACACTCCGACCGATTACGCCCACAGAGTATTTAGACGAAAATCCGAGAAATCAAATAATAAGACCCTGTATGTCCAGTTGGGGAGACAAAGGGTATAATGAAGTCTGGCTCAATGGAAACAATGACTGGATTTACCGACATTTGCATAAGGCTATTGAAAGGATGTTAGAAATAGCAGAAAAGAACCCGAATGCAAGAGGATTGAAAAAGAGAGCGCTAAATCAGGCTGCCAGAGAACTCCTACTGGCGCAGGCTTCAGACTGGGCATTCATTATGACTACGGGGAGGATGGTGGAGTACGCAGAGAAGAGAACCCGCAACCATATCCACCAGTTCAACAGATTATATGAAGATATAAGAAATAATAGAATTGATGAGAATTGGCTTAGCGACCTTGAATATAGAGATAATCTCTTTCCCGAACTTGACTACCGCGCCTACCTCTAACTAATCTGTCCTTGCAATTCTTACCCAGACCTCCCTCGACCTGGGGCCATCGAATTCAGCAAAGAAGACTCCCTGCCATGTGCCAAGAGCAAGGTCTCCCTTCTCTATAGGAATCGTCTCAGAACCACCCACGAGACTTGCTTTGATATGCGCAGCAGCATTGCCTTCCGTATGGCTATAGTCATCATCCCAGGGCACCAACTTATTCAATTCCATCAGTATATCCTTTTTGACGCTCGGGTCTGCGTTCTCATTGATGATTACCCCGGCAGTAGTATGCGGAACAAAAATGTAGCATAGACCACTAGCAACCTTGCTCTTATTCACTATCTCTCTCACCATCGGGGTTATATCCATCAATTCTGACTGTGAGTGTGTCCTGATACTCAATCTATTAAACATCTGGTCTCTCCTCAGTGTAACTTGCCGAAGTTGTATCGCTCTCCCACACAGTTACCTTGTTCACCTTGTATCGGGAACTTCTCAACCGGGATTTCAGCTCTCGGAAGATGAACCTGGCAATATTTTCAGAAGTTGGATTATTCACTCTAAACTGCGGAATCTCGTTAAGATACCTGTGGTCGAGCTTCTCCAGAATCTTTCCCAGATAGCCCTTCACCTCTCTGAAATCTATCAGCATGCCTGTCCCATCCAAATCTCCTCCCCTGACTGTCACCCTCACATTCCAATTATGGCCATGCAATTTTTCACATTTTCTCCTATAGCCACGCAAATTATGTGCTGCTGAAAAACTATTTTCCACTACAACTTCGTACATTATTCACACTCTCTCATCGAGGTTAATCCTTTCGGCTCTATCCATACTCTCACCTAAGAAACTCCTCCCCAGCTGAAGGAACTTTTCCGGGTCATCACTCACAAAGAACTTGTGTACTGGCTTGCGCTTTACTTCCCTCACCAGATTCCTCTTCCTTAATTCACCTGCCACAGCCTTAACGGTAGCTTCAGCAGTGTCTATTAGATATACGCCATCCCCCATTATTTTCGAAAGGAGTTTTTTTAACAGGGGATAATGGGTACATCCCAGGATTAGAGTATCTATGCTTTCTTTTTTCAGGGGGGACAGATACTCTTGGGCAATTTGAAAAGTTACTGGCTTATCCAACCATCCTTCCTCAACAAGAGGAACAAATAGGGGACAGGCTTTAGAAAAGACTTTCGCTTTGCTATCTATTCTCCTTATCGCTTCCTCAAATGCTCCACTCTTTATTGTTCCCTCTGTCCCGATGATACCTATCCTGAAATTTCTTGTAGTGTCTATTGCAGCTTGAGCGCCCGGCTCAATCACGCCAATTATAGGAAGGTCTATCTTTTCTCTAAGGGAAGGGAGGGAAAAGGAGGAGGCTGTATTGCAGGCAACTACAATGGTCTTCACTCCCTGCGCTTTTAGAAAATTTGCAATATTTAGAGAGAATCGTGTGACTGCCTCTTTAGATTTAGAACCATAGGGAAGGTGCGCAGTATCTCCAAAATAGATGATATCTTCCCGGGGAAGAATCTCGAATATCTCACTAACGACAGTCAATCCACCAACTCCGGAGTCAAAGACCCCTATAGGCCTTTCTGCTATTCTGCTTCCCGTGTTCACCACTTCTCAACCCATTCCTTGTATCTTTCCACTCCCGTACTAACGGCCTGAACCAATTCATTATGGAATTTGCTACTTTTCAATTTTTTCTCTTCTGAACGGTTGGAAATGAAGGCCGCCTCCAGGAGAATAGCCGGCATCTTGGCTCCTCTTAACACTCTGAAACCAGCCTGTTTAACCCCTCTATTCTCCACAGCCCCTAAGTTCTTATCCACTTCAGAAGCGACAAGCGAACAGAGCTCACATGACTCATTCATAAATTCATTCATAGCTAACGACCAGAGAATCGAGGATAGTTCGTTTCCCTTCTCCTTTTTCTCTTCTAAGGCAATCACCGAGTTTTCCATATTGGCTACTGCTTCTGCTTCTTCGTCGGAGGCCTCGTCGGAAAGGAAGTAGACCTCAAATCCTTTAGTACGAGACTTAAGCGCAGAGTTAGCATGGATACTTATAAAGAGGTCTGCATTCTCCCGGTTAGCGATGGCAGTTCTCTCAGCAAGCGGAAGAAAAACATCGTGGTACCTCGTCAAGATAACCCTTGTCTTTAGATTCCTATGCAACTCCTTGGCGAGCTTATGGGCAATCTTAAGCACTATGTCCTTCTCTTTACTGCCGCGAGAGCCAATTGCCCCCGGGTCTTTACCCCCATGTCCCGGGTCAATCACAACAGTCCTAATCCTTGCCCTTGGTTTCTTCGTTTCTGGTGTAGTGGCTATGACTTTGGCCTTTACCGGTTCCAAAGTAGTAATTTCCTCTTCTCTCTCCTCTTTTACCGGGGGAGCGATAACTTCTTCAGAAGTGGAGATAGTCTTGTTGGGATAGTCCCAGAAGAGTTGTGTACCGAGCACCTGACCAAATGCCTTCGTAATGACCGCCTCAAGTGGAATCCATACTTCGCCTTCAATAATCTTAGTTTCCTTTCTCATCTTCCGTCTAATATTATCAATAATTACCTCAGGGCTATTTACAAAAAATTCCGCCTTGCCTTTATTTAATTCAATACTCGCCTTCTCCTTAGCCGGGTCAAAGTCGACTTTTCCATCAAATATTTCAGCAACATCGTCAATCTTCAGGTAACCCATTCCCGCAATTAGAAATAAATCTATATCGCTATATGTCTTCTCCGCAGTAACAACCTGGATCTTGATTAGGCGGTCCTGTCCTGAGGCAGAAGAAAAATAGAAAATCAATATTAGCACAGATAGAAAAAGTCTTTTCAATTACACCCACTACCTCTTTGGTCGGCTACCATTTATGCTGCCGTCTGGTCGGGCACTCTTCAGAGTGCCAATGTTGTTATGTTAAAGGGCAAACTATTGTATTACGAGATAAATTTTTCAATTTTTACGAAAAGTCTTTCCCAATCGATTGGCTTAATCATATAGTCACTGGCACCCGCAGCAAACCCTTTCTCCACATCGCCAACCAATCCCTTCCCTGTCAGAAGAATCACAGGAATATTTTTAATCTCCTCGTTATCCTTAATCATCTTACAGATAGTAAACCCATCGAGTTTAGGCATCATTACATCCATAATAATGAGATCGGGCTTCTCTTCTCGTGCCTTGGTAATGCCTTCCAACCCCGAAAGTGCAGTCACCACCTCGTAATCACGAGTTTCCAATATCGCTGTCATCGTCTCTACAGCATCGGGGTCATCGTCAATTACAAGTATTTTCGATTTTTTGCTCACAGCGTTACCTGCCAATCACCTCTGTTTCTGGTGGAGGCGGCGGGAATCGAACCCGCGTCCAGGAATACTTCAGCAGGACATCTACAGGTTTATTCTCTGTTTAGAATCTCCCCCGCCTCATTACCCGGAGAAAGGACTCGAGACGGAGCAGCCTTTCAATTTCATCCCGACTTCCAAGGCAAAAGCCGGAACTATCCCATCTCTCTGACACTCAATCCCATCCAATGAGCAAAATGGGGTGAGCGGTTCCCGCTTACGCGGCCAATGCTAACTCAACATCAGCATTTGTCATTGTTGTCGATTGATTAACGAGCCTTCGACAAACCTCGACCTGCAGTCTCTGCCTCCTCTATCCCTGTCGAAACCAGATCGCCCCCTTATGTGAATCTGCTCCGAAGGAGTCCGACGCCTCCATCGGGCTTCGGAGTCCTGTCGGACCTGTGCTTTCCGATTTATCGGAACGCTCACTTCCCTCGCTGTCTCCTAGGCGTTCACCATCTCGCACCCGTCGCTATCACGTCCCCGATATATATCGGGAACAGCGACCCCCTTCCGCACAAGGTTACCTATTTATATCTGTCTTTCATCGACCTCCTTATTTCTCTCTCGGCTTCGCGTCTTTTCACTGCTTCTCTCTTATCATAGGTCCTCTTTCCCCTAGCAAGCCCAAGAGAGA
>Ga0315308_1002220_pt1 | contig 11036 bp, 9 predicted proteins | sample TDP3_MG_FD_203078 | JGI IMG/M metagenome (GOLD analysis project Ga0315308, IMG submission 203078) | Freshwater sediment microbial communities from Lake Towuti, South Sulawesi, Indonesia - TDP3 | ecosystem: Environmental > Aquatic > Freshwater > Lake > Sediment | place: Indonesia: South Sulawesi...
GCGTTCCTCCAGCGCCTGCATGCGCATAGGCTGAAGGAGATAGGAGTTCACCAATAAAAGACTCTCTTGTCCCTCTGAGTGGCCATCCAAGTCCCCACGCTGTAGGGCGTAGGATGCCGTCAAGACTTTTTTCTTTCAGCGATGGAGTATGGTTATGTGTCATCAACTGGACGGTCTTAGAGCTCAGAACCCGGGAACCACCATATTCTCCGCCATTCAAAAACATCTGACAGAAAACTGCCATGTCTTTCGCGGTGGAATAGGCACAGCTGCTACCGAGAGTTAAGCCTCTAAACCACTTTGAATTCCAATCCGTGTCGCTCCTCATTTCTTTTTGTAGATTGACTAACGCCATGCGGTTGTAGACCCTTTTCGGTGGCTTGAAGAATGTGTCGTGCATCCTCAAGGGCGCAAAGATATTCTCCCTAGCGAAGTGAGGCAGATCAGCTCCGCTCGTTATTTCGACGATCTTTCCAAGGAGATTAAAATTGGCATTACTATATTGTACCCGTGCCCCGGGGTTGAAATCCAGCTTAAGGCGACAATCTTCCTGAATGATTTCTTCCGAGTTTTTTTGTCTCATGGGCTCCTTCGGCTTTAGGCTCGTTTGGGGTATCCCCGATGTATGCGTCAGAAGGTGTCTTATTCTCACTTTTTCCTTACCATTACCCCTAAATTTAGGAATTATGCTAGTAACAGTGTCATCCAGCTCTAGCTTCCCTTTTTCCAGCAAGATCATGATGCACGTAGCTGTCAAGACCTTTGTAATGGATGCCAACCAGAAAATCGAGTTAAGCCGCATCGGCCTGACCTCAGGTTCGACTGCCGCGTTGCCGAAGGCCCTATGTGCAACGATGAGACCTCGATGGGAAACCAAGGCGACGCCACCAGTCACGAGGCGATCCTCAACCCACTTACTCAACAAACGAAAGGTTCTCTCCAACCTGGCTGAAGACATACCTACATCTTCCGGTTTTCCCTCACGTAGCATAACCACTCATTCCATGTCCATATTAGCGATACGATATACACATCAGCCTTCTCGAATCTTTTCCAAGATCTTTTTCTCTGCAAAATTGGTTAGTTGTTTAAGTTTTTCTTGGGTTTTTGCCTCCGCCACCATTTTGATTTGGGGAAGCGTATTTGAAGCCCTTATGAGGAACCAGCCATTTGGTTCAATGACTTTCACTCCGTCAATAGTGATGGTCTTGTACCCCATTTGTCTGAATTCTTCGGTTAATTTTTCCACAACTCTGAATTTCTTTTCGTCTGGGCATTCATAAACCCTAACTGGCGTCGATGGATATTTAGGAATGGAATCCACTATTTCAGACAGCCTTTCATCTTTTTTCGATAGGAGTTCAGCCATTTTCAGACCTGCATAAAGGGCGTCGTCAAACCCATACACGTCGGCGAAGTAGAAGTGACTACTGATTTCTCCTCCAAGCACAGCGTTTTCCTTAATCATTTCGTCCATAATGTATGCGTGGCCCACACGGCTTACGATCGGAACTCCTCCATAAGCTTTTATGGTTTCCTCGACGCTTGAGGAGCAGCTGACCTCATACAAAATTTTAGCTCCCTTATTTTTCTCTAAGTAATATTTCGCAAAAATAATTAGGGTGATGTCGCCTGGAATTATCCTTCCCCTATTGTCTATGAATAGGGCTCTGTCGCCGTCTCCGTCATAGCCTATGCCAAAATCTGCCTTCTCCTTTAAGACGATTTTCTTTAGTTCCATCAAGGTTTCTTCGCTGGGCTCTGGAAGATGCGCTGGAAAATTGCCGTTAGGCTCATCATTTATGGCAATAACCTGAAGCCCAGCATCCCTAAATAACTTGGAAATAATTCCTGAGCAGGCTCCGTTACCCGTGTCTATGGCAACCTTTAACTTTCTTTCAACTTCTACTTTGCCTAATGCAAAATTGGAATAATCGGCGACAGCCTCGCCGTATTTTTCTAATTTACCACGGGGGCCAAGTTTAAACCGCTCAGTGACTGCTATTTCCTGAATTTTCTCCATTCCCATGCCTTGCGCAATTAAGAAACCTTTATCTCGGCAAAGTTTAAACCCGTTCCAGTTTGGAGGATTATGGGAGGCAGTAACCACTGCTCCTCCGTCTTTGGCTTTGTGAACTATGGCGAAATATAGCACGGGAGTTGGCACTATCCCAATGTCTTGTACATGGCAACCCGTGGAAAGCAGTCCTTCAATTAAGGCGTTTTCTAGAGCTTGTCCGCTGAGCCTAACGTCCCTTCCCACAACCAGCCTTTTATCTGCTCCGCCAATGTATGTGCCAAAGGCTCGACCGATGTGTGTGGCTATGTTCTCTGTAATATCCTTACCATAAATTCCCCTTATATCATAGGCTCTGAAGATATTTTGAGGAATTGTCACGCTTTCTTCGCTCCAAACGCCGAATATTTTAACATTTTTTGATGCTTGTTAACAAATATGATGTTTTGTTGTATTAAATTTTCGAGGTAAAGTTAGTCGCTTCATATAATATTAAGGCTTTTATACGGCACGATGGACTTCATACTGTATTCACAACTTCAAGGGAGGATTACGATGACTAAGTATGTCTTCGTGACGGGCGGCGTGCTTTCTTCTGTTGGGAAGGGCATCGTAACGTCGTCTGTTGGAAAGATGCTTCAGGTTCGGGGCTTCACGGTTACGGCGATAAAGGTTGACCCTTATGTGAATGTGGACGCGGGCACCATGAACCCCTACATTCATGGAGAGGTTTACGTGACAGATGACGGAGGGGAAACAGACCTAGACCTAGGCTGGTATGAAAGGTTTCTCGACCTCAACCTTCAGAAGGAAAACAACATCACCACTGGACAAATATATCGAGCCGTCATAGACAAGGAGCGCCGAGGAGACTTCCTTGGAAGATGTGTTCAAATTGTTCCGCATGTTACTGATGAAATTAAACAGAGAGTTCGCTTGGTTGCGGTTGGGTCAAAAGTTGATGTTGTTTTAACCGAGTGCGGAGGAACAGTCGGAGACATCGAGGGACTGCCCTTCCTTGAGGCTATTCGTCAAATGCGCCTAGAGGAAGGATTTGAAAACACTCTATATGTCCACGTCGCCCTCGTTCCAATTTTAGACGTTACTGCTGAAATGAAGACCAAGCCTCTTCAGCACAGCGTTAATGAGCTGAGGCGCATTGGAATTCAGCCAGACATAATCGTTGCTCGATGCCAAAAAATGATTGACGCTGAAGCCCTTCGGAAAATAGCACTATTCGGCACGATTCCTGAAAAAGCAGTTTTCTGTTCCTATAATGTGCCCTCCATTTATCAGGTTCCCCTGATCTTGGACGAACAGACCATGGGCGATTATATTTGCGCACGTTTAAACTTGCCGAAACGTAAGCCAGAATGGAGCAAATGGAAACAGTTCGTGGATTCCATCGCTAAACCGCAATTTGAAGTTAAAATAGCGTTAATCGGCAAGTACGCGGCTCTAGAAGACAGCTATGTAAGCATGAACGAGGCGTTGCGGCACGGCGGCGCAGCGTGCCAAGCCAAGGTTTCCATCAACTACATAAAGGCGGAGACGCTAGAGAAGAAACCCGAAGAAGCGACTGCCCTCAAGGATTACGACGGAATTTTTATCCCTTACGGCTTCGGGCCCAGAGGTACTGAAGGAAAAATGAAGGCGATACGCTACGCACGGGAAAACAACGTGCCTTTCCTAGGCATGTGCTACGGTTTTCAGTTGGCTGTCGTGGAATTCGCCCGCAACGCTTGCGGACTGAAAGAGGCGAACAGCACGGAGATTGATCCAAAAACTCCGCATCCCGTTATTGATTTGATGCCTGAACAGCGGGGCATAGAATACAAGGGGGCAACCATGCGTTTAGGCGCCCAAAAAATCATAGTTAAGGAGGGAACACTGGCGCATAAGCTGTATGGCACTACAGAGATATTTGAGCGCCATCGCCATCGATGGGAGGTCAATCCAGATTATTGGAACGTTTTGGAAAAGCATGGATTGATTTTCTCCGGCAAAAGCCCCGACGGCAAAAGAATAGAGATTCTGGAACTGCCTGACAAGTTCTTCTTTTTTGCTTCACAGTTTCATGGAGAGTTTAAAAGCCGACCCGGACGACCAGACCCGGAATACTATGGCTTTGTTAAAGCATGCCTAGATAAGAGGCTTGGTAAAACGAAGCCTGGGTTTTAGTGGAAACGTAGTTTTGTGGAACGGAGCCATGGTACAAATCGTTTTATCTAGATTCGGAGAAGTTGACAAAGAAACGATAGATCAAGTCCTTAAGGTTATGGAAGAATGTTATAATCGGCTGGTGCCTCACAACGTGACCTTGCTTGATTTATACATATTTGATCGATCCTCATCCCTTGAAGCCTTCTTAGCAAAGGAATGCTCAGAGGTCGGCGTCGCATCCGCGCCCTTCGACGAGTTGTTTTTCGCTATGCATGACGCTTGGCGGGGAACACCGCGGATTATCCTATGTCTTGAGAGGATGGAGAAATTGCCTAAACTGGTTAAGGTTGGAGGCATTCGACATGAGGTGGGGCACTCAGTTCTACACGGAAGTTTGAGTTACTATTTTCTTTCCATTCCTCCAAGGCTTTTAGAGCTTGTGGACCGCTTCAGTCTCTCGCTAGAGTACGCGAAAAACCTGCTTTATCTCCTATCCATCGCGGTGAAGGACTATGAAGTAACTCGTCTCCTTCATAAACGAGGTTACATTAGGGATCAAGTAGCCTACGTGAACCACTTATTAATGGTCTCTGAAAATGATTTACTAGCGTGGAAAATGTCGAAGGGCAAGCCCCTAGCGGAAACCCTATACCTTATCTCGTGCCTGAAGGCTTTAAGTTGCGCCGCCCCGCTTTTGCTCGATAAAGCATGCAACAAAGAAATAAGGCGTCATCTAACCATGAGCTTGTCCCATCTTCCCAAGGACTATTCCACCCCTCTCTTGAAAGTGATTTCGAAGGATTTTCCACGTTTAGGAACGGATACCCTAGACAACATCACCCACGTAGCGAATATCCTAGCTAAGAAAATCGTCAAACCCATCCTTGAAAGGCGAAGTGATTAACTAAAATGTTTTATCGAAGACAAACAATAAAGTCTGCGTGAAATACATCTTATTTCGGAGCCTATAAAATGATCACTTTGCAGTGCAGCCGTTGTTCAGCACCTTAGGGACAGTAGTTTTATAACATGGGCACCAGCAACTTAACTAATTGATTGAGGGTATAATATGCCAGCGCGCCGCTTCACCATAAAGGACTTGTCCATAATCACTGTTTTCACTGTGCTAGTTTGTGTTGCAACCTGCGTTTTGAAGGTGGACATCCCCCAAACAAAGGGCTACTTTAATATCGGCGACTCCTTGGTTTATATCACAGCCCTCCTTTTCGGTCCCTTAATCGGGGGATTAGCCGGAGGATTAGGATCCATGCTTGCGGATTTAATTTTAGGAGCCCCATGGTATGCCCCAGGTACATTAATAATAAAGGGTATCGAAGGCCTTTTGGTTGGTTATATAAGTCATAAATCTAATCCCCTTGAAAGATGGAAACGCGTCTGGAAGTTGCTCACGGTTTTCCTAGGCATATTTCTAGCCCTTCTGATCTATGAACTCGGCAGCATTTTCTACAGTGTGGAATGGCAGTTCACACCGCTTGGCATATACGTGGGCGCCATCCAAACCAACCCCAGTTTTTGGATGGTCGTCGCCCTCTTACTAGAAGCCTTTTTGATATACGTTGGCGTCGGATTAGATCCTAAAGTTGCTTGGCATGGACTAGCCATCATAGCTGGAGGGATTGCAATGATTCTGGGCTATTTCATCTACGAATTTTACGTTTTAGGCTTCGGCTACCTCGCCATTTTTGAGGTGCCATTCAATATAGGTCAAGCAACCGTTGGATTAGCATTAGCAATCCCCGCCGTTAAAGCAATCAGGAAAACCTTTTAACCACCAGGTTCTACCCCCTCAGAAACACTCGAACCCTCGCTCAATTTTAAAAGCCATGAACACTAATTGTTAACGTTAGCCTTTGGAGGCCGTAAGGATTAGCATTAAAGACTAAGTTTTCGCGCAAACCTTATCTTGTAAATCGTTTTGCTAGTGCCTTCCAAAGGTGGTCGCTGATGGGTCTGGTTAAGTCGATTTTTTCTCCGCTTCGTGTAACCATTTTTCTCCCACGTTCAGGTTTCGTTATCTCTCCGATTATGGACGCGTAGACGCCGTTCCCCAATAGGTCAGCTACGATTTCTTCTGATTTTTCTTTTTCAGCCGCGATTAGAAGGGAGCCTGAACTGATGAGTTGAAGGGGATCTACATCGAAATATGCGCAAATTTTTCTTGTCTCTTCAAAGATAAGGATTTTCTCCTCGTATATTTGGAAGCCCACATTGGCGGCGTCGGCCAGCTCATGGATTCCTCCAGCAACTCCTCCCTCAGTAGGGTCGTGCATCGCCGTGACTCCTCCCGTTTTGAAGGCTGTGAGGGCGTCCTTAACCACGCTGATTTTTTCAAAGAATTTTTCGGCTCTGTTGAGGAAGGCTTCGTCAAACGCCTCTAGGAGCTCGCTCTTTCTGTCAGAAGCCAAGATGGCGGTTCCCTCCATTCCCGCTCCTTTAGTTAATATGAGATTGTTTCTTGGCTTAGCCCCGCTAGAGGCAACGTATTTCCCTCCTTCAGCAACACCCATGGAGCAGCCGACTACGATGGGATGATTTATGCCAGGCGTTATTTCGCAGTGACCAGCAATTACAGCCATGTCTAATTGGCGTGCGGCTTTGTCAATTTGTTTGCAGATTTTTTTGATAAGGTCTTCCTTGGAGTCCTCTGGTAGGATCATGCATGAGATGAACCAGAGTGGCTTAGCTCCGCAAGTGGCGACGTCGTTGGCGCTCACGTTCACGGCTAGCCAGCCTATCCATTCCTCAGCGCCTGTAATGGGGTCGGTGGACACGGCGAGGGTCGTTTCTCCAGCCTTAACTATGCCCACATCCACGCCAACAGCGGGACCAAGAATCACATCTTCTCTCTTTACGCCTAAATTCCTGAATACTATCTTTTGCAAAACCTCAACGGGCACCTTACCCGGTAGAAACCTCATCCTTAATCCCTCATTTTCCCGCTCCTTTAGCCTAATTAACGGCGGTGCCTTAATAAATAAAGAATTTGATTGGCTTCCTCCCATGAAGGCGGTTTATTTATTAAGCAAGTGTTAAGCGTAGAAACCCTATAGAAGTTGAAACAGCTCGAGAATCCATAGAATGAGATTTCAGAGGGTTAAACTTGCCTTTAACACCCGTTAACCTAGAATTTGTGGCAAGGGACGCGGTTAAGGCTGTTCAGAGAGGAGATGTCATAATCGTTATTGACGTTTTGAGGTGCTCTTCCATAATAATTACGGCATTGGCGAACGGCGCCAAAGGCATAATCCCAGTTGAAACCATCAGGGAAGCTTGGGCATATCGTGAAGGGCACCCCGAATTTCTATTAGCCGGAGAAAGAAGGGGACTAAAGCCAAAGGGATTTGACCTAGGAAATTCGCCCTTCAATTTTTCCTCCGAAACCGTAAAGGGAAAACAAATCATCTTAACCACTACGAGCGGCACAAAGGCTATTTCCTCAGCCAAAAAGGGAAGGAAGTTGTTAATTGGAGCCTTTCTGAACATTAAGGCAGTCGCCGAAGCAGCCTTAAAAACTGCGGAAAAGGAAAAAGCCGGAATCTTCATTGTGCTCTCCGGAACTATGGGACGCTTTTCTTTAGAAGATTTCCTCTGTGCTGGAGCTATCATCGAGAGCCTTTCAACGAAAAAAGTTGAGCTCTCTGATGCGGCTTTGGCGGCATTGTTAGCTTTTCAACAAGCGCGTGACTCATTGAGCGCCGTTATTCAGCGTGGAAGCCACGCACAATATTTAGAAAGCATAGGTTTCAAGGAAGATGTGCATTTTTGTTCTCGAATGAATGTTTTTCGAGTTGTTCCAGTCCTTGAAGGCGAAACGATGGTTCCGCTCAACATTTTGCGTATTTAAAAACAGCATCTTTACTTTACCATGACTTTCCTTGCTCATGAAAGCCTTTTTATCGGAAGTAATAAATCGCTTTAAGGAAAATTACAGACGTTGATACGAAGCGGTTGCCATGGAGAACAAAGAATTTCAGCCGACGGTTTCAATAGTTATTCCTGTCCGAAATGGAGAGGCAACCATAGGGGCATTGCTGGAATCGCTTCAAAAGGTGGACTATGACCAAAACAAAGTTGAAGTAATTGTGGTTGACGGAAACTCAACGGACAAGACTAGAGAAATCGTTACGAAATACCCATTTAAACTGTTCATTGAGGATGGAGAGGGACTAAACGCAGCGAGAAACACTGGAATAAAAAAGAGCGGAGGCGAAGTCATCGCCTTTACAGACGCCGACTGCATAGTGCCCAGCAACTGGATTAGGAAGATGGTTGAAAATTTCAGAGACCCGCAAGTATGGTGTATAGGAGGAAATATTAAGGGATGCGAAGACGACTTCCTATCTCGATACGCCGACAACACAGTGATGCCCGTAATGCGCTCCTTTAAGAAGCGTCAAGTCCTCAGCATGATAAAGCTGTTCTTCAATTATCCAGCTGGATGCAACATGGCCTTTAGACGGAAAGCCCTCGAAGAAGTTGGCTACTTTAACGAGGGTCTCCGTTACGGTGCTGACGACCTAGAACTTGTTGAAAGGGTCGGTGAAGCTGGACGCAAGATAGTCCTGGACCCAAGCGTTCTCGTTCTGCATAGACATAGGTCAACGCTTAAGGGCCTTCTGAAACAGACCTTTAATTATGGCAGGGGCGGAGTGCTTCTGCTTAAGAGAAAGAGGGCTAGGGATGTTTTTTCAACTTGGCATCTCCTAAGCCTTTTGGGCTTTGTTGCAGGCTTATCCCTAATAGCTACGCTTATTTTCCTGGCCCTTACTACGAGTTTTCAAATATTTGCTCTACTATTGCTTGGAATTGTACTCACGCCCTTGCTAGCGTTAATGGCGGTTTATGCGTCTAGATCGCGAAAAAACAAGGTGTATGAGAGTGTCATTGTTTACCCCTTCCTAGATTTTTTCCGAGTGCTCACCTTCTGCGTGGGTGAGGTATACCAACTCCTCAAGTCGGAGAAGTAAGCCAATGGTCAAGGCTAGGCGCTCATTGACATCTGACGAAAGATACGAGCTTGTGTTATCGCGTTGCTCTTAATTCAAGGTAATCTGTGAGTATGAGGATTCCCTCTATTACCAAGAACAGTCCGACGGCCCAAGCGATGATTTCTGGCATTACTATAACTATTATGCCGAAAATAATGCATAGAATAGCCAATACAGGCTTAGAGAGCGTAAGGCCAAACTTCTTTAAACCCTTCTCAACTGTGCCAGACATGATGATGATCACCCACTTTTACAAGTGAGTTTATGAGCAATGTTATCTAGAGTTTATGAAGCAAAAATTCAGATTACGAGTCTGTACCACTAACATTTATTGGAAAATTTAGGGGTATTCACGTAAAGCTTAAAATTTTACGTCTTACATTAACAACTGTCCAATGCGCCCTAGCATTCCTATCAATGGGGAATAAGATGATGCCGTCTTCGCAAAAAAGTTTGAGTGTGCTTAGGCGTTCTCTCACTCCTGGCCGTCCATATCATGTGCAATGGTTTTTGACGCATCGATGCAATTATCGCTGTAGAGGATGTAACGTTTGGCGTGAACAAAGAAGCGAAGAGGAGTTGCCCACTGAAAAGATTAAAGATGGACTAGACGTCCTTCAAAGGCTCGGCGTCATAGAAATAGTTTTTTCCGGCGGAAATCCCCTACTGCGAGACGACATTGATGAAATTCTCGAGTACGCCTCTCGACGTTTCATAACCACAGTGTATGACAATGGAAGCTTGGCCGTCAAGAAGATCGATGCCCTGCAAAATGTGGATTTTGTTGCAATATCTTTGGACACGCTAAATGAAAAGCAGAATGATTACATAAAGGGCGTGCCCGGAGCGTGGAAGAAAGCCATGGAAGCCATTGAAACGTTGCATGAAAAGGGAATTTCGGTGACGGTTTCCCCCACGATTTCCCAATTTAATATAAGCGAAATCATAGACTTCACGAAGTATTTCACAGACCGTGACATTCCTGTTTGGTACTGCCTCTATAGTTATGACACTTCGGATGAAGACAAGCTTTTTAGTATAGGAAAAAGGGAAAATGAATTTGAAATCGTTGACAGAAAGGCTTTGGCAAAGGTTTGCGACTCCCTCATAGAGATGAAGAACAACCGAAACGGGATATTCATAACGACCAGAACGTTAGATGCCATAAAACAATTCTCCCTAAATGGGCGGAGAACGTGGAAGTGCAAGGCGCTTCAGGGCTTCTTCATGGTGGATCACCTCGGCAGAGTGGCGGGATGCCACTGCCTAAAGCCAGTTGCCTCCGTGTTTGATTTGCCTAAGGTTTGGGGCAGTCCGAGGTTTGAAAGCCTTAGGAAAGAGTACAATGAATGCGACCGATGCTCCTATCTTTGCTACATCTTCTACTCTCTTCACGCCAGCGTGGCTGGCAACCTAGAAGTAATTCGGGACCAATGGAAAAACGCCAAGCTTCTTTTGCCTCAAGCACGGACAAAGATGATTAACCGCTGGAAGGATGTCGCAGTGACAAATTAACCTTGATAGAAGCTGATAAAAACTTATGGAGAGTAATCGAAATGGATGTTAAGGTTGTAAAGATAGAGATGCCTGAAGACTGCAATCTCATTCTTGGTCAAAGCCATTTCATTAAAACCGTGGAAGACCTCTACGAAGCCATGGTGAACTCGGTTCCCGGCATCAAATTTGGGCTAGCCTTTTGTGAGAGTTCCGGAGAGTGCCTAGTTCGGGTGGATGGAACGGACGAGGAATTGAAGGAGGTTGCGGCTAGGAACGTGTTGAATTTAGGTTGCGGTCACTCTTTCATGGTTTTCCTACGCGGTGCATACCCGATAAATGTGCTGAACGCT
>Ga0315308_1002221_pt1 | contig 11032 bp, 18 predicted proteins | sample TDP3_MG_FD_203078 | JGI IMG/M metagenome (GOLD analysis project Ga0315308, IMG submission 203078) | Freshwater sediment microbial communities from Lake Towuti, South Sulawesi, Indonesia - TDP3 | ecosystem: Environmental > Aquatic > Freshwater > Lake > Sediment | place: Indonesia: South Sulawesi...
TGCGATACTGTAAAGAAAGTAAGTTTTTATCTTTAGCGAAAGTCCCGGCACTACGAAAGAAAAATCTGTCAAGTTTTCTACTTTTACTTGGTTACCGAAGACCGTCTGGGCGAAGGTCATCTGGGCGACGGGTAACGAAAAAATTTTTTCTTTCTCTTACGGCAACCCCAAGAGATAGAAAAATTTTTAGTGTTACCGTCTGCCCGAAGACCATCTGCCCGACGGTCATCGGGTCAATGTAAAAGTAGAAAGACAGTTTTTTAGAGTAGTGCTGTGATTTGAGCGTATACTTTCTTTACAGTGTCGAAATACAAAAAAGTCACCATCTTAAATTTTTTTAGTCACGACTTACCCGCTCTTGATGGGGGGGTGCGTCGCAATGCTCCGCACCCCCCCCGCCTTATAGCCCGCAAAAAAACCCGCTCTTTCTTGCTTGGAGTAGCAGTGGAGCGTAAACGAAAGCCCGATGTTTCTTCTTACTTGGGATTACGTAACCCTCATTTTTTGTAAATTCGTGTTACCAAGGATCTGGACTGAATTTTTTTTCTCGTCTAACCAGTTGTTTGCGATTTGCTGCAGCTGGTTTCTCTTTTTTTGTAAATTCGTGCTACCGCGGTGACACCCTGTACAGTGTCTCCGGGGTGTCTCCTCTTTCACCGGTGACACCCTGTACAGTAGTTTGCCGGTGTCTCCGCTTTCACCTGGCTAAACTACCGGATATGCTTTCTCGTCGGGGATATACTCATTTTCCGACATAGTAAACCCTTACCGGACCCGTTTTCTTGTCTTAAATCGTAAATGTGTGCGTCGTTTTCCCGACGAGAAGTCAAAAATTGCCTATTCCTCACATATTACTGATATCACGCTTAAATTCATTAGTGATATTTTTGGTATTCATTCTATACTGTATGTATACTGTAATTAAACTCCGTCTAAACTGCGGAAATAAAAGTATCTCCCTACCCAGTAGGGACATACTAATTACCCTACTAAGCTAATTTCCCTACTCGGTAGGGACACACTGATTACCCTACTAAGCAAATTACCCTACTCAGTAGGAATACACTAATTACCCTACTAAGCTAATTTCCCTACTCGGTAGGGACACACTAATTACCCTACTAAGCAAATTACCCTACTCAGTAGGAATACACTGATTACCCTACTAAGCTAATTTCCCTACTCGGTAGGGACACACTGATTACCCTACTAAGCTAATTTCCCTACTCAGTAGGGACATAGTAGGCATACACTAATTACCCTACTAAGCAAATTACCCTACTCAGTAGGCATACACTAATTACCCTACTAAGCTAATTTCCCTACTCAGTAGGGACATAGTAGGCATACACTAATTACCCTACCCATTCTCTAACCAGTAGGGATAGACTGATTACTCTACTCGTTTAATTACTCTGTCTTCTTTATCAATGGTAAATGTGAAAGGAAAACGAACCTCGCTCGGGAATAGTGCTAATGGAAAACGCACCCTGTAATGAAGAATAAAGGGGGGGGCTTCGCCCCCCCCTCTGTGTCTATATTTAGAGTCATCGGTCATCCCCGCAAAAATTTTAGAAGTGGTTTTTAGACACTATAGGTTGTGGTTGTGGTCTCTAATTCTACTATATGGAGTTATACACAAGTTGTGGATAACTTTTACGGTTATTATCTGAAAAACTTAAAAATTGGCTTGTAGATAACTTTTCTCGTCTATCTTTCCGTCTAACAAAAATTATTCACATTTTTGGGTTAAGACTTGTATATAACTCTGTGGATAAACCCCTTCTCTAAGGACTCTTCCCTAAAGTCTTTAGAACCTAATAATACTGATACTACACTTTTTTTCTTTTTTCAGGGTCAAAGATAGGTCTTGATGTAGGAACTTAAGAAGAAGTTGTATCCACTCATTATTGGATGGTATGGCTCTTTCTTGCGGTAAACATCCTTTTCTTCTTTAGTAAGACTTTGCCAAGCCCTTACACCTTGCTGTAGAAGGAAGCGCATTTTTAGTTGTAGCGGTGATTTTGGGTCAAGAGGGACAGTGTAGGGGTATCTGACCTGTTTGTTCGCTCTTAATTGATATGTCCAGCGTTTTCCTATACTTCCTCTGATTTTTACAGCAACCGGGATATAAATATAATCATTAAGGTAAAAATCAAAACCGGCTGGGTAGGTTCTCTCGGTAGGTATAGACATATTCTAATATATCCAAACTTGAAAATGGAGATGCCACCCTTGACCTGTCTCGTGATGAAGGACAGTTTTTTTCTGTGGTCGGTTGAAGTCATACTGATATCTTGAATTGACGTATTGAAGTAATGAGTAAATTTCTGATTTAGTAAAATAGTCTTGTTCTTCACTTCTTGCGTCTGCTCCACGGCTACAGGCGTGGACTGACTCTTTGTCTTTCGGTCTTAGAAGTGAAGTTAAGAATAATTCTTTGCGAAATTCTTTGATACAGAAATAATCTGTGTCGGTTAGAATCATTCGCAATTTAGGGTTGAGTTGCCAAAATTCTTTTTCTAAAGTTTCAAATTTGAATTTCATTTTTTAGTCAGGTGGATACATAGGTGCCAGTTGTCCCGCCTTGAGAGCGATTAAACAGAAATGAACATATGCGTTGTAACCTGACCAGTTTGGCGTATAAATCTTTGCCCAGTCATCCCAGTATTTTTTTACCTCTGGAGTTAATACATGCCAAATAGCAACAGCACGTCTCATTCTGGTTCTTCCTTCTTTAAGTTCTGGTGTTTCTTTTGGTCTTACCGGAGCACTTTTTTTGACATAATTTTTGTATTTTCTTTTTGAGTAGATGATTGTCTTACAGAGGCTACCTCTTGCGTCTGTAGAAAACAAAGGGGCTTCAACTTTAACCATAGAAGTTGGCGAAGTATTACCGAGGTGCCGGCTTCTCCTCGGTAAGTTCCCTCACGCCTTAGAGAGGCGGAGTTATTGACGGAGTCTCTCCAGCAAGCATTGACTTAATATACTCACTCACAAAGAAGTTGAACCCGGACATCCTATACCCTTTGCGGTCAATAGCACGTTGCCAGTCCACCTGTTGGTCGACTGTCAAATCGTGCCACTTGCTTACGCTCTGGGTAAAGATAGTCCGTTGTGCAACCTGGTCTGCTGTGCGTGGTTGTTGAGGGTAGAATTGTTCCCTTACCCATGGGATACCTTTCCATCCCCCGAATACCATCGCATCGGCAATTGCTCCACGAGCGTCAATGCTGTAGAGTGGACCGCGGACTTTCGCCATCTTCCTCACCCCCTTCCCTTGGTATGGGCAAATTGTTTAAGTATCTGTTAAAGTAGACTAATGCCTGTAGATGATACTCTCTTGGATTAAGTCCATTTTGAAGCAAGACATCGGCAGCAATAGCCTGCGCTCTTTCAATAGCATAATCATTTTTTTTATCTCTTGTCAAGTCTTTTGTTTGCGCATATGCTTCAGCAATTATAGTTGCTTTCCAAAAAATTCTTTCAACCTTTAGGTCAAGGATGTAGCCGGTGATATACTTTGTCTGGACGGCAAAAGCATAAACAAACTTAGTGATTACATAGACTAAAAAAACAAAGGCTACTGCGATTAGTAGTAAAGAAATTTCTCCCAACATTTTTCACCCCCTTAAATTTTTTGGTTTAGTTTGTATTCTTCAAAAAGCCACTTAAGAATTATGTTTACCGGTGCGAATTCGCAACCTTTATAAGTTTTGTTTTGAATTGAGTTTTGGTCTGCCCATGAGTTATGGAGACCCTTGAGATGTTGAGGGTAAAACATTAGCACTGGTGTATTTAAGACATTAGCAAGAATTGGTAATCCGCAAGGGTAAGAGATAAAGTATTTTAAGTTTTTGATAATCTCTACTACCTGAGATATTGAGGTTTTTCCGCAAAGATTTATATGTGGGATTGGTTCAATAATTTTAGAAAGGTCATCGGTGAACTCTCGGTCATACTCAGCACCCAAAAGAATGAAAGTTATGTCTTTGATATTTTTGTGAATCTCTCTAATTAACATAGCCCATTCTTCTAAATGCCACCCATTCCAGTTTGCGATGTTGATATAATTTGAAGTATAGATACCGACGGGATTTTCTGCATGCTGAAAAACTTGTCTTGCGAATTTTTTGTCTTCTTCTGAGGTTGGTATTTGGTAGTGTAAATTTGTAGGTATTTCTGGCATAAAATTTTCTATTCGGTTGCCTTGTTCAAGGAATCTGTTCAGGGAAAAATTCTGTCTTGCCTGTTTTGATAGACGGATTAAGGTTTCTTTGGGTAGTGATGGTGGCAATGAGTGGTTAACTATAGAATGGAAGTTGGAGTGGTCATACTGTGCTTGTTTCACGAATGGGAAAAGTTGGACAAAGTCTAATGAGCGTCTTGGGTTATCTGCTGAGATGTAGAGGTTAAGTTCCTCGTTGAGATTACAGAGTTTAGAAATACACCAGGAAATATCACCTATGCCTGCAGGGATTCTAAGGTTCAGCATTTTTCGTTTGGTTGGGTTTGCGTGCTGTTGCTATTGTCTCGTATGTCTTAGCGTTATTTCTCGTTTCAATTTCCGTGAATCCTGTTACAAGTAAATATCTTTCAATTTTTTGTATGGTAAAGATATTCTTGTGTAGCATGTATTTTGTTGCGTTCTGGTCATTTCCAAGGACAACTGTATCAAGTTTTTTGTAATCAATTCTGCCTGCGTGATAATCAAGAACTGCGTTTACTATTGCTGGGACTATGATAGTTATTTTTCCGTTTGGTTTTAAGATTCTGTTGAATGTTCTAAGGGTTTTGAATAAATCTTTTTGATAAATATGTTCAAGGGTATGTGAACATAGAATCTCGTCTACTGAGTTTGACTTTATTGGTTTGAGGGTGCGAATATCTGCCCTGATGTCTGGGTTGACTTTCTTGTCAATGTCAACCGATGTATACCCTGGTCTTTTGATATATCCACTACCCAAGTCCAGTTTCATAGATTTTCCTCAGTCTTTTATCTGCTCTTTTCCCTGCCCTTTCCCAGGTGAAATATTTACTAACTTCTTCCCTTGCTCTTTTTCCTTTTCTTTGAACTTCATTAGGATGGTCATAGGCGTAACGCAAAAGGCTCGTAAAATGGTTTTGGTCCGGGGAACAGAATAATTGTTCTCTATAGAAATCTACTGTTAGGTTAACCTTATCGTCAATAATGTCAAAGTTAAGAGTATCAATTAAGAATGAATTTTTAGAATTACAATAATCCATCTGCCCCCCCCAGTTAGGCACTATTGCCGGAATCCCGCAAGACATCGCTTGTATAATTGGCAGTCCCCATGCTTCGCCTCTGGTTGGTGACACATAAACATCAGCACATCTGTAGACTTCTGGTAACATTGGGTCCGGGATATGTTCAAAAATAAATTCTATTCTCGGTAATTTATAGATATTGTTTTTATGGCAAATTTCTTGAAGTTCAGTAATTATTCTCTGTCTTGACTTCTCTGCACCATTCCCTTGGTAATGGACAAGTAAAAGAAGTCTAACCGGGTCTGTAGGTGTGAACGCTTTAGCATAACTCGTTATGAGTGTGTCTATGCCTTTCCTGTACGACCAGTCACCGTTATAAAAAAAGGTAAAAAGTTTGGACCAGTATTTAGGGTAGGGGCTTGTCTCTGGCGTCCAGATTAAAGGGTGAACTCCTTCTTGACAATGGAAAAGTTTATGCCTGGGAAATCCTGCGGCAAGCATACTCTTAACATTTTCCTTACAAGGTAACCATACTTCGTCATATTGCGAACACCGACGGAAAAATCCCTGATGGACGGTTAACGACTCTATGGTGGTGAATAGAATCGTGTAGGCTGAGAAGCAGCCTATTGCTGGCGGTGGAATCAGATTTATACAAACAGTTTCCTCCCGGTTGAGATGCGGTGTTTTGGTAAGTTCAAGAAGTAGGTCTTTCCCGATTAAATGTTCTGGTGGGGAATTCTCCGTCGGTATAAGTTGAATATTCCAGCCCAATTTATGGAGTTCAAAAATCATTGCTCGGTTGTGTTGAGCATATCCTGAGTAACTGTACGGTGGACCATACCAAATTAAGTTATTGCTCATTATAGACCAGTTTTATCTCTCTTAAAGATTTCAATTACTGACCCTGCTCCGATGCTGTTTGTTTCTGGACCAACGAATCTTAACCAAGTAAGGTTGTCTGCGGTATTACTCCAGATTTGAGAAACCATTGATAATACTCCCGGCAGAGTTCCTGTTGCGGCATAATTCTCTAATCCTAACGCTTGCCTTTCTTTACCTGATTTAGCATGTAAAGTAAGATTAACAAAAGAAAGTTGTCCAGCGTCGTTGTGATAACCTACAGCCATCCCATTTGTAGGTTGAGTAAGGGCAGCGCTTGCCGAACCCCCTGAGGCAGTGCCTTTTTGGTATCCGTAGTTGTTTCCGCTGTCTCCGTTTAATCTCATTTTAAAATCTCCACCCCAAGAGTAAGCCCCGCCTACCCATCTGCATAAAATCATATATTCACCGTCGGTATCTCCGTCAAGTCCAGTGACATCATATTGGGTACAGTTTGTCCCTATTTCTATTGACTTAATCAGTTTCCAGCAAGGAACAACTGCGGGAATTGTTTTACCGTCTACTCCGCCGGTGTGTCCGTGCTGTTCTAATTTGTCCTTAACATTTCCAAACCCTTCGTGAACATATATTCCGAGGGTGTTTTCAATGTTTTCAATTTCTGTATGAAGTCCAGTAAAATATTGATTGTTAACCGGGTCAACATGGTCTTCCATTGTCGGGAATATTGTCGGGTAATACGGAAAATTGTTGTAAAAGATAAATGACATTTTGTCCCCCTATGCTGGCGGTTCTAAGAATGCCCCGCCGGTAAAAAATTCTCCAGTGATGTGATTTCCTGTGATACAAAATCCGTGTCTTGGCGGTAATTCAAATTGATATTCTTCAGCGTAAGTTTGCTTTAGAAATGTTCTGATAAAATACTGATAGCCTCTTAGACCTTTATAATCAATTTCTTGATTCCATTTTGCTTTTTTTTCGCCGTGTAAGGCGTGCCACATAGAGACGGCCCAGGCGAGGGTGTTCCTTACCTGAGCCTGTTCTGGAGACCTGCGGTATGTAGGAAAGCGGTTTGCTTTTGAGACGGGTTTATTAAATGCTCTCTGGTATGTGATTACTTCTCCAAAAGTTCCTTCGGCAACTACTGAAAACATAGGACCGTGTAGTCTGGTCATTTTTTTTATTTGTTCTTTAACCAGTTAAGGAGCATAATTAAGATACTAACCACGGTTGCTGTCGCTAATCCCGGATATATTTTGTCAATTATAATCCTGACAATATCCAAAATTGAAAGATTAGCGATAAAGGGTAACAATACTGGTAAAGAAGTAATTGCGATACTAATCAAAACAATTAAGAAGGACTTAATCCCTTTGCCGAGTGTTATTTTTGGGTCAAACATTTTTTTTCCTCCCCGTTTCCGTTGAGTAGGTCAAGTTTAGTTTCTATTATTGTTAACCTTCTCTCTATGCGAATGTGGAGACTGATAAACAGAATGACAAGAGGTATTGCGAAAAAGTTTTCCATTTTTAGAAGTTATTGAAAGTAAGTTGTCGTTTAAGTTGGTGAACAAAGTGTCTAAAATCAGCAAGAGTGCGAACAAAGATATTTGGTCTATGAAAAGCAAGATGACATTTATTACAGAGAAGGACTAAATTTTCTTTTTTGTCGTTAAGAGTGTTTTCGTCAAGGTGGTGGACTGATGATTCTGCCGGGTTGCAGGCTGGTCTTCCGCAAACCTCACATTTATAACCTCGCTGTTTGCGGATTACAAGAGATGTTGCTGTCCAGTCTGCGTTATACTCTTTGCCGTTTATCTTCATTCTTTCACCCCCCATTTTTTTATTTTTAATCCCAATATTGCTCTAAGTCTCCGCTTAATCCCTGCGGAGTGTTGAACTGATTTAATTCTGAGCCAAGTATACCAAACATTGATTTACTTGTCAAGGAAAATTTTAAGAATTTTGCGATGCGGTGGTTAAGTGTGTCTGCTACGATAAGGTAATCTCCGCTTAACGCTACACCTCTTGGCGTGTTAAATGGGAAATAATACGGTTCGTTAAGTCCCAGTGTTCTGAATGGGAAAAAATTTGATTTTACAATTTGACTGATTCTATGATTTAGAGAATCAGCGACATAAAGAAAAAATGTGTCAAGTTGAATTTGCTTTGGTGTGTTAAACTGGTCTGGGTCTGTGCCGTATGTCCCGAAACTCTGTCCATATTCTTGAGTAATACGGGAAAAGATTCTTACCTGGTGAAAGTTCTCTATGGTGACATAGATTGCGGTTATATCAAGTGCTAACGAGTACGGCTTTGGGTCTTCTGTATCAGAAGGAATTCTTACATCTACTTGTTTCAGGAATTTGAAATCTTTTTTGAAGAAGGTAATTATACTGTGTAAATCCTGGTCAAGCACATAGATAAAAAGATTGTCGGTCTTAACATCTGTTGGCTTGAGGAATGAACCATAACCACCTTCGTAAGTTAAAATCGTTGCGATGGGTGTAAAACTGAATCTATCAAGGATGACAAGTCTTTTTCCTTCTGTGTCTGCGATGTATGTTCTTGTCTCATCACAATAGACTGAGCAAGGCTGGGAAAGAGGTATATCAATTTTTGGCGGGAATTTTGTCGTGTGTCTCATTCTCTCTGTGTTCACATCATAGCGCAGCGCCCTGTCGTTCAGAGTGTCGGCTATGAGAAGAATCGGGAAAATTCCCCAAGGTGGTTTCCAGTTTTTTTTGACATATGGTTCGGTTTGCTGGACAAAGTGGGTAAAGAATGTTTTGAGTGGTGGGGGCTTTGTTGCTTTCCAGTATTCTATAGAGCAGGGCCCGGTGTCCGGTGGCTGAACCCCGCCTACTTCTGGTTGTAAGGCATAGATGTCAAGGATGCGGGAAAACTTTCTTGCCACAAAATCATCTCTTCCCGGGTCTGCTCCTCTGGGTTTGGTTTGAATTATTCCCACATAACCATAACTATAGTCGTCAATGTAGTAAGTAAATCCAGTGAAGCGTGTCTTTGTGAGAAATGCTCTGTATTCGTTGTAGTATTCTGAGGGAATTTCTTGACTGTGTGCTTTTACCATTTAAGTTTAGTAGACGCACTCACAAGGAAAAGATTCTAATGCTGATGTCTCTGGTGTTTTAAATTCTTTTGACTGAAAGATTGTTTTTAGGTCACTGAGGTAGGTTTCCCTCATTGCTGATGTGCCGTATGTTTGTTCAAGTTTTGCGACTTTATCATATATTTCTGGAAAGAATTTGAAGCAAAGATACCAATCTTTTTTTCCCCAAAGGAAGCACGGCAAACAATTAGCATGTTTGAAGAGTTTATACATCTGCGGAAGTGGAATTCCCCATTTTTCTGTGATTATTTTTTTTATCTCTTCTTTAGTGATAGTAATGTCTTTCAGCGGAAAATCTACTTTTATCCTTTCTTGCTGGCATCTTGCGAACATTCTTTGCATTCGTCTCCACTCTGTTTTATCAAAGCCAAAGTATAGGGTAAAGTCATCTTTGCTAAATTGTTTACAGAATCTTTTTCGTGGTCTGATTTTTAATCTGTCTGTGCATAGTCGGAACCTTGCAGTAGGTATGTCGTGTAAGTCATCAATTAGTTGCCAAACATCCCTTCCGTCTTGGACGGTTGTAATAGGAATATCAAAGAATTTTGATAAGTCATTACGGAAGCGATAATTGTCGCAATGTTCGGTTTTTGTATCTGTGTATAAAAGGATTATGTCTTGTTTGGAGAGTTTTTGTAGCAGTATATGCACGGTAAATGCTGACTGAACCCCGCCTGAAAATAGGATTATGTGTTTCATTTTCTATAAGTTAAGTTTTGATTTTGACTGCATGTACATAAAATATTCTCTTAATTTATGAACTGCTGTTGTCTGGGTGGTAAGTATTGAGACTTCTGCTGACTTTTGTAGTGACCTGTCCGTTAGATTATGTGAACCCGCAACCGCGATGATGTTATCAAAGAGAAAAAATTTTGCGTGGAGCAAGCGTCTCTGTTCAAAAAAGAAAGTTAGGATATTGTGTTCACGGAGTAGCGATGCTGTTTTTTTATTTTCTTGTAGTGATGAGGCTGGTAAATTATGGTTAGCAAAAATTACTGAGATATGGACGCCTCTTTGGTGGGCCTGGATGAGTGCGTCAATTATTTTTCTTACTGGAGAGTCTTTATCTGTGTTCGGTGTTACTGCGTAATAGACTGAAATAAGAATCTCTACTTTTGCTGAATGGATGTAGTTAAGGATTTCGTGTAAATATTTCTCGTCGGTAAGTATTTTTACGCACATTGTTTTTCTTTAGTTTAGCATAGTTTAGAAAATTTGTCAAGAGAATTTTTGAACCCGCGAAGAAATTTCTGAAGGAAATTTCTGCGGACAAAATTTTTTTGTGGAACGAAAAAATTTTGAGCCTTTGTCTTTCCGTCTGTGTCCCCAAGAGTGGGGAAACAGACGGAACTGAAGAGGTTGAAAAAAAGGGATGAGGGGGCATCCCGACGGTCTCTCTGTCGGGATGTGGGGGGGAAATAAAAACCCTCTCCATCCCCCGTCTGTCCGTAATCAGTCGCCCAGCCCGCAGCCACGAGCAAGGGCGTCTCAAGGGCACGGAGTAGCCGACGGCGGCTGTAACCGCCGTCGGCGACTGATAGGACAGATGGGGGGTGACCCGTCCGGATGTGCTGGACTTAGTCCAGCACACACCTGGACGGGGGAGAGGGTAGACACTCTGTCAGGAAGTGATGGAAGGGTAAATGGAGATAAACCTAACTGCAAAAGGGATGCGATATGATGCGGGGGGCACTATATTTCGCCTGTTCCTAAAAACTTCCCCCCAAGGGGGGATAAGAGGGGGGGCATAGTATAGATACTTGTAGCGTAACGCCATCACGACTGGAACATCTATCCGATAGGATAGATGCTGACAGAGTGTCTACTTTTCTTT
>Ga0315308_1002222_pt1 | contig 11030 bp, 23 predicted proteins | sample TDP3_MG_FD_203078 | JGI IMG/M metagenome (GOLD analysis project Ga0315308, IMG submission 203078) | Freshwater sediment microbial communities from Lake Towuti, South Sulawesi, Indonesia - TDP3 | ecosystem: Environmental > Aquatic > Freshwater > Lake > Sediment | place: Indonesia: South Sulawesi...
TCCTGGCAGAGCGGGGGACAGCCGGCCCCTCACGGGGGGACTCGGGGAGTCCCCAGCGCCCCGCCAGGGGATAGCCCTTACGGGCGTCCCGGATCCCTCTAACCTACCCCACCCCAAAAATCTGTCAAGACCCTAAAAAAGGTATTGACATTTTACGTCACTGTGTCAATAATTTGACAGGTAGTGCCCATTTTAGAACGAAAGGAGGATCCACATGGCTGAGATCAAGTCGATCGCCAGGATCAAGGAGAAGTGGACGCGGGTGACTCCCATGCGCTCCGATGACTACAAGCTGGGAATCCAGAGCCCCAGAAGGGACTGGGAGAAAGCCGCCGGCGCAGCCAAGGAGACCCACAAGGCCGCCATGGTCGCCGCAGCGGCAGCCGACAGCTACGGCAAGGGAGTTGCCAGGGCGGGCACCTCAAAGTGGCAAGGCCGGGCCTTGGTGAAGGGACCGGGCCGCTTTGCAGAGGGGGTCATGGTCGGCGGGGACGATTACGAAAAAGGATTCGCCCCGTTCAGGGACGAGATCGAAAAGACCGTCATCCCGCCCCGATTCCCCAAGCGGGATCCCCGGAACATCACAAGGTGCTCCCTGATCGCCGCCGCCCTCGGGAAGAAAGCCGCCGGATAACCTAACAGCCAGCCAAGAAAGGAGGTCTTAGATGGCCGTCAAACAGCGCTATATGGTCAAGCACGGCTGGAACGTCAGCCAGCTTAAGCTCAAGGCGGATCCCGGAGAAGCTTTCTTGGTCGAGGAAATCAAAGTAGCTACCACGGATCCAACCGAGTTCACCAAGGTGACCATCGACCGCGTCACCGTGGCCTATCTCTCCACATACAACATCTACACTAACCAATTCTGGTTCTCCAAAGACATGGCCACCCCGGTCCAGCTCATGCGGGAGCTCTGGAATAGGGGAATCTTCAAGGGCTACCCTATCGCCGAAGGCCAGGAGATGATCATCGACATAACCGGCGCTGGCAGCCCTTACGTCCGCGCGGTTTACCAGGTTCTTGAGCCAGGGGACATCAAGGCAGACCAGGAAAACGGGTCGCTGGCTAAAGAATACCTGCATTTCAACTACGGGACGAACAGCGCCCAGATCAACGACGGAGCCAGCGGCAAGATCGACAAGTGCCTCACTCCCGTAGAGTTTCCAGACTTTCCTTTCGGCGCTCTGGTGCCCCCCAAAATGGAAATTGACATCCTGGGCATCCTCATAGGCACCTACCGCAAGGCCGCCCAGTTTAATCAGCTCCTTCGCTGGCTGAAGCTGGTAAGGGGACGCGAGGTGCTTTTCGATGAGGATCGCGTCGGAATGTACGTCGCAGGAGGAATGCTTGACTACCCATTCCACGCCTACGGCATAGGCAGATGGGTGGAGCTCCTACCCGAGCCTATCACCTTCGGCCCTGGAGATGAGTTAACCCTCGAGGTTAGCGTCGGAGGTGGAAACCTTCTCGCTGACGCTTCCCTTTTCTGCCTGATCCAGAAGATCAGGCGATTAGAATAAGGAGGGCTCATGGAGTTCGCACAATTCTTTCACGTCATCGGAGTGGCAAACCAGATCGCCTACGATGCGGAAAAACTCAAGTCTACTGAGGCCGAAAAGAAAAGGCTCCTTTCGGTTCGCCTCCTTGTCGATGAGGTGGCCGATAACAAGGTCCAGGGGTGGCATGAGCGCGCCATAGTCTTCAACTATCCCGACCGGCTCATCGACGTTGAGGACGGAACCGGGACCGTAAACAAAGCCAAACCAGGAGCCAGGATCAACGACATCCCGGTCGGAAAGGAGATTCCCGTAGGCGAGGCTTTTGCTGTAGCTATCCAATGCGGGGCCACCGCAACCGACGTTTGGGGCGCATACGTCTATGAGCTTTATTAAGGAGGCGCAGCATGGCAAAGCCGACGCCTACCAAAAAGCCAAGACGCCCGATCACCGTCTTTGAGCCAAAGGGATATGACCTAAAAAAGATCTACCAGAAAATCAGGTCCGAGAACCTTTTCGAGCTCATAGACCTTGATCCCAAATACGTCCCCTGGATGTATGTCTCAAATGAGATTCTCCGGGCCTTCGCCCGAGTAGTCCTCCAGGGACCCCTGGGCCCCGTAGTTGCCAAAGGAACAAAAGACGGATCCCTGGCCGTCGTCGCCAGGGGTGGAGCCTTCGACGACTACGAGAGGCAAGATTACACCTTTACCGTCAACGGCGAGGTCCATGAATTCACCTTTGCCCGCCAGGTCGAGAGGATTGACCTTTTCACATACGAGGGCAAGGTTGATTACGAGCTCACCCGCGACCTGGTAAAAGCCTACGGATCCAAGATCCCACTATTTGCAGACTCCTTCTACTCCCTGGACTTCTACACAAGGCAAGTAAGGGCCACCTGCGTTAGCTTCGCCGCAGCAACCCCAACCAGGTCAACCCTTTTCGGGTGGTTCAGGGCAGAGGAGTAACCCCGTGGCAAACTTCTTCTTAGGCTTCCCTGTCCCCAAGGCGAAGATCGCCGACATGGTCGCCGGCGTCGACCTATACGCAGGTAAGGGCGTCTATTGGCACACATTCTTTGAGTCCTTGGACGGACTCTACTGCGCGTCAAGCCCAGCCGGAGGAGTAACGATCAGTTCAACAAACCTGACCGTTGCGACAGCCGGGGGAGGCACGGACTGGGCCTCGATCTATAAGGACCCCGCAGAGTGGCAAGCGGCCCTATCCTGGACCTACGGCCTAAAGTTCAAGGCACACGTCACCCTCTCATCGTTCCCCGCCAGCGGGGGACTCATCCACCTGTGCGCAGGATCCCCAGGCACAGGCCGACACGTCGGCTTCAAGGTGGTAAACGGCAAGCTCTATGGATCCGTCGGCAACGGATCGGCCGAAACGCTGACCGCAGCTATTGAAGACTGGGGAGCCTCCGGGTACTATCAGACAAGGGCCCTTGAGGCAATCTACGACGGGTCAAAAGCCGACTTCTACGTCAACGGCATCCTGAAAGGAACGATCAACACCGGACTCCCCGCCGGAACCACAGACGCCCGCGTCCTCTTCCGTGCCTACGTACAGGCCAACGGCAACACAAATTACCTTGGCCTGGCCATGAGCCATTACCGGGCCCTTAAGGCCACGGAGTAGAGATGCCCAATATACTCCGCCAGTTCTACCGACCCCTCCCGACCATTCCCGATCCACCCGAGCAGGACCGAGTCATCACGTCCGAAGTCATCCACAGCATCACGGCAACCACACCACTTTCCTGGGTCGGGCAGCCCGCGCCAGACAACCCACTACCTGACGCAATTACGGTAAGCCTGAGCCATGCCTTTTAAGGTATATACAACCATCCAGGCCGAGCTCCGCGACGCCCGCACCGGACGCATAAGGCGAAGACTCAAGCCCGTCCCCGCAAATTCGCTCCTCGTCGCCTTCATCAAGTTCCTCAAAATCGCCATGGCCCAGGCCGGCGAGACCGTAAAGGACATAACAGCAACCGACAGGGCAGCGATCGCCAACGCCCTTAACCTCGCCTGTAATGCCGCTCTCGCAGATACCGCCCTAGGCATCGTCATAGGCACCGGCACAAATGCCGTGACCATGACCGACTATCAGCTAAAAACCCAGGTCACCACCAACATCACCCATAACGCGGTCACCTTTGCCGTAGAGAATCCCAGCGCATCCACCTGGAGAATAGCGATCGCCAGGGGATTCATAAACAATACGGGCACCACTCTTAATATCCGAGAGGTCGGCCTTTATTTCCGGGATGGACCAGGCAACAGATATTGTGCGGACCGGACCCTTTACTCCGTCGATGTCCCCAACGGACAGACAGTAACCCTCACCTACAGGATCACCATCACCCTATGATCACCTTCCTTGAGTTCTTTCTAACCTGCCTCTCCCTGGGCATCCTTGTAATAAGTTTCTTCTTGCGCATCGAGCACCGCTTAACCAAGATCGAAACGAAACTCGATCTACACCTTGAGAATCAGGCAAAGAGGCAAAACCCCTAAAAACGCCTCTTGCAATGTCCTTACCCACATGCTAAAGTCCCGTCCTGAGCCATTCTACGAGGCCAATTTCAGAAATCATAACTGTAGATCGGCCGTTTTCGGGATCCCGGACCAGGCTGCCGGCGCTGCGAGCTGCCTGATCTATAGTTCTAAGGAGGCTTAAAACGATGCCAACTGACCTTGGACCCGAGTATTCACCGCTCTGGAGGGGAAAGTATCCCCACATGCTGGCCGAGGATATACCGATATGGGACAGATTCCTATCAAAGAACGCAAGCCTATTCCTTCGCATCTATTATGATGTACGCTTGGGAGGGGTACTCGATGTACCCCTTGAGAGAGCTGATAAGTGGCAACTTATGTATTACAACGTAACGGCCAAGCGCATCGACGCCCTGGCCGAGCTTGAAAAAGAAATTTGGATCGTCGAGGTTTCCGCCAAGCCGGGCCTAAGGGCCGTGGGCCAGCTCCAAACATACATGGCCCTCTGGTGGCAGGACCCGAAGATCAAAAAGCCCGCCGTCGGCGTCCTGGTAGCCCAGGCCGTCGATTCAGACCTAAAATCGGCCCTGGAATTCTATGGAATGCGAACGCGAATTCTTGATTGAGGCATCTTGCGGAGCCCTCCAGATAATGAGAGCACAGCCCTGCCTAGGAGAATGGAAGGCTTGGAGCTTTTGGAAGCCTCTTGGGCTGCCCTGGTCCACCGGATGGGTATGCTGGCACTTCAGCTTGAGAAGAAGAGTTCTGCGCGTAATGGAGTGCCAGTACTATTCACAGTTCTCCTTATGGATGCTACACGCCTATAAAAACAATAAGTGTTACTACTTCGTCCAAGTCCGGGCTCTTCAAGAGATAGACGAGAAGATGTCTGAGGTCTTCGGAAAGCCGGTCTGGATCGAAACCTTTGACAAGCCCATGCCCTGCTTTTTCGTCGGCTCCTATCCACTCTATTGGGTCCGCGAATGGCAAGGCTTTGGATACGCCAATGACACCAAATGGGGCACAAGGTGGGCCCTCACCACAGAGCCTTTCATCCCCGGCGTCGACATGGGCCTGTTCCGCGACATCGCCCCAGAAAGGTGGGACATCTACCTCAAAAAAGAAGTCATCGCAGAATACCGCGCGCAGCTCAAGGCGCTCCAGGCCCTAAAGACGTGGCAAGAGGACTGCAAAAGAAAAAACTACGATCCGGAGCCAGAAAAGCCACCGACCATTAAAACCCCTCGGGGACCGGGGACTATGGACATACCAATCTCACAGATCACCCCGCCCCCCTTAGAGACAATACCACCTGAGAAAATGCTATTCCCGCCCTACAGAATGACGATCGCCTTCTCACAGAAGGACTATCAAACGATCGTCGCCGTCATCACCTATCCGGCAACCCTATATAAAAAGGAGTGAAAAGTCCCCGTGGCTACCTTCTCTCAAACCTGGTCCCAGAACTGGCAAAACCTTAACCTCAAGTTCCCGGAAAGGAGAATCCGGCGACGATTTGAGAAGGTCGATTTTGACTCTCTAAAGGCCGAGTACGTCAAGGAGTACGGCTATACCGTTGTGATTCCACAGTGGGATGACATCATACGATGGAAGCCAAAGGAGATGATGACCAGGGACGAGATAAAAGACTTTAAGCGAAGAGGGCTCACGCGGATCCTCGCCAGTCCCGCGCCTGAGTTCTACAGAAACTATTCATCAGTCATGACCTGGATCGACAACATCCAGGACACCGCCTCTGTGATCTACCCGTTCTTTAGAATGCTGGTCCGCTGGGCACCCAAGATATTCACCAGGTTCATCCCTTATTTCGGGTGGGGACTCTTGGCTTATGATCTCCTGCAGCTCGCTAACGCGATCGGCAGGGCACCCTTCGCAGCTCTCAGGGCAAAACGCGCAGTCTGCGAGCCCTTCCGCAATAACCCCTTCGGAAAAATGGCCCAGCGCACCCGCATGGAGCGCATAGCAAAATGGAACCCAAAATTCTCCGACCTCCTGCAAGTGCTACAGGTCACAGCCGACACTACCGGGGTCGGCCTGTCCCTGGGCTCCCTAATGGGATTCATCCCGGACCTATTCTCGGGACTCTACCGGAAGATCACTGGAGAGCGAGTTTCCTTCTTCACCCAGCCACCCACTCCAAACCTTTACGAGCTCAACGCCCACGCAGCCATGAAGGCCGCCGCCATCATAAACTCAGCCGAGGAAACCTTTGAAGAGGAGATGCACTTCTGGAGCCTCGCTACCTGGGCCGCGTCCGTATATATCGCAACGCCCTGGATTGAGTTCGGAGATATCGCTGGCAGCACCGAAGAAGTCGGAGCGGCGATCCTCGAAGCACCAGAACCGGAGGATCCCATAACCAGGGAGCTAATCCAAGAACAGGGACTTTCCATCTCCGCCGGCGTCGGATGGCCCGCCAACGGAGGCAAAAAAATACCCACCCTTGAGCTCTCCGATTGGATTCTGGACCGGGGCAAAACCGCAACTAAAAATTACTTTCTGCGACATCAAAAGGACTCATACGGACTCGTCGCCTCCCACATGGTAGACCAAGCCTTGGGTGATCTATTTGATGCCGCAGAGCCCGCGTCCACCCTTGTTGAAGAAGACACCCCCATAATGCACATCTTCTTCCAGATGCTAAAGCAGCCCATGATTCCCGTACAGCCCACAACTCCCACACAGTGGCAGAGCTTTGAGGACTGGGTCAACTTCTATGTCGAGACAAATGAGGCATACCCAAAAATGTCCACGGTCCGCGATAAGCTCAATGAGCTCGGGATCCCCTACGTCACGGCCTTCCCGCAGACCATGGACCCAAGCGTAAAAAATTTTTGGCCGCACCCCTTCGATGACTCCATGTTTGCGTAAGCCGCTCTGCGCAGCTCGCCCGCCAGGGAGATCCCCGCGAGAAACGGATTTTTAAACCATACGTTAGCGACCCAAGATCAAGATCTCTCCGGGCCGGCTGCCGCTTGCCGTGAGAGTTTGGCTGTCATATTTTATGGTCAACCTTTGGTTGACAGGCCAAAAAGTCCAAGGCTCCCCGCTACGGGGGACCCGGGCTTCCGGCTTCGCTCCAGCCACCCCCTGCTCCGTTACGCTTTGCTTCACTGGGAGCCTTGGACTTTTTGGCCTGTCCGCACGGGTAGCCGCCAAAAGAGCGGTGACCATAAAAGGAGGACCGCCAAGATCGATTCTTGAAGAATCGAAAAAATGAAAAGGGCCAGCCCCGAGAATACGGATCCGCTGGCCCTCTGAGACTCCGGATGCGCTAACGCCACGGAGTCTAACCCTTCGCTGGAGAAGGAGCCACCCGCTTTTCCAGCGTAATAACTATCTTGTCCTCGATCGTTTCAGTTTTCACAACGGACCAACCGAAAGATCGAGCCATATTTACCATCCGGTCGAGCTCAATCTGTTTCGCGTCCACGGCCATCTCTTCGCACCTCCCCTCTGCTCTTCAATCAAGGAGCAGCCGGTCAAGAACGGACAACATCCAGTCATCCACCGGCGTTTCCGTCTTCTTGGCTTCCTCTGTCAGCCAAGGACGCAGCTCCTTGTATATTATTTTAACGATCGCCAGGATAATACCAAAATTCACTGGATTCCCTTTGGCCATCTAACCATCACCTCCTTTCAAGCTCTTTTACACAATTAGGGCAAAGCGGAAGAAACCGCACGTCTCTTGACTCCACCGGCCCCCTACATCCCTTACACGTGTGAAAAATCGGCTCCGGAATCATTCCAGGTCCTGGAATAGAGGGCCCCCCCCCTTCACTGTAATACTTGCCCGCTTTCGTCTTTTCATAGTCAGAAACCCACCTCTCCGCCAGCGCCGGGGTTACCCCGTTCTCGATTGCCCATAAAAAATGCTGCCGGCGCGTACCCTCATCACCGATCTTACAGAGCGCCAGGGCAACATCTACCGAAACCTTCTTTAAGCTCAGGGCCTTCTGCGCCTCTTCATCAATCTCCAGAAGACTAAGGTATTTATAAGCCGTGGCAACAGACTTCCCCGTCTTCTTCGCTATGTCCTTCACCTCCATACCGAGCTTATCCCGCATCATACCGAAGCACCTGGCCACGTCCATCGGCCCAAGATCCTGACGCTGAATATTTTCAACCAGCCTGGCCGTCAGCACTTCCTCATCAGACATCTCCTTAACGATCGCCTTGATCTTCGGCTCCTGGATCAGGCGACAAGCCAGGTAACGACAATGACCGAAAACAACCTCATAGCGGCCATCCTGCGGACGCACCTTAACCGGCTCCTGCAGACCAATTTCACGGATGCTCTCCGCCAACTCCCTGATATATTCAGGGTCTATCAACTTACGGACAGGCTCACGCGGCGGATCTACCAACGACAGATCTAACAGCTCAATTCTTTCAAACTTAGCGGCCACAAAATCACCTCCAACAGAATATACATAAATACCCAAAGTAAGTAAAGATGTAAATCCGTATGACTCGCCACATCCTCCCCCACCCATCCTCTTCCATGGAAAGGAAAATCCCAGGCCCGCACCTTCGCAGCTCATTCGCCCTGACGGACCTGGTTTCTCCTTCCGTCGGCCTCACCCCAAGGAGACACCAGGTTACGCTCATAGAGCTGAAGACCTCAGAAGCGGGCCTGGGATTTTTAGCAGATAGGGCTTACGGCTACGCGGGTCCCTTACACGACAAAAACCCGCTTCGCTTCGCTCGGGTCGGCACCAGTCCTGCGGAGGATGCCGGCACTCGCTCACCCTTACCTTTACATATATCTTGTGGGGTGATTCTCACCCCACACCCCAACAGTCCGAAAGACAAAAAAAACGACAAAACCCCCCCATGGTATCCCCGCATGGAATCGCAGTCCTTATGCCCTTCGGTCACTCATCCTGCATATCCGCGGGGTCCCCTGCCGCTATGAGGAGACACCTTTTAGACACTCGCGGGGTCCCCTAACCCCACCTCTAAAGGGTTTCCCCCTCAACCCCCTTCCAAGCGTGTTTAGTTTTTTCTGCCTGTCCGATGGTGAAGGCAGAAAAAACAAACACAGGGCAGTTAGAAAAAATCCCGATGGACCCAAGGGACCAAGGAGGTAAAAACCAAATGAGAAACAAAGAGCTAATCGAGACAGTGACCAAGATGACCAACAAACAGGCTAAGAGGGCCTTATTAGACCTCGCCAATATGGACATTGAGGAGTATCCAATCACCCTTCCCGACTTAGTCCAACTAATTATCTTCATCAGCAAGGAGGAACGAAAATGAACGCAAAAGCACAAAAGCGAACGAGAGGGTGGAAAGAAAGAGTAATGTTTCTGCGGTACCCGGACGGCATGGAGCGTGCAATAATATGCCTGTACCGGGGAAAGTGGCGGATACAAACGATCCCCAGCTGTAACTTGCAGGATCATCAAAGCAGCTGGTGCACCAGCTGCGAGTGAGGGGAGGTGAGACTGTGACAACATATATGACTTGGGAAACCTCGGGAGGGAAAAAGGGCCGGTGTGACGCCAAGTGCCACAACGCCAGAGGCCCAAAATGCCGATGTATGTGCAGAGGCAATCTCCATGGAAGCGCTATAGGGAAAACACCGGAGGAAGCAAGACGATTCAGGGATGAAAAGGCCCCCGACATATTCGCCATGATGAACGATGCCCGCGACACCGGCGAGATCAACAACTGGATTCTTCGGGCAGAACAGCGTCAACTACCACTTCAGGAGGTGAAAGAAAAATGACCGTCAAGGAGATTTGCGAGAAGCAAACAAAGGCCCTCCTGGATGCCCTCCAGGAGCAGGACGTTCCGATCACGTCCTGGGTGGAGGATGCCATAACAAGAAAAATCCTCGAAACTGCCATGATGGCTTTTGCCAGGGGCCAGCTTGAAACCTTCAAGCTCATAGAAGCCCATCAGGGTTTCTGGACAATAAAGTAACCCGTCTAAAAGCCCCGGGGAAACCCGGGCTTTTTCTTTCCTAACAACTATAGATCCCGGAGGCCCACCAGGCCCGGTCCGGGCAGCCGCAGCGCCGGCCTCCTGGTCTATAGTCCCAGAGGTCTGATGATCAGACCATTATAAGCGTGAAATGATAGGGCACGAAATTTGCTTTCCCCCCCTAAACAACCCTTATTCCATAATGGTTTCAAGGGGGAGTATGTTGGCCTTACGGTGAGATTTTCAGGGGGGTAGAAAAGGTGCCCGAAGGGCCACCTTTTGAAGAGCTATCCACAGGTTTATTAACAGACAGACTGGTATCAGAGGATAGATACCTGTCTGTCGAAGACTGATTATGTGCCAGAAATGGCACACGGAAAACCCCGAAGAAAGCGGCAGCACGACGATACCCGCGGCCCATGTAATTATAGAACTTACCCTTGAACACGTACAGGGTAGATCTAAGGACGAGCTCGCCGGCAGGTCCCCTTTTGTGTCTTCTCAATCGCCCGAAGTACCCGGCCGATTCTAAAGCAGACAGATGACGGTTTAAGGTCCGCCGTGAACGTCTCACGCCGTAGAATCTGCCTACCAGAGACAAGATCGTCGATTGAGAAGGATAACAATAGCCCTTGCCCGCTCGCCGGCCGATCTCCCCGAACGTCGCCAGAATTGCCCCGTCGAAGTCGCACACTACCACACCTCCTTTCGTCCAATGCACTCACTTGCCCAGCTTCTTCAAATGGTAGCTCAGGTCGTCGGCCAGGCAATCAATCTCCCATAGGATCATCAGGAAACGACCAAACGGAACCTCGGCATTCCTCCGGGCCCCCTCCGGCATAGAACGGTAAAACGTCTTTAAAACATCCACCGCCGCAGCAACGTGGGCCTGGATCCCGCAAGAAAGCCCGTACAGATTAACCTCACCACCCATTATCTCACCCCCTTTCATCCTGGCAGAGCGGGGGACAGCCGGCCCCTCACGGGGGGACTCGGGGAGTCCCCAGCGCCCCGCCAGGGGATAGCCCTTACGGGCGTCCCGGATCCCTCTAACCTACCCCACCCCAAAAATCTGTCA
>Ga0315308_1002223_pt1 | contig 11030 bp, 14 predicted proteins | sample TDP3_MG_FD_203078 | JGI IMG/M metagenome (GOLD analysis project Ga0315308, IMG submission 203078) | Freshwater sediment microbial communities from Lake Towuti, South Sulawesi, Indonesia - TDP3 | ecosystem: Environmental > Aquatic > Freshwater > Lake > Sediment | place: Indonesia: South Sulawesi...
TGTAATGACATCGACTTCACCTCCGGCAAGAGAGGAATAGACAGATTGTCTCCTATTATCTCCAATCCTTGCTCGTTTGTAAAGTCGCACGTTTTTCAACAAAGTCTTCGATACGGCCCTTTCACTGGCGTTCCAGGCCCTACTCAACCAGCGCTTTCACTCATTCATAACGTTGCTTAATGCGTATGGCGAGGTAGCCCCACCCGATGAGGGCTACCTCGCCACCCTGCAATCATTGTCCATCGTTCAACTATCAACCAAGCTTGGAGAGGTGTCATCATGCCCATGTACGAATACGAATGTCTGACCTGTGGTATGCATTTTGAGAGCCGCCAGCACTTCAACGACCCACCTTTGCAGCAATGCCCGCACGGCCATCGTCAGGTGCGTCGCGTGTTCTCGCCCCCGACCATCGTCTTCAACGGCCCTGGGTTCTACGTTACCGACAACCGCTCTGGCGGTAACGGCGGTAATGGCAGGGGGAGATCGAGTTCCAAAGAGAAGGCTACCGAGAAAGAGGAAGCCGCCAACTAGGCTCAAAGTTGGCGGCTTTTTCTTTGGGCTTGCTAAAAAGTAGGGCAAGATGCCATCTTGCCTTACAAGGACCGCCGTGCCGATCCGGATCGTTGAACTTTTAGATAGTTAGCAGAGGCCGGAGATTACCCAAAGTCGTTTTGTCGAGTAAGCCGGGCTCCCACGCCCGGCATTTGTCAAGCAAGCTGGGCTCCCATGCCCGGCAACCCTAATGAATTGTAACTGCTCTGATTGCCCCGCCTGCAACCTCTGTGGCGGGTGTAATCCCCATTGCCGGTTCCGTGGCTGTGATGACGGCTGCGATCACTGCGCCGCCATCTGTGGCCGGCGACGCGACCTCTTAGCACGCCTCCAGGAGATCAACGGCCTGGAGCTGGATATGCCGCTGCGCCCTCAACCGCAGGTGATCCCCCTACCGCACTTCATCCCCCAACTGATCGCCCCTCCAGACATGCCCGTCATGCTCGACCGTGAGTCCATCATCGGCATCGGCATCTCCCTGATTTACACTCCCAAAGGCTTCATTTCCGGTCAGGTCGGAGGCGAGGACGGCCGTGGCGTCCGCTGGGAATGGTGGCTTTCTGAAAAGCCGCGCCTCTTGCTCCTCGGCAATACCCAGGACCCGCTCCTGGAAAGCCTGTGGTCGGCCATGCCGGAGATGCGGCTGTTCGGAACGGCACGTACAATCAACTTTGACCTGGCCACCGGCCTCAACTTCAGCCTCTACGTCGAACGCCCCCGTCTGGAACACCTCTACAACGTCAAGCGCACCTAGTTGACGATCAGTCAACTGCAAAGCGAGAGCCGATACCTGACACCGATCCCCCATCTCCAATGGTTCGGGGAGGGTGAACTGAAACGACAGGTCCGGCTTCTAAAAGAGAGGGGCTTTCACACCGTCACCATCAACCTGCAAACGGCCCGGGAAAAGTGGGTGTGGGAGCGGATACTACGAGGGCTGGAGACGGTGAAAGACCAGTATCCAGAAGTGAGGCCGATCTTCACCGGCGTCAGCAGCTTGAAGACGATGGCCAGGCTGCGCCAGATTTTCCCCCAATGCTGCTTCTGCAATTCGGTCTGCCAATACCTGGCCCAAAGGCGCGTCCGCCTTCGCCGGGAAGGGATACGCCTGGTGCGTGAGGCGGTGACCGGGAATCCGAGCGTGGTCATGTCTCATAGCATAGAGGTATACAAGCAGTTCCTTCAGGAATTGGTAGATCAATACGTTGAAAGCTAATCGAAGATCGCCCCAGGTGGATCAAACTCCTGCCACACGGCAGGAGTTTTCGTTTTGCCCGGTGGCTCAAAAGCAAAGCCGTCCTGGAAGCCAGGACGGCTAGAGTCTTCCCTGCTACAGCGTTGGGGCATTTCGTCTAACGGCGGAGCCTGCCGCTGCGCCGTGCGTCGTGCAGACCCGTTACTCTTAGGAACGCGACAACCGCCTTTTGCCCACTGCACGGCGTGGTCGGCAGCGGGTGTTTGCGGGTCGTGCATTTGGCAAAGTGTATGGGACTCACTTTACATGCGATTGCATTGTGTTTGCGAAAGCACGCGCGTCTGACTCCTTGATTTTCACCTGTCCAGATGCGTCTTAAATAAGTAATGCAAGTAATACATTGTTCACCCTCCAAACATATTCGTACGTTACCCAATTCTCGGATTGGAGTGCACCCGAAAGCCCGAAACTTTCATCACCGAGGCCATCCGCATTTATACTCTTTGCATTCTTGTAGGAGGTTTCCTTCACGATTTTGGAAAGCACCTGAAACCCTTGGCGAGCGTCTGCGGAACTCTTAAACAACACGGCGATTGAATCAATACCTATACGCTCTTGTTCGTAACTTTTCCTATGGCCTGCCTGCGGGCTATATGGTTGGAATTGGTCGCAGTATTCCTTGGGCCATAGTCCTAGGGCGGTGTCAACTGTATCCCCATAATTTGTGAATGGCAACGGGACCTCATTAGGCTGTAGCACCATTCTGGCAAGGTCGCCAGAAGTGAAATTGCGGCTGATTGCTTGCCCGCACCATTTCCACTTTCCATCTTCTCGCACCATCCGCCAAGTCTCATCAACATCCTGCGTCTGAGACAATGCCATGACAGCAACACGGATTTGACCAGTGACTCGCACATTAGCAGTGTTGCCACTACTGCTGACCGTCGAGAACTTCAGTCCTGATACATCTGTCTGGCTTGTTGACCTATCGTCTGTTGACCGAAGATGTTGAAGACCGTAGCCCACATACCTGCTTGCTGAACATTCACTTGTTGAGCGGCGCAAGTTCGCTCCGCAATTTTGTTGCCATCGAGATTAGCAAACGCCTGCGCCCATTCCTCAGCCGCTTTTTCTGGTGAATCACCTGGCCCGCACGCTGTCAATGCACTGACCAGCGTCAGGGTCAGCATCACCAAAGCCGAACGTTTCATCTTTGCCCTCCTTTCGTTTCTCAGTGCTCGTGTTCACACGGTGCTAATTATGGATGGCATGACGGCAAACGCCAGAGTGCTCCGCAACGGCACGTCCGATAAGAAGACGCGGTGACTCTAATCGAGCGACGATGCCAGAAAGCCGCGCGCGTGCCGTTGTCGGGGCGCGTGTGTTAACCGACGCCCTTTGTGTGTTCGTCGGCTATTGACCGCACCACCTCCACTTTCCGTCCTCACGTACCATACGCCACGTCTCATTAACATCTTGTGTCTGCGAGAGGGCAAGCACAGCAAAGCGAACTTGTCCAGTGACACGTACTTGGGCAGTGTCGCCGCTACTGCTAATCGTCGTGAACTTGAGGTCAGAGATGTCTGTTTTACTCTGTTGACCTATTGTCTGTTGACCGAACATGCCGAAAACAGAAGCCCACATGCCTGCTTGTTGCACATTCGCCTGCTGCGCAGTACAAGTTCGCTCTGCGATTTTGTTGCCGTCCAGATTGGCAAAGGCTTGCATCCACTCTTTTGCCGCTGCTTCTGGCGAATCCCCGCTGCAAGCAACGAACAGGACGAGTAAGCAAAGCATGAAAAGGTTAAAGACGAAATGTTTCATTGGTGTTCCTCCTCATGACCCTCCCCTAGTTTTGTGGACAGGGAGATGCAGGTGTCACTGCTTGTTACATTCCCAGAATTTGAGAATGTCATAGGTGGGCGGGGCCTCGCTCACAAAGGCGTAGACGTCAACACACTGATCGCGATTGTCGAAAAAGTAATTCAAGAAAATCGCGTCGTGGACGGTCTGTCCAGGGCCAGCCGAGAACGACCACTCGCCTATGCTCTCGGGTTCTATGTCGCCTGGTGCGGCAAAGGATGTGTCATCATTCCCGCCAATGAAGTAGCCCCGGATTGGTAAGCCGGGGGCAGTGCCCTTGCGTTCGTCCAACTTATCACTGTTAACGACGGTGTAGTTCAATTGAACCGTCTGATCGGTTCTCGTGGCGGTGCCATCCAGTGTCACCTTTAGACCCCCGGGCTGGTCCAGTAACACTCGATCCTTTAGAGTGGACAGTGGTTTTGCGGAAGCCAGCGTTGCTGCCTCAGCGGGGAATGCGGGGGGAGGAGTGGCTGCCTCTGCTAGATTGATCGTAAACTGCGGCTCGTGCGGGAATACAATCCGTGTCGGGTGTGCGGCGGCCGCAGCTCGGAACGAGAGCCAAACCTTGGAGTTCTGCCATCGGAAGCCGGGCGGAATTATCTCGGGTATGAAACTAAAGTCAAGTTCCTCTAGTTTTAGAGGGTCTCCTGGCCAATTGTACTGGAACAATGTCAGGGGATATGACTTGCCCTCTTGCGTCTCTACAGTAGCATCCGCGAGCCAATACGATCGGCCGGCGATCAGGCCATTGGTTATATTCTCGAAAGCGAAATTTAGCGTCCCTTCGTTCCATCCGTTACCCACGTCCTTTATCTCATAATTGTAGGCTAGCAGTTTTACCGCCGGGGTAGGCTGAGCGACAGCACCTGACTGAGAGGGCTGTATGTTACCCAATTCCAAGCGTACGGTAAGGGCGCCGGAGTTATCCTGAATGCTTCTGTCGTTAATGCGCAGATAAATGTTACCGGCTTGATTTGCTTGAAAAGTCACACCATTCCCCACCGCAAATGGGGTGCCATCTCCGATTCGCCCGATAAGACCAGCATGTGCAAAACTGAAGATGTTACTTGGCTGGTTAGGATCAGGCGAGCAGACGTTTGGGTCTACGTCTACACAACCTCGCCCGTCTAGGCAAAAACTTGACCATGGGCACCATAACCCAGAAACGTATGTGATTGCTACGGGTTCTCCGATCTGGACGTTTACGCCAGTATCCTGCCAATCGCTGTTCGCTTGTACCTCAACTATAGTGCTTTCTGGCACTTGGGCCATAGTATCCGGTACTTCGGTTGGGGTAAGCATATTAACAGAAACACCGCCTACTTCTCCACACCATTTCCACTTTCCGTCTTCTCGCACCATCCGCCATGTTTCATCAACATCCTGCGTCTGAGACAAAGCCATGACAGCAACACGGATTTGACCAGTGACTCGCACGTCAGCAGTGTTGCCACTACTGCTGACTGTCGTGAACCTCAGTCCTGATACATCTGTCTTGGCTTCTTGACCTATCATCTGTTGACCAAAGAGATTGAAAACCGAAGTCCACAAACCTGCTTGCTGGACATTCGCCTGCTGAGCGGCGCAAGTTCGCTCCGCAACTTTGTTGCCATCGAGATTAGCAAACGCCTGCGCCCATTCCTCAGCCGCTTTTTCTGGTGAGTCCCCTATAGCGCCGCACACTGTCAATGCACTGACCAGCATCAGGGTCAGCATCACCAAAGCCGAACGTTTCATCATTGTTCTCCTTTCGTTTCTCAGTGCTTGTGTTCACACGGTGCTCTGATTATGGATGGCAGGACGGCAAACGCTCAAGCCCCCGCAACGGCACGCTCCGAAATGAAACCACTTTGACTTTCGCCAACCACCGCGCCCAAAAACCGCAGGCGTGCTATTGTCGGGGGGCGTGTGTTCTGCGTTCGTACGTTCATTTTCTGGTTGTTCCAATACGCATTCACGGTACTATGCGAGTGAAGTAGAGATTGAGCAGTTTGATCACCTCTTCGGCTCTTCGCTTATGGCTGATAACGTGCCCCGCAGTTACGGGGCTACCGAAGCCAGCGATGAATCCTACCAAACCAGGGGCGTCCAGATGAACGACGATACCAATGTGGTGACCAGATTTTGTGTGGATGGCGTACCTGACTTCCTTCATTAATCCCCCACCCTCTGGCTTTTCCACGCTGGCAATATCTTCATACGGAAACGCGTGGATTTTCATCTTGTCGGTATCTGCGAATATCAGCCGCCAGTTGGTGCCGATTACGCCAGTGTAGCCACGGCGGAAATTCGTCCCGTCAATCATCACGTCTTGAATACGATTTGATGCCGTGCCATAGGTAAGGAAGAGGATAGATTCTTTGGAAGTGTCTAGTGGTGATTGTAACTGAGGCAAGAGTTGCTTAGTGCGTGGTCCCAATTCCTCGATCCATTCAATTGCACCAAATGCCTCACGCCAATTTGCGACTTCGTCAGCAGGGATGCCAAGGGTGGCCTCTGACAGTTTTGTGCCGCAATTGCCACAAAAGACGACTCCGAATGGGTTGGGCGTGCCACATCGGCGACAATTTACGGTCAACGAAGTTCCACAATTCTGGCAGAACTTGATCCCACGCGGATTTTGATAGTTGCAATTCGGGCAGATCACCACAGCACTAATTTCAGTTTGGGATGCTGCGGCTTGTAGGCTTGCGAACTTAGCTTGTTCTGCTTGCCTCTTTGCCGCCTCTTCCTTGCGTCGTTCCGTAATCTGCTGAAGGAATTCCTGATGTGCTGGCTGGCTCAATGCAAACTTCGCTGCCTCTCTGACCGATGGATTTGGATCTGTGGTAGCGAGAGTTTCCAATGCCATGACAATTTCCTCGTTGCTTTCGGTCACTTTAGCAAAGGCTTTGGCGTCTGCCTCGCGCCTAGCCGCGTAACGGTTCGTTAGTCCTCGAAGCATGCGTTCGATCTCTTGTTGTGAGAGTGGCTTTGCCATAGTAGCCATTCCTTTCTACGAGACCGCAGATATTGCATTCTGCGGTCTCGTGTGTGTTCATCGTAGTAGATGTGTCATTGGGTTACCCGCGTCCAAATGCCCCCTGGATGTCTTTTCGGAACAGGTAATAGAGAATGATCAACGCGATCACCACAGGGAGGATTTGGCCAATGATTGATGAACCATTGGCGACAGACAACGCAGAACTAAGCAGACTGAGGACTTGGAGTGCGACACCGAGTGTCCAACCCCATGATTTGAGTGTCCATGCGCCATAGGCAAAAGCAAAGTCGAGGATGGCTAATACGAGTGTGATCACACCAAAAAGAGGTGCGAAGACTAGCAAGGCTAGCCCACCCAGTAGCCCAAACAATCCCCCAAGTACTGCAAGCACAGCGAGGATTGTGATACCAGTTGGACGTTTTTGCGAACTCATTGTTTCCTCCTTTGAAATGAAAGTGGTTGCTTTCTAGCAGATGCTCAATCTCTCCGAATGTTGTCGCGGATATTATCACCTCCCTCTTCCACTTGGCCGCTACGCTCACATTACAGCGGCATGACGTAGAACTAATATTTCACGAACCATTTACTTCGGGAATCCAGGCGAGTGAGTTTCTCCTCCGAGGTGGGAATGAAGCGAATACACAAAAACAGCAAAAGCCGACCCTCTCCTGGCTTGCGGAAAAGATTGGCTCTCAATTCTCCTGCTCTCTAGCCTCCCACCCTAACTACTGTCTGCAATGGAAGCAACGATGTCGAGTATGGATCAATCCCTACTTCTATTATACTACACAACCAGTCCAAATGTCAATACGCTTTCGAACCTTACCAGCCGAATAGTACACTTTCACGAGCCACCACAGACAAAGAACCGATGGGATCTTTTGCGACTAAAAGGTAACGGCTCATGGTGCAATTTTCAGATTTTAAAATGGGGTACATTGAGGACAAAATCATAAGGCAAAGACCACCGCCGCAGACGCAAGTATCCTTAACGTTTTGCTGTCCAACGGCGCCTTGAGTAACCCGAATAGCGCGCCAGGGGCATCTACGGAAGAGAACTGCAAAGACGTGGCCACCAACGCTGCCAGGCGAGAAGCCACGCGGCGCGCTAACTGGTCTCTTGAAACCCTGCTGTCGAAAGCCACTTAAGTAACCCGAAGACACTTCTGACGAGAAGGTAAGGGGGTTCTATGTCTAAAACCTGCAACTCACAGGACACGGCACAGGGCAAGGGGGCTTGCCGCCCCAGGTATGGCGAGGGAAATCTACTACTCCCTCAATCAATTTGAAAGGGGGCCTCACCCCATGATTCATATCCGATCGTTTTTCGACCTCCCGCCAGAAGCCAGGGGGAAAGCGTTCAGTATGGCCAACTCGGTCCCTCGTGGCGTCAAGGTAGATGGGACGGTAGAGTGTCTCGTGCCTCCCTGGTCCATCGTGCGCCAATTCAAAGCACATGAGATGGATTGGGAAGCGTACACCGACGGCTATCGCGATCATCTACGCCAGAACTGGCAGCGGGTCAAGGCCTGGTTGCAGTCCCTCGACAATGCAGAGGACGTCTATCTGTGTTGTTGGGAGCGCACACCGGATTACTGTCACCGCAGTCTGGTGGCCAAGATGATCCGGTTGCACAGGCCGGATCTCGAGGTCGAACTCAAGTGACCGGTTCAACAGTGAGGACACACCCTTCGACAGGGCTCAGGACAGGCAGGGGTGAAAGGCCCTGAATCTTGAAAAGGAGCTTATCATGTCCATTGACTATACCATCACCTTCGACGGCGGCAGCCGCAACAACGGCAGCACCATCGCCGAGGCCTACGGCAGCTACCACATCCAGGTCAGGGACGGCCGGGAGCGGACCACCCGTTTGCAGTTCCCGACCGGCTCGACGAACAACGAGGCCGAATACCAGAGCCTCATCGCCAGCCTGGAGAATTTGTTGGTGAACAGCCTAGTTCCGGGTCTCCGCCTGGGATAAGCTGGCCGAGGTCTGCAACGAGTACCTGTCCAAAGGGCGGCAAGTCCTGGTCGAGGGCCACCTGCGTCCTGACCCCGAGACTTCTCGTCCGGCCTTTTTCTTCCCGGCTTTGACATCCCTCCCATTTTCCGCTATACTGTGAGGTGATTTGAAAGCGAGAACGTGACACACGAGCAAGTCCCCGCTGGAGGACGGGGGCTCATCGGTGATGGGCCGAACTTGTGGAGGTGTGATATGGCTCAAGATGTAGCGACTCTCAAAGCTGAGATCATCTCAGCTTTAGACCTTCTTCCGCCAGAGAACCTGCGACTGCTGCGGGAGTTCGTGGCCTTTCTGCGCTCACGGGACGAGCAGCCTGCGCCTCAGGGTCGCATCGTAAAGTTGGGCGGGCTGTGGGAAGGGTACACGTTCACAGAGGAGGAGATTACGGCTGCTCGTCGGGAGGCATGGGCCGGCCTGGGAGAGGGTTTCGATGAGTGAGTTCGTTACCGATGCGCATCCTCTGGTCTGGCACCTCACGAGGGATGTGCACCTCTCGTCGCGCTGTCGGCGAATTTTCGTCCAGGCTGATGTTGGGAAAAGCACCGTGTGGGTGCCGGCTATCGTCCTGGTAGAAGTTATTTACCTGGTAGAGAAGCGGCGGCTACCGGCGACACTCACCGATCAGATGTTCGCACTCTTGGAACCGCCGAGCGTTAACTACCGACTTATTGGACTTGACCTGACCATCCTGCGTGCCCTCCGTCAAGTGGAGAGGGAAGCGGCGCCCGATATGCCCGACCGTATCATCGCGGCCACAGCGCTGTCGCTGGGGCTACCGCTCTTGACTCGCGATCGGGCTCTAGCGACGGTGGAGGGGCTAGAGGTGATCTGGTAGTCAGGGAATAAAGTGCGACGCTATCCTGGCTTGAGATCTCCCGTTGTGTCTGGTATACGTAAGAGGTGAGACCGTGTCACCGAGGCAACCAGGTCTGGCAAACACAATCGCAGTTTGCAATGTTGGCGCTAACGCCAGCAGAGAACAGTCTGTCTGCGAGCGGGTAATTCTCTATCGGCGTTTTTACTTTGGATGGTCCAGCAGAAGCGTGGAGAGCAGTTAAGGATGAGATGGACGAGAAGGCTCTGATCGCCGCCGCCCAGCGGGGCGAGGTCCCCGCTTTCAACCAATTGGTGCTAACCTACCAGAGCATGGTCTACAACCTGGCCTATCGCATCCTGGGTGACGCTGATGCCGCAGCCGATGCCAGCCAGGATGCCTTCCTCTCTGCCTTCCGCGCCATCAAGAAATTCCGGGGCGGCTCTTTCAAGGCCTGGTTGCTGCGCATCGCCACCAATACGTCCTACGATCAACTGCGCTACAAGCAAAGGCGGCCGACCAGTTCCCTGGAAGCCCTCCTCGTCGAGACCGACCACAGCTCGTCCTTCACCGATCGGACCGAGGGGCCCGAGGACTATGCCCTTCGCCAGGAATTAGGGCAGGTCATGCAGGCTGGCCTGAATACCCTGCCCCCCGACCAACGCATCGCCCTGGTCCTGTCTGATGTCCAGGGCCTGAGTTATCAGGAGATAGCCGAAGTCACCCGGTCCTCCCTGGGCACAGTCAAGTCACGGCTGAGTCGAGGCCGGGCCAAACTGCGGGATTATCTTTTGGAGCAAGGGGAACTTTTACCAGCCCGTTACCGTCTTAAAGGCAGAGAAGAAGCGGCAAACACATAGCGGGGAGACCCCGGACGCCCTTTCGGGCGTCCTGGAGTAGCTGTCATGTCTGATTTCAGAAAAACCAACTCTAAAGCTGAGCACCGGCGCATCATAGAGATGCTCTCGGTTTACATAGATGGAGAATTGCCATCTGGAGATCGAGCCAGAGTCGAAGCGCACCTGGCCGAATGTGCCGATTGTACCTGGGAACTGGAAACCCTGCGCCAGACAGTGGATCTGGTGGGACAGCTTCCGAAAGTGCCTGTGCCTCGCGCTTTCACCATCCACGAAACACTGCGTCCCAGACGGGTCGGTCTGTTCCAGGCGAGGTGGGCCTATACCTATCTCAAAGGGGCCACCGCTCTGGTTGCTGCCCTCCTGATCCTCGTGCTGGCTGGAGACGCTCTGTTCCAGTTCCAACGGGTCACTACCCACTTTGCCCCGGCCATGGCTCCGGCCAAAGAGCTCGCCGCCCCGGTCGTTGCTCCCACTGTGGTAGCCAGGCAAGAAGTACCGCCAGCCCCGATGGAAGCTCCTAGTCTTCCTGAAGAGACTTTGGACGAAGCTGAGGGGGCTGCCTACGCCGAGGTTACCCCCTCGCCTTTCCCAGGTGAGGAAACAAAGGCCCTCGCGCCCATGCCCACACCGACAGCGCCCGCTGGCGTGGGCGGCGGCCCCGTGCCCCGTGCTGGTGCCACAGCCACACCCCTGGCCACGCCAGCGCCACTGGTGGGCAAGGCCGAGGCCACCGG
>Ga0315308_1002224_pt1 | contig 11028 bp, 11 predicted proteins | sample TDP3_MG_FD_203078 | JGI IMG/M metagenome (GOLD analysis project Ga0315308, IMG submission 203078) | Freshwater sediment microbial communities from Lake Towuti, South Sulawesi, Indonesia - TDP3 | ecosystem: Environmental > Aquatic > Freshwater > Lake > Sediment | place: Indonesia: South Sulawesi...
TCCTATTTCGGGCGTGAACTGAAAAAACCCGAAAATGTCCCCTCACGTGAGGAGAATAATTGCGTAATAAGCTCCAAGAATGGCTTCGGAAAGTTAAGGTTTACTTAGATGTTACGCATGCCAGAGGTATCGCTAGAAGATATTTTGTCATGAATGGCTTTGACGGGTCAATGACCATGTTTGGTATAATCATAGGCTCTTGGGTCGCAGGAATCACTCAGGCTGGCGCAATTGCGGCAGCAGGACTGGGCGCATGTCTAGCCATGGGAGTCTCTGGGTTTTTTGGTGCCTTTATGGCTGAAAGAGCAGAGAGAAGAGGACATTTGAGAGCACTGGAAGCGGAGCCGATTCAGCCAGATCCCATACACTATGATGCTCACAGGTTTGTTTCGGTGTACGTTGCTCTAATTGATGGAATATCGCCAACTTTGACTGCCGTTGTTTCTCTTGTCCCTTTCATTCTCACTCATGGAGGTTTGCTTCCAGTCCAGACAGCATACGTAATCTCGTTCACCCTTACGTTAGCCACACTGTTTTCATTAGGCTTCTACCTGGGAAAAATAGCAAAAGAAAACGTTTGGTTGTATGGGGCTCAAATGTTGGCAGTTGGTTTAATCACAGCAGTGCTGATTCTCCTTCTGGAAAATGCCGTCTAGAGCGACAGCAGTTGTTATCTTTACGAAGATTTCTCGCAAAACCAGGACCACAAGAATTTCCCGAAAGACTTATACTGACCAATCCCCTCCCCCATGAGGGGATATACGATGAAGCAAGTGCACAAGAGCAGAAAGGAAGTTGCAGAAAGACTGTCCAAGGTTGAGGGACATGTGCATGGCATCAGAAAGATGGTTGACGAAGACCGGAGTTGCTCTGACCTTCTTCTCCAGATCGCAGCCGTAAGGTCAGCTTTGGACAAAGTTGCAAAAATCATCCTTGAGGATCATATGGAAACTTGCTTGCTTGAAGCAGTGAAGTCTGGAAAAGCCGACGACAGCATGGCTGAGCTCAAGGAAGCGCTGTCGAAATTCCTCTAAATTTCAACGCTGTGGCCAGAAACTCTGCTTTTCGAAGGGTTGGCAATGTTTGAAAGATGGAAAATAGTTGTCATAGCCTCGTGCATTGTCATCGCCCTTGTAAGCTGGCTCTCTTCAATGTTGTCGCTTCTCCCTGTAGCAGTAAGCGTCAATCTTGCTTTAGCTGCGGCTGTTATTGGAGCTTCGTTTATCGCGTTTAGCGCCGGAACCTCTCTGTTGGAGGGTGTGTTCGGAGTTGATGTTCTTGCTACTGTAGCCGTTGTCGTGTCTATTGCTGTTGGCGAGTATTTGGCAGCAGCCGTAGTTGCGATTATGCTTGGTGGGGGCGAGATTCTTGAAGACTTTGCTTATAATCGGGCGTCAAATGCTATTCAGAAGTTGATTGCTCAGTCTCCTAAGACAGCTTTTGTGATCAGGGGTGGAAGGGAGGTGGAAGTGAGCATTGAAGACGTGAAGGTGGGAGACACGGTGGTCGTCAAGTCTGGGGGCAAGATTCCAGTTGACGGCGTGGTCTTGAATGGTCAGGCTACGGTGAATCAGTCGTCTATAACTGGTGAGTCGATGCCTGCGGAAAAATCCAAGGATGACAGCGTTTATAGTGGTACCATTGTGCAGTTGGGCGCTTTGGAGATCAGGACAGCAGCTGTGGGACAGCAGAGCACGTATGGTAAGATTATTCATATGGTGGAAGAAGCGGAAAAGAACCGTGCTCCAATAGAGAGAACTGCTGACAAGTATGCGAAGTATTTTACTCCGACGATTCTGGCTTTGGGCATTATAGTATACGTGCTGACCAGGGACCCGCTCAGATTAGCCGCGGTTTTTGTTATCGCTTGTCCATGTGCTTTAGTGTTGGCTACTCCAACTGCGATTGCGGCAAGCATAGGTAACTCTGCGAGGAAGGGAATTTTGATTCGGAATGGGGAAAGCTTAGAAAAACTCGGTAAGGTGGACTCGTTGGTTCTGGATAAAACTGGCACAATCACGAGAGGCAGTCTTCAGGTGGTTGACGTGGTGGGATTCAACGGGCATTCTGAATCTGAGATTATGAAGCTGGCCGCTACTGCTGAGAAGTTGTCTGAGCATCCGGTTGGGCAGGCAATAATGGGCAAGGCGAAGAAGATGGGAATCGAAGTAGAAGATGCAAAGTGTTTCAGTGTTCATCCCGGCTTGGGGGTTCAAGTTGAGTGTGAAGGAGACAGTATTACTGTGGGTAATGAGGGGATGCTGAAGAACCGCTTCATTTCCCTGAATAGTGAAGGAGAAGGCTATCTGGCAAGGCGTGCGAGGCTAGGGACGACTGTCTTCGTGGCGAAAAACGATACCATAATTGGAGCGATAGTCCTGTCAGACACATTAAGAGATGATGCCAAAGACGCTCTGAGTAAGGCAAGGATTAACGGTGTGATAAAGACGGTGATGCTGACCGGAGACAACGAACATGTCGCCAAGCTTGTGGGAGAACAGATTGGCGTTGATGAAGTCCAGTTCGATCTAATGCCATCCGACAAAGTAAATTACGTCGAAGAACTTCGGGCTAAAGGTCACCGTGTTGCCATGGTAGGTGACGGCATTAACGACGCTCCCGCATTGGCCAGTTCTGACGTAGGCATTGCGATGGGGTTGAGAGGCACGGATGTGGCCATCGAAACTGCTGGAATAGTCCTAGCGACAGATGATCTTAACCGAATTCCAAAGCTTTTCAGAATCAGTCGAGCAACGATAAGAATCATAAAAACCAACATTGCGATTGCAATGGTCGTTAACGTTCTCGGAATTACCTTTTCAACCTTTGGCATTCTGCCGCCTTTACTGGCTTCCATCGTTCATGAGAGCAACGCCCTAGTCGGCTTATTCAACTCACTCAGACTTCTACGCGTGGATTGAGCAAGAGCGCTTTTGCACAAATACCAGTCAGAACGCACATAGGGGCAGTTGACGAGCAAGACGCTGGAAAGCGTGCTCGTGAGACAAGCAGGCAAACTGGACAACAAATACCTGACAAAAAGAGCCCGACAAGCCGAAGTCTTGACGATACTGCAAGCCATCCAATGACCCAAAGCGCGCTTTTTTCTTGGCAAAGATTTGATGAGAATAAACACGCAGAAACATAGGACGGAGTATTCTTAGGCAGCTTCAACTGCCTTCAACAGTAATTATGCCCTCGTCGTCATCGATAATGGGGGTTCTTGCTGGCTTTTCCATGCGCTCTTACCTTCTTCAAGCTCAGATTTAACAGGCATCGTTACGGTAAACTTGGTTCCCTTACCAACAACACTTTCAACCGATATAGTGCCCCGGTGTGCCTCTACAAAGCGTTTGCAGATGGACAGACCTAGTCCCATGCCTTTCGCCTTTGTTGTGAAAAGTGGGGTCCAGATCTTTCTGACAACGTCTTCTGACATACCTACTCCAGTGTCAGCGAAGGCTATCTCCAAACTGCCGTTCGATTCGTTGCTCGTGATTGTCAATGTACCGCCTTCAGGCATTGCATCAAAGGCATTCTTCATGATGTTGGCAAAGACTCTTTTCATTTTCTCCGAGTCAACCCATATCTTCGACTCGCTTCTGGTTGAGTCTAATACTTGGATATTCTGAGGAAGTCTGACTAAGAAAAGTGCTTCATTAACCAAGAACTTTGGATCGGTCTCTGCGTACTCTAGTCGTATCTCTCCTGAGTATTCTAGGAGGTCGGTTATGATATTGTTGGATTGTTCTATGTTCTTCTCGATGAGTTCAAGCATTTCTCTTGCTTTTGGGTCCATTTCCGAGCTAAACTTCTCTTTCAAATAGTATGTGGCGCCGTTGATGGCTGTAAGTGGGTTGCGCAGGTCATGACCAACCATGGCAGCTACTTCTCCGATTGCAGCGAGTCTTTCAGCTTTGAGAAGTTGGTCTTGTGTGTCTCTCAACTCTTTGGTTCGTTCTTCAACCAGTTCCTCTAGATGCTGCCAATACTCCTCCAGCTTCTTTTCTATTTGTTTTCGTTCAGTGACATCTCTTGCAGTTAGTTGGAAGCCAACTGGAACCCCGAACTTCTTGATTAATCTGCCCTCTATTTCTGCCCATATCCATTCTCCATCTTTGCGTTTGAATTGGCCCTCTGAAAGGCGATTGGGTTTCCCCATTAATCTATTCTTCATCCGTTTTGCGAATAACTTCAGTGTTTCATCGGACATGATGCCAAGTTTGAAACCGTTTTTGCCGACAACTTCGTCGCGTGAATAGCCCGTGGCTTCTTCGAATCTTTTGTTTACGTAAGTGATTTTTCCTGTCAGATCGGTGTTGCATATGCCGATCGGCAGTTCTTCCATCAGAGTTCTGAACCTTTCTTCAGATTCCTGCACTTCTTTCTCTGCTTTCTTGCGTTCGGTGATGTCGCGCACAATCCCAAGAGTTCCAATAGTTTTTCCATTAATGATAAACGGTGTTGAGGTGACTTCAACTAGAACGGTTGTCTTGTGGGCTGTTTTGAGTTCTAGTTCGAGTCTTATGGCTTTTCCTCTGATTACGTCGAGAAAGCCTTTGGCAGCCTTAAGGTAGCTTCTTGCTGGAATAATCTTTTTGAACGATTTTCCGATGAATTCTTCTTTTTTGAACCCTGTTAGTTCTTCTGCCTTGGAGTTGACAGCCACGAAGTTTCCATGCGTGTCAAGGATGTAGATGGCGTCGCTTGCGTTTTCAAAATAAGCATTCGAAGGCGTTTGCAAGAGGTATGCCTTTGGAAAAGGACTCGATTACCTCTCGAACATCATGCGGTCGCGTGTCGTAATCCTTTTTTGCCAACGTCGGTTCCCACGAGCAACGGATAGTCCTTGCCCTCGGAATCTTTCCTTGGACTCCTATAAGCAAATTATGAATCTTGAATTTAGCTGCCTGCAAGCGCATTTTTCACTTTCCTTTTTCCCAAATCCTATTTTCATGTGTGCATAGAAATTCTATAAGCACGCAAGCCATAAGAACTGAAGCGGAAGAGAGAGCTGACGGTGCTAGACTTGCTTGAAGGCAAAAATATCAACCTCAGAAAAGCCGAGAAGGAAGACATCCCACTGCTTATGCAATGGTTCAATGACGTTGGATTCTCTGGAGACTACGCGAATTTTCCAGTACAGGTCTCCAAGAATCAGCTTGAACCACAGATTCTAGAACACAAGCTCTATGGACATGAATGGGTGACTTTCATAGTAGAAAAGAAAGATGGAACAAAAATCGGAATAGCACTCCACTACATTAGTGCGCCTAACTTCGGATGGGTAGAGATAGGGTATACCATAGTGCCAGAAGAGAGAAACAAAGGCTACGCAACTGAGGCTACTCAAATCCTGACAGACTACTTGTTCCTTTCAAGAGATATTCAAAGAATTCAAGCTGTCATTGACAAGGAGAATCTGGCTTCTAAGCGTGTTCTCGAGGATAGCGGATTCAAAAAGGAAGGCACACTCAGAAAGGCACTGTGGAATGCGGCTGGAAGATGGGCTGATGGCTGCATATACAGCATTCTTAGGGAGGAGTGGAACGAACCCAAAATACTTGAAAAACCAACTTCATGAGTCCCAAAGCCAACATGCTGGTTGGTTGGATAGAATTTCTATCCACACACGATTGCAAAAAACTGTAGGGAGCGTCAACGTGAGCATGTTGACGTTTTTGCGTTTAGTACAGGTCCCATACTTTCGAATAGTCGGCACTGTGAGCCTTCGTTGCGTCAGTAAGGGCAGTTGCTGCAGCATTCACGTCTCTGTTCGAGACGAACGTTGACACTATGGTGACCCAATCTGCGGTGAAGGATTCTGGCGCACCACTTCCGTGAGTTACACTTGGATACATGTATGTGGCTGCTTTAAAGTCGGCTATGGCTGCCTTTTGATACGGGCCATATTTGATTGTGTCTGAGTCAGTGCGTGCAGATATAGAACCCTTAATCGGATTGAACGCATCTTGGCCTTCTTTGGAACCTACGACCTTTAGCCATTTTAAGGAGTTGTCGGGGTGTTTCACACCTTTGGGATGTTGGAAGCAATCTATGCAAAGTCCGTACATACCTGCGGTTCCGGGGGTTGCAAATGTTCCATAGTCCGTACCGTACACTTTGTTGGCAACATTGAACTCTCCGTTGGCCCAGTCTCCCATCATATTAAATGCTGCGGCTCCTGTAATTATCCTCGCGGTCGCTTGATCCCACGTGAGAGTGGCGTGGTCATCGTTGACATAGGTTAGATACTTTCCGAACTTGGTTAACGCATCCAATAGCTTGGAGTCGGTTGCCGACGTAACTTTTCCATTTACCCAATCTTGGTAGAAGTCTATTCCTTCACTCGCTATGATTTGCTCGAGAACATGTGCGTCTTCCCACTTGTCTACATCCCCTAGGGATATGGGATAATCTATCCCCGCGGCCACTAACGTATCGCATGCGGCAAAGAAAGTATCCCATGTGATCAACGTAGCGGGATCTATACCATTTGTATCGAGGACACGTTTGTTATACCACACCACGTTAACTCTATGGATGTCCAATGGCACGGCATAGTAGTCCTTACCGAATTTCAGCATGTCAAGCACTACTTTCGGGAAGATAGTGTCGTCCCATCCTTGATCCGTGAAGAGACTGGTTATTGGATCCAAGTAGCCTTCGTCATAATACCATTTGCCTTCATATCCAGCGTGCATTTGGAAAGCATCCGGCGCTTCTCCAGCAAGCACCAGCGACTTGATAACTGCTCTCAGATACCCGGCTCCGCCAACCACTGGGCTCTGTATCACATCTACGTCAGGGTAGTTAGCCTCAAAAACACTGACAAGTGCATTCATCGCTGCAGCTTCTCCACCAGAGGTCCACCAATGGTAAATTTCAAGTACATTTGCAGCGGGCGGAGCCTGTATGCTAACCTTAAGATTTCCTTGCTCATCCAATGGAAGGTTCACAACTCTTACGTCGAGAATGAAAGGAATTGGTAGTCCAGCACTAGCAGCTAGCAGTACAAGACTTAGCAATACTGGTTTTGCTACATTCATACTAATATCACCTCCTTTCTCCATCAAGAACTATACATTTTACCTTGTAAGTTGCATTAACGATTTATGGAGAAGTGTTCTATCCTTTCTTTTGCTTGTTGACCTATGGAATCAGAGACTATTACATAGCACCCTAAACAGTGGTCATTGGAACTATGTGCTCCAATTGACACTTTTTTCTTTTAAGAAGAAGTGAAGGTATGAACTCTTCATGCCTCTAATTCTTGGCAATAGTTAGTTTTGGTTTTGGGTTTGGTTGGTTGGATAGAAATTCTATCTCACACACACATTGTTTCTCTCTCTCAATCAATCTATCTAACACACACACTCATATATGCGCGCAGAGGGAGAGGAGCGCACAGGGGGAGGGAGGAGCGCGCGCTTTGTTCGCAAGATTCCTGAGAAATGAGAGGCAGAGCTGGATTCCAAGAACAGCAGTTCTTGATTAGTTGTGAGCGCTTTATGCTGTTATCTAGCGAAAAGTATGCTCAGGTCAGGCTTAGCTCATCATTTCAGCTCGATGTCGGTTTCATCATTGCAGTAAAAATCAAGATAGAAGTGGCACTAGCCAAAAGAAGTGATTCTATGCTAGCGCAAGCGCTCTGTTGAAATCATTAGTCGCACCTAAAGCTGATTACCAAATCAACAATAAAAGGATTTGCGCGCATGTCTGATTACAAAAATGGTCTAATTCCTTGTCCTTTTTGGGTTTGGGATAGAAATAGAAATTCTATTCAGAAACATTGAAAAAAACTTGAAGCTATGCTTTTCTCAGTTTCAAATAGAAAGAGTACTCTGTTTCAGTCTCTCCGTATGGTCCAGTCCCTTCTATGCCATAGGCTTCTTGGTATCCTCGTTTTCGACATATTGCTATAGCAGCAGGGTCAAACGCGTAGTAGACGATTGAATCGTAACCTTTCCTCTTAATATAATCCTCAAAAAAATCAAAGAACTGCTTCCCAGATCCTTTCCCTCTGTGCTCTTTCACTAACCATAACTCGTGAAGTTCGACAAATTCCCTCCCTTTTCCCATGAATCCTCGCAGGATTTCCCTATCTTTCTCATCTCTAGGAGAACCCTTGCTGTGCTCTTCCGTATTGCTTTCATGCCAAATCGCGTGACCAATGATCTCGCCATTCTCTCTGAACACAATTAGATTGGATCGTCCACTTTCAAGATTGTTCCTTAATCTGTCCAGCTCTCCGTCCCCTACATACAGCCCGAGTCTTGTCAAGTATGCACTAAACTCCAGAAAATCACAGCCTTCAACAAACCTCATAGCATTCGACACTTCCAAGTTTAGCTATAATCTTTCAGCAACTCCGTTTAAATTGGTCGGGTGGATAGAAATTCTATGCACACACTCTTTTACCTACTTACTTTCTCTTTCTTTCTCTCTACTACTTGGACATATCTCATAGAGAGATATCACACATCTCACAGAACAAACACACACGACAACTACGGTGTTATTACCGGTTCTAAGCAGAAGTTAATGACTCGTGAACAGAAACCACCCCTAACACAGCACGTGTTAGCGTTTCTAAGGCAACGTCAACATTAACATGCACACAATTTTCAGTCCGTAGCCGAGCCATACTGGACGACATCGTCACTAGGAACAGTTTGACGATGACGCCCACACAGCCCATGCCGCAAAACGCAGTTCAACATATGTAGAAGAAGGCATAAGGGAATTGGCGCCTTCTTCTTTTGAAATTCTCTTTCCCGCAGAGCGCCAGTAACATACATGCTAACCCTCCACCCAGACCAGTCATCCTTTAAATACACAATCCAAAAACATAATCAAACGATGACTCTATTATGCCAGAACCAAAACCAACCACACTAGACCTGCTAAAGATAGAATCAGAACTCAAGGGCAAAACCCTCCTAGTATACTGGCACCTCCTACGCTCAGACCAACACGTAGGCGTCCGAGAAATCCAACGCACACTCAAAATGTCCAGCCCCAGCGTAGCCGCCCACCACCTAGAAAAACTGATCTCACTCGGCCTAGTCGACAAAAGCCCAACCGGAGAATACTACCTCACCCAAGAGGTAAAAATCGGCCTCCTACGCTTCTTCACCCACCTAGGACGCTTCCTCATCCCACGCTACTTCTTCTACTCCATACTCTTCACAACCATGCTCATAATCTACATAACATTCTACGGACACGACGGAAGCACACACAACCTCGTAGCCCTAATATTCGGCACCACAGGCTCACTAATACTATGGCTCGAAACAGCAAGACTCTGGAGAGAAAAACCGTTCTAGCCCAAACACACACCGTTCTAAAACATGGGTTTAAAAGCACCAAACCAACAATAAAAACCAGTGAAGGCCCAAGCAAAATGAACAAAAACACAGCCATATACACCGTCGCGGCAATACTAGCAGGGTTCACAATAATGATGATACCCCTAGCCCTGGAAACAGGATCACCCTCATTCATGCCACGATTTGCCTTCACCGACGAAATGAGAAAGGCCCCAACCCCAGAGGACAACATACTAGAAATGTATGGGCTAACCTCCAAACCCACGAATCTCCTACCAGCCAGCCTCGTGTTCCTTGTGGGCTTAGCCGCAGCCACAGGCGCTTATGTCACACTCAAGAAAAAATCGAGTTAAGCATCTGCATTCAGTCTGGCTGCATTTTCCCGAATCTTGAACTTGGTATCTCAAGCCGCTCAGCGAATAGACGGGCAAATCCATAATCTGATGCCTGTTTTGATTCCCAGACGCGACTTTAGATCTGAATAGACTGTTGAAATCGGCTAAAGTATTATATACGAAACGAACCTAAACTCAAGGCTTCGAAAACAAGGGAAAAAGAAAATGAAAACAAAACTATTAATTCTGACCATTCTACTGGCATTTACCATACTATCTGCATCAACGACTAAACCAACTCAAGCCGTCATATCGTCCCCCAAGTGGCTCGGAGACGTGTACGCCGACTTTGACTCGTTCCACCGCGCCAACATTATAGCCTACGAGTACAACGCAACCGCAACCCTCGACGTAACCGTGTCCAACAACTATGTCGCTGACAGACCGGTAAACATCTCCGCACTAAAAGTAAGCTTCGACTGGGGACAAAACTACACGTCAGCGCAGACCAGCCTAGACAAGCCATTTGTCATACCGTGGATGGAAAGCCGAGTCATCACCATAACCTTCAAACTGCCAAGCCAGTCCGAAGTCTCCAACAGATACATGTACAGCTACCGCATCTACCTAGAACACGTAAACAGCACAACAGGACCCGCTAAAATCATCGGGTCAGACACGCTGTTCGGCGGAAGCAACTTCGTCATCTACTCAACAGACCAGCTTCAAGCACAAAAAACCAAGATCATCGTCGAGCAAGTCTTAGACATGACCTCTCCCAGAGACTTCAACAGCACAAAAGCCCAACTGCTTTGGATGAAAGCCGAAAACGAAACCTTCGTCGCCGGAATGTTCTACTCCCTAGGCAACTTCACAGAGGCCAACAATCACTACCAATCCGCGCTATCACTAACCGACCAAGCATTTACTGCAGAGGAAGCCAAAGGCGGAGGATTCGACGACGCTCAAGTAGACGTGCTTAAAGCCCAAGCCAAATCCATTGAAGCTTCGGCTAACTATCTCAACGGCTTGTCCAACATGTGGGTGCTCATCGGCGTCGCAGCCATACTATTCGCTTTAGGCTACATAATACGCGGACTCGGAACCCTACGCAGAACAACCGCTGCAACGAGCTAGACTTTTCCCCACGCCTTTTTCTCATTTCTCCTCGTTTGAAGGCAATGCCTTGCGAGCAAACGTTATGTAACCCGTGTGACCAGTCATCAATGTTTCCGGACGAGTCTTACCTCGCTCCGTCTGCATGCGCCTCAAAATGCACTCAACAGTCTGAATATCAATGAAACTGTTCTCTTGAAGAGCCTCCACAGTCTTCACTACTTGGTCTATTGTCGGGCTAA
>Ga0315308_1002225_pt1 | contig 11027 bp, 8 predicted proteins | sample TDP3_MG_FD_203078 | JGI IMG/M metagenome (GOLD analysis project Ga0315308, IMG submission 203078) | Freshwater sediment microbial communities from Lake Towuti, South Sulawesi, Indonesia - TDP3 | ecosystem: Environmental > Aquatic > Freshwater > Lake > Sediment | place: Indonesia: South Sulawesi...
TCGTATGCGCCGGGTTCAAGCGGTTTCGGATTCAGCTGTCTTACAGCTATGTCAGCTGCGTCTGCAGCTGCGGCGATGAGCTTGTCGCTGCTGAAGTAAGCTGAAGCATGCGTTTCCCATCCGACTCCTACAGATCCGTTTGATTCAGCTACAACATACATGTGGCCACCGAATGCTGTTGATTTGTAGCTGGAGGAGATTCCTAGCGAGTTTACGACAGAGGTTTCTCCGGAGCTTGAGTGGACGCTACCGCTGATCGTTGATATTTTTGGATTCTTGGAAGCCCTCTTCAGCATTGAGACTCCGATCTCTATTAGATCAGACGGATCCACCCTAGGGATTCTTCTGTCGAATATGTCAGCAGCTTTTCCGATCTTCGCCTTCACTTGTAACGACTTCAGATCCTTGTCAGCCTTCTTTACTCTAGCCGTGCCAATTGCCTTCTCCACGGCGTCCGTGACAGTGCGTCTTGAGAAGTCTGTCACGTAACTGAACCCTGTTGATGCTCCGCCTGCCTTCTTGACGAGGACTCTGATGCCCATCCCTCTGTCACGAACTATTTGGCCAATCTTGACCTCTTTCTTCTCAATCACAATGTTTGAGCCAATCTCGTTGGTGGAGAATACTTCTGCCTGAGTAGCGCCCTGTCTGACACATCTTCTGAGCGCATAGTCCAGAACTTCGCTCATGTTATTTCCCTCCCACCACGGCATTCCTGATTCTTACGTGGGGACTGCCCATACCCGTCGCTACGACTTGCCCTGCCTTCCCGCATAGCCCCATACTTAGCTGGAAGTCGCCAGCGATGCCGTCTATATTCATGAGCGTCTCCAACGTCATTCCTGAAAGTGAAACGTCGCTCAGTGGTTTTGCCAGCTGACCCTTCTCAATCAGGCATCCCTCCTCGGCACTGAACTGGAAGGTTCCCTTCGTCGTGTCCACCTGTCCCCCGCGCGATCCCTTCAAGTATACGCCACTATCTACTCCTTCGAGAAGCTCCTCGAAGCTCTGATCACCCGCTGAGAGGTAGGTATTGCTCATTCGGACAACTGGTCTATAAGCAAACGATTGTGCTCTGGCTCCTCCGTTCGGCTTCATATCCAAGTGAGCGGCCGTTTCTCTGTTCAAGATGTAACCTTTCAGGAAACCTTTCTCTATGATGAGGCGTTTCCTCGTTGGAACGCCCTCTGAATCATAGACTGAGCTACCCCAGCCCTCAGGGTATGTTGAATCGTCATACAGCGTAACCAGATCTGATCCCACTCTCTGGTCAATCTTGTCTCGCAGGACGGATTCTCCTGTTATGACATGATCTGCCTCTGAGGCGTGTCCTACAGCCTCATGAGCGAAAACCCCAGCGAGCTTCTGGTCCGCTATCACCGTGAACCTCCCGCTCGGAGCCGGCGCCGCCTTCAGCAGTCCTACTGCTCTCTCAGCAGCTCTCCTCGCCAGGCCCAGCGGATCCACCTTCTTGAAAAGCTCGAATCCTGCCTGCATTCCATTCCTCTCTCTGATGGTTCCCACCTTTGCTCCTTCCCTTGCAACAGCTACGACGACTATGCTTCCTCGACTTGGCCTTCCAATCAGTTGTGTTCCCTCGCTCGTCGCAAGGTAAGTCTCTCCACTAGTGTCACTATACGTGACTGTGACACTGGCGACGCGCTTGTCGAACTTGGATGCCTCTCCAGACGCCTCCAGAGTCAGCTCCATCTTCGTTTCAATCGGTACTGACTGCAGTGGTTCCTTCACTGTAACCGCCACAGAATCTTTGACTGCTGAGATCTCGGCGAAACGAACTTTCTCCGTGGCACGCGGGGCCGTAGCCTTGGCGGCCTTGAAAGCTCCTCTGACTGTCTCAGAAACGTCTCTTGGCTCTAGTGAAGTAGATGAGCCGAAACCCCAAGCGCCCTTGTACAGAACCCTGACTCCTAGCCCTTGGTCTACTCCGGAAGCTACCTGGTCAAATGTGTCCTTCATGAGTCTGATTTCAGTAGAATATGTTCGTTCGACTCTTGCATCGACATATTCGGCTCCTAGTCCTTCACAGATGCGGACAGCCTTCTGTGCGACTCTGATAGACACCAATTATCACCATCATCAGTTTGAAAGCTCGCTGCGCAGATTTATCAGTTGCTAAGAGAACTCGATGCTTTCAGAATTCGGAGAGTCCGTCACTGTAAACGTTGCTGGCTGCCGATAGACTCCCACTTGCTAAGTTTAAAAGGAGTGGCTAAACTAATGCGTTTGGCCAAGTCTCGATGTGAGGAAAGAATAGTGAGTCAGCGCCAGACGAAGAAACCTGAAGAATTCGAGATAATGCTCATGACGGATGTCGGCAGCACAACGACCAAGGCACGCCTCTTCAGAAAGAAGGGTAATGAGTATAGATTTGTCTCCAGTGGAGAGGCCCCTACAACCGTTGAGGCTCCATTTGAAGATGTGACCAGAGGAGTTAGAAACGCAGTTCGAGAGGTCGAGGAGTTAACTGGACTTCACTTGTTGGAAGAAGCAGGGATAGTATGGCCACGCAAGGCCAACGGAGAAGGCGTCGATCTCTACGCAACCACCAGTAGCGCCGGCGGTGGTCTTCAGATGATGGTTGCCGGGGTCGTGATGACGATGACTGCGGAGAGCGCTGAACGAGCCGCATTGGGCGCAGGAGCCATTGTCATGGATATAATCGCAATCGATGACGGAAGAATGCCCCATCAGAAGATTGAGAGAATAAGGACCCTCCGACCGGATATGATCCTCATCGCCGGAGGCACGGATGGTGGCACCATCACTCACGTCGCCGAGATCACAGAGCTGATAGCCGCGGCGGAGCCTAAGGCGCGGCTCGGTATAGGCTACGATCTGCCAATTGTCTACGCTGGAAACAAAGACGCCAGGACGGCTGTCTCAAAGACCTTGGCAAGCGATTTCGCTCTAAGGATAGTGGACAATATCAGGCCTGTCCTTGAGCTTGAGAATACTGAACCAGCCCGCGATGCCATTCATGAGCTTTTCATGGAGCATGTTATGTCGCATGCGCCAGGCTATGACAAGCTCATGAAATGGACAGATGTCGCGATAATGCCGACGCCAGCAGGGGAAGGACGGATGTTCAGAACCTTGGCTGAGTTGAGAAAGGTCAACGTGATTGGAGTTGGTTTGGGCGGGGCGACCACCAACGTCTACTCGATGTACGATGGGAAGTTCGTGAGAACCGTGAGCGCCAACCTGGGCATGAGCTACAGCATCTGCAATGTTCTGAAGGAGGCCACGATCGGAAACATCATGCGCTGGGTCCCGTTCGACATAGAACCGGCACTCGTCCGCAACAGGCTGAGAAACAAGATGATCCGGCCTACGACGATTCCGCAGACCATAGAGGAACTTCTGGTAGAACATGCCGTTGCTAGAGAGGCGTTGAGGCTAGGCTTCTCCCATCATAAGCAGCTTGCCAGAGGCCTGATGGGAGTTCAGAGAGTGAAAACAATGGGGGAGATCTTCGAGCAGAAAGCCGAGGTAGAGACTTACATTGATATGATGCATGTTGACTTCCTGGCCGGAACCGGCGGTCTGCTCTCCCATGCACCGAGAAGGGCGCAGTCAGCGCTTCTCTTGATGGATGGCTTCCAGCCTGAGGGACTCACAAAGCTTGCTCAGGACAGCGTCTTCATGATGCCTCATCTGGGTGTTCTCTCAACCGTTCACCCCAAGGCTGCCTTGGAGGTATTCGAGAAGGACTGCCTGGTGAGACTAGGAACGTGCATAGCGCCTAGAGGCGTGCTGGGCAAGGGGGGTAACGCGCTCAGCTTCAAGGTTGAGGCTGACAATCGCATCGTAGAGGAGAATGTATCCTTTGGTTCGATAAGAGTGGTTCCACTTGAGTCGGAAATGACTGCTAAACTCGTACTGTCCCCAGCTAAGGATCTTGACGTGGGAAGAGGGCCTGGTCACGGTTTGGAAACAACAGTCGAAGGCGGCGTTGTCGGCTTGATCTTCGACTGCAGAGGCCGGCCTCTCTCGATACCTGAAGACTCGGCTGTGAGAAGACAGAAGTTGCTTGAATGGTTCCAAGCGATGAACCTCTACCCTGAGCCTGTATACGAGAGGATTCGATCTGCACAAGTGAGTGGAGGAAGTTGAGATGGCGCACGCGTACACGCCCGGGCTCAAAGTCAAACGGTTCACGGTGGTAAGCAAGACGCGTAGGCTACCGATACTAGGCGAGGTCCTGGTGAAAGAGGGAGAAACGGTAACCCATGACCGAGTGGTGGCGAAGACGCAGGTTCCGGGAGAGATACACCTGATCAATGTGGCAAACGCGTTGGGGGTTGACCCCGAGGAAACCAGCATGTTCATGCTGAAGCGTCTGAAGGAGCCAGTTGCGAAGGATGAGGTCATTGCGAAACGCAGCTCTTTCTTCGGCCTCTTCAAATCCTTCGTGAGGGCGCCCGCCGATGGAACAATTGAGCTGATCTCTGACGTCACAGGCCAAATCGCTCTGAGGGAACCTTACGTTCCAGTTGAGATGACTGCGTACATACCTGGCAAGGTTGTCGGCGTAATGCCGAGAGAGGGCGTAACAATCCGCACGCCGGCCGCGTTAGTTCAAGGCATTTTTGGAGTAGGGGGAGAAGCCCACGCAGGGCTGAAGATGGTTGCAAAATCCCCTGACGAAGTTCTCGGCCCCGAAATGATCGATTCATCTTGCTCGGGCAAGGTCATCGTGGGAGGTTCGCTCGTAACGGGTGAGGCACTCGCGAAAGCGGTCAAGACGGGAGTCAAGGGAATAGTGGTTGGAGGCGTCGAGGACGAAGACTTGATCAAATTCCTTGGATATGAAGTCGGCGTTGCGATAACAGGGCAAGAAGACATAGGGTTGACCTTGATAGTTACCGAGGGTTTCGGCAAGATGAAGATGCCACAGAGAACCTTTGACTTACTCAAATCGTTTGATGGAAGGGAAGCATCTATCAACGGCGCCACGCAGATCCGTGCAGGAGTAATCAGGCCGGAGATAATTGTGGCTCTGGCTGAAGCCGAGGCGAGGGGTCAGGCAGAGGAAGAGGAAGAGGCCAGTGGAGGAATGGCACCAGGAACTCCGGTCAGAGTGATAAGAGATCCCTACTTCGGAGCGATCGGACAAGTAGCAGGCCTGCCCGTCGAACTGCAAAAAGTCGAAACCGAGTCGGATGTCAGGGTCGTCCAAGTAGAACTCGAGGACGGACGAAGAGTAGTAGTACCTCGAGCGAACGTCGAAATAATAGAAGAGTAGTCTCAGATCCCACTTCGAGAACTGCTTTTCTCAGCTTCTCTCCTGATCGAAGCGTTCCACATCATCGGACAATAGAACCCTTCTCGCTTCCCGAATCAAGGTTCACCGAGCTCCGGCCGCATCGAGACTACTCCTCGATTATCTCTACGTCGGCTCTTGGCACAACGACGGTGCGACCGTCCTCAAGCTCCACTCGTAGCACTCGGACAGGAGACTCGGTCTCAACAACCTGCAACTCGACGGGGAGGCTGACTATTTTGCCTATCTTGCCAAAGTCCGGGTCCCGTATGATCCTAACAGCCATCCCTGGCTCCATACCTTTGCTAGGAACATCGAAATCGTCAGCGCCTCTTTCCGGTTCGGGCTGAGGAACTATTATTTCTGGGCGTATCACCCCTGCCCTGATCTGAGTTGCGCCATTGATTGCTGCCTCCTTTCCCTCAAGCCTTTTGAGGAGGCTGAAAGTCCTATCAGACATCCGCATCTTACCGAAGCCTTCAGTGATTATCAGAGTCAAGCCGACGTTCTCATGACCAGTTATGGCTACACCAATCTCATATCCCAAGAAATCTGACAGATCCTTGTCCTCTATTCCTCCGACAACGACTCCCTTCACGCCCAAGGAAACGCATCGCCTCAGAGCTTCAACTGTGACAAGAGATCCGCCGACGATGATCTTTCCACCATGCTCATCACGTATCTTGTCGACGGTTAGCACTTCGTCTGGCGAGCGGACCGCAAGGACAACCGGGCCATGTGTTTCCCCGCCAAGACCGAAGATACCCTGAATCAGAGCAGCGTTCGTTCTGATTATCACGCCCTCACTGGGCAGGACCTTCTCAACCTGCCCTGGGATATATGCCATGACCTCAATCGGAACTGGCGCCTCAGCTATTGTCACTTGACCGGTCAGTTCTGATACTTGCTGGACGACTCCAGACGTGGGGGACTTGGCGACCGATCTGAACATTCCCAGGAAGCCTTTCTTCTCGGCGATGACATCACCCTTCTCGACTTTGTCCCCAACCTTTCTTCTCATGTATCTGCCTACGTCTTCAGGGTCGACGCCCAAAAGGTAAACTAGCTTTACTATCTCCACTCCTCCCGGGACGGAGGTTCTCGCAACAGCCGTATCGAACTCAACCGTGCCGCCCTGTGCCACGAGGACTTCTCCAAGAATTGGAAGCCTCCTCACCGCTCTGATTGTCGTCGAAGCCTTGACTTTCAAGCCTGGAGTATAGGCGAGCGCCATCTCTAGCTTCCCTTCTCCTGTTCGCTCTCTTTGACTGGTTCTCCAAGGTCTTGACCATATCGCTCAATCGCGTCCTTGGGGTACGCGTCAAGTGCGGAGAACCATCGCAACAATCTCCTTCTACGTTCCTTGCTGTCCTCAGGCAAGATCAAGGGCCTGCCTCTCGCGTCCAAGATCAGGCCTACCACTCCGCCTTCAACATCAGTCTTCAAGGGTTTCCCAAGCCCGGCACCAACGTCAAGCTCCTTGGCTGGCTCGATCTCTACGGTCGCCCTCATTCCTTCTGCTAGAGGGATTTGATCTATCTCTCCGAATTTCAATGACTTCTGGACCGTGGAGCCGTCGGGCATCACAGCTGTAAGCTTTAGCGCGTCAAGGCCCTCACCTGCTCTGCCTTTGACTGCTATGCACGTTCCCATTCTGACCAAGCAATCTTTCTCGAAGATCTCAAGGGCGGCCGTCGGATGCACGGTCGAGAGAACACCCAGATGAGGCATCATGAACACGCTATCTTGTGCGAGTCTGGTTACTCCTTCTGGTAAGAAGCCGTCGATCAGTGCAAGGGCTGTCTGGGCTCTTCTAGGCGCATGGGACAATAACCCACCAGTGCCTGCAATCATGTGAACATGCATCATGTCAATGTATGTCTCGACAAAGGATCTCTGGTCGAATATGTCTGCAATAGTCCTCTGAATGCGTATGCCTCTGAGACCCCGAGCTAGAAGTTTGTGATGCTCGAAACCGAGTCTTAACGCCTCCCTCGCCACAGCGTGCTCGGTGACCAGTTCGTCTATTGTTCGAGGAATAGTTGTAGGCCTAATCATCTTGTTGCGAAGTACGTTACGAATCTTGACTTCATCAACATCAAAGGGGAGCCACCTAGTTATGTTCTGCAAGCCTGCTGAACGTAGAACATTGCAGATGCTGTAGCTCATGCCCAGGTTGGCGCTCACGGTTCTCACGAACTTCCCATCGTACATCGAGTAGACGTTGGTGGTCGCCCCGCCCAAACCAACTCCAATCACGTTGATCTGCCTTCTCTCGGCTAGAGTCCTGAACATCCGTCCTTCGGCTGCGGGAGTAGGCATTATGGGAATGGGTGTCCACTTCATCAGCTTGTTGTATCCAGGCGCATGCGACATGACATGCTCCATGAAGAGCTCATGTATCGCCTCCCGAGCTGGTTCAGAGTTCTCAAGCTCAAGGACAGGCCTGATATTATCTACAATCGTGAGCGCAAACTTGGAACCCAGAATCTCCTCAACTTGCCTTCTTGCCCTCCTGTTTCCAGCGTAGACTATGGGAAGTTGATACCCTGCGCCGAGCCTCGCCCTCGGCTCCGCAGTCCGAATTACCTCAACCGTCTGGATGACGTGCTCGGTATCTCCACCATCCGTTCCTCCAGCAACAAGAATCATGTCTGGCCTGAGATGTCTCATAATCTCTATCTTTTCGTGAAGACGCCTTCCATCGTTGACCGCGATTATGTCCATGACAATGGCTCCTGCGCCCAATGCGGCTCGTTCAGCGCTCTCCGCAGTCATCGTCATCACGACCCCGGCAACCATCATCTGAAGACCACCGCCAGCGCTACTAGTAGTGACGTATAGATCGATCCCGGTCTTATCGTCGATCCGCTTGTCGATGATTCCGTTCTCAGACAGGAGCCGATGTCCGATCAGCTCCTCCACTTCCCTTACGGCATTTCGCACTCCTAGTGTGACATCCTCGTATGGAGCCTCGACCGTTGTCGGGGCTTCCCCTGCACAGACAAATCTGTATTCATTCTTGATCTTCTTGAAGAATCTGGCCTTGCTTGTTGTGCTTCCACAGTCTGTCGCCAGAATTACCTGAATCTTCTCAGGATCCAGCGAAGTCGCGAGGTCTCCCACTTCAGTCACTCTTCCCGATTGGAAACGCCATAGAGCTGAAATCCGTACTTAAGTATCTTTTCAGGCCAGAGTCGGCTACTGATTCGGGCGATCTGGACAGTCAGCTTCTCCTTCGGCATATCATTGCTGCAAAGACGCTGCTCGGTATGAAACTGCAGGCAGCGATGAGCACTAGCGCCAGGCCCATCGAAGGGGACGACGTGGCCAGTCCAAATACGAAGTTGATGACTGTAGCAGTGACGCCCACCAGCAATCCTACACGAAGTGGATCTTTCTTGACTCGCCTATACAAGAGGTAGGACGCAACCAGTCCTCCTCCGACCATTACTACGATCGGAATAGTAGTGAAGAAGAGGGTGGGGTCTGACTGTGTGTACCTATTCGTGTCGAATGTCAGAGCAAGAATGTAGATCCAAAGGGGAACATTTGCGAGTGCTCCAGTCGCTAGGTAATCCTCGAAGCTTGGTCCTTCCCGTCTTAGCATGTAGACCGATCAGGAATGGGTAACCGTCCTTAAAGGACTATCTTCGGAGCAACTGCTCTCCCAGACATTATGAAAAAAGAAACAAAAAATGTGGGTGATGCATAGAGCTAAGAGCCCTATGCTTTTTGCTCGGCTTTCTTTGCCCTCTGCCCTTCGAGTGTAGCGACAACTAGTATCAGTACGGTGAATCCTATGAATGAAGTCCAGTCTCTGAGTAGGTTCTTGTAGACACCTATGAATAGGTTCATCCTTGTCATCACGGTGTTGCCGAATGCTGATCCAAATGCGATCATCATTGTCCATCGCCCGACAATCCCTAGCGTACGAGCGGTCTTCCCGAGCGCCGTTTCAGGCGGGATCGAGAAGAAGAAGTATGCCAATGTGCCGATCGTCATTATGATGATCAACCAATTGTTGAGCGTGTCCATGCCTTGAAATCCTAGCGTTGGGTGGACAACATATAGCTTGAGTTGCGGTGGAATCGTCGCCAAGATCTGAGCCATGAACTGAGCAGAAATTGTCCCGCTCATGGCGAGCCCGAATCCCGTACCGGCTATTACTGCTATCGGGAACCTGTAGAGCCAGAAGTACTTCTTCGAGAAGAAGAAGATGAACAGTGCACCGACAAGCAATGGAATGAGGAACGTAAAGTCCTTGCCTGTCAATATCGGCTCAACGGCCGTGAATCGGATTGTTCCATAAGCGACTGCGGCGTTGTATGCGATGCTTGTAGCCACATAGGTGTGCTCCGCGAATTTGAAGAACGAGTTGTCTCGATATGTGAAGCTATACGCTGCCAGGGCATACAGCGCGTATACGTATATGCCGAGCATCGTAGCCAAATCTGCAGCCATCCCTAATTCCTCCTATGCCTTGCCTCCGCTTGTCTTCGGCTTCTTGGTCGCGAAGTAAGCTATGTTTCCTATCGCGAGAAAGGCAAGTACGACGACGTGTGACATGGTCATCGCATCCGCACCCTGTACGTCAGCTGGGGTCACTATGTTCAACAGCCTCTGGTACTCCGTGGCGCCTCGTCCTCCCCGCAGAAGGCTAATGTACTGGCCTGAAGCAACATACGCCATGTTTGCGGGTACGCTAACTCCAAGAGAGCCTACGATCATCTTTAGTTTCGGGTTTCTGGCCTGCCACTGGCGGAGGTACTCGGGGCCACCTGGAGTGCCTGTCTCGATGCAGATTAGCATATAGAAATCGTTTACTGTCTTGACATTGGCCATTATGGGCAGATCGGCAAGCTTCGTTCCCTTGTAGTCGCCTTTCTCAGCGGTCTTCCAGATGTCAGTCGCAAATGATGCCATGCCCGTCTCAGTTCCGGGTATCCATCCCAGGTTGACGTAGTCTTTGCCATACTCCTTGGTCTTCATCAGCGCGGCAACAAACGGGTCCTTCCACACGGATTCAATCAGCGGGGCACCGGTCTCCCAGAAGCTCAGAAATATCACCTTGACTGGCTTCCGCAACACGTGTGTCGCGGTCGCTCGCGCTTGAGGTCCAAGTTCTCCTCCATATCCTGCTGGTGACACATCCATGCCAAATGCGACGACAGCTCCGGCTGGAAGCGCCTCAACCGCGTCGTGGTACTTCACAGTGTCAGGGCTGATTGACAACGGCAGATACAGCGGACTCAGAAGTGGTATGCCGACCAAAATCCAGAGCACAAGGTAGATCATCCTAACGTCGACGGCTTCAAGTCTCTTCCACAGCGACAACCCTATTCGCCTCCTCCTAAGTATCCCCTTTCCCTACCAGTCATCACTCGGATGCCCAGTGATATTGCTCCCACCGCTGCACCGATGACAATTCCTCGAAAGCCCGCCATGTTAGGCACGTTCAGTATCCATTCGCCAAGCAAGTTGAACTGCGGAGCCAAGGGACCGAATATGACCGAACCTGCCGGAGCGTTGTACAGCATGAGCACGCCCGCTGACAGAAGAAGCACCGCGGCCTCCTTCGTTCTAGCCTTGAACGCTCTGAATGCGGCCGAAGCGATATAGAATGCCAACATGGAATACATAGAAGAGTCCAGTGAAACAATAACGTTGTCATAGACCCATCTGAAGGTTGGGTCACGGGTTGGAGTAGCGGAGCGGGATGACTCGACGCCGTAGATTCCAA
>Ga0315308_1002226_pt1 | contig 11027 bp, 10 predicted proteins | sample TDP3_MG_FD_203078 | JGI IMG/M metagenome (GOLD analysis project Ga0315308, IMG submission 203078) | Freshwater sediment microbial communities from Lake Towuti, South Sulawesi, Indonesia - TDP3 | ecosystem: Environmental > Aquatic > Freshwater > Lake > Sediment | place: Indonesia: South Sulawesi...
ACCGACCATAATAGAGAGAGTACCTTCAGCCGCTTTGGGCGGGGCACCGCTCACCGGCGCATCCAGCATCTCAATGCTCTTTTCCCCTGCCACCGCGGCTATTTTGCGCGTCACCATGGGGTCAATAGTGCTCATGTCAATGATGATGGCGCCTTTCTCAAGTCCCGCCAGCGCCCCACTAGGACCAAGTATCACCTGCTCCACGTGAGGAGAGGAGGTGAGCATGGTGATTAGCACCTCGGACTTTTCAGCGACCTCCCTGGGGGAGTTGGCAGCCGTGGCTCCGGCTGACACCAGTTCCTTTACCGGTACGGGATTTATATCGTGGACGGTGAGAGAATATCCTGCCTTGACCAGATTGAGTGCCATTGGTTTGCCCATCAGACCCAGACCGATAAACCCTATCTGTTTCATCGCTATCCTTCCTTACGCTGTTTGCGCCCTTAGATTCCACATTTATTCTGCTCGTCACGTTCTCGTGTTATCAGCCGCCATGCGCCAAGAAAGACTGAATAAGTCACGGGAACGTGCGGAATGGCACATGCTTGGTGAAAATAGTATTCCGGTAGGCTTACTTTGTCAAGGCTGAGGAAAGGGCTAGGGGAGAGGTAAAGTAGCGCCATCTTCCGCAGTAGCTATGCGATTGACATACTTATAGATTTCAACAATGCTGGCGGTGAGGGGAACCGCTAAAACTAATCCCCAGAAGCCAGCGACGTAAGCACCCAGAACCAGCAGCACAATGACAGTTGCCGGATGCATCTTCATATAGCCCGCGTGAATTCTGGGGACAAGAAAAGAAGCCTCAAGTAGCTGCACGGTAAGAAAGAGGATAGCTACCCAGATGACCTTCTGCGGTGCCACTGCTAGAGTGACAACCACCGCCACCGTCGCCCCAATCCATGGTCCCAGCGTGGGAATCAACTCCGTGGCGCCAGCGAATATCGCCAGCACGGGTGCAAAGGGTATTTGCAAAACAAGGAGCCCTATCAGGTCAAGGAGACCAACCGCAAACCCGAGCAGCAGTAGGGCACGAATGTACCGCCCAAGCACATTTTCTAAAATTGACATAATATTCCGGACATGCTTGGAAAGGCGCTGGGGAAGACTGGAATAAAAACTGTGCGTTAGCTTTTCGCGATCCTTCAAGATATAGAAGAGGAAAAGGGGCATTGATGCCATCCCCAGCAGCATGCCGACGGTAGTGGGAATCAGAGAAATACCATTCATTATACTACTGTCTATTGACTTGAGCATGGTCTTCCCGGTTTCCTGGACATAGTAATCAATCCGCTCTCTGATTTCCTGAGGGAACAACTGCCGGAGAGACTCGGTCCACTGCTGTAATCGCTCAACGGCGGTGGCGAGATACTGGGGCGCATTTTCAATGAGTGTGGCAAAGGCGTTAGACACAGCGCTGAAAACAAGAAAACCAAAAAAGCCAAGTACGACAAAGGTTACCGCATAGCACAGAATGATTATTGAGACACGCTTGGTCTGCAGCCACCTGCCCTGCTGGGGCAGCCTTTTTTCAATCCAGGTGATTACGGGTAGTAGCAGATAAACCAAGACGAAGCCGAGGAAAAAGGGGAAGAGGGCGCCACGTAAGGCGTAGACGAGCAGGAAAATGACAATTAAGCTCGCTGTCAGCACAACGAGGTGCCAGTGGCGAGTTAATACGTGCTTCGCCCAGTTCAACTATCTTCCCTCTCCCCTTTTTAATCCGGCAATTTTAAAGTCTGTCTAGTGTTTAGGCTTCCCGCTTCCTCAGCTCGCTAACTTTCTCTTTAGCCCTCTCAATGACGCCTTCTGCCTTCTCTTTGGCCCTCTCAATGATGTCTTCTGCCTTTTCTTTGACGTCTTCGGTTCTCTCTTTGATTAATTCCCTGGTGACACTTCCTTTGTGCGGCGCATAAAGAATACCAATTGCCAGACCAATGAGCGCCCCGGCGGCTAGTCCGATACCAAAAGCACCAATTGAATCTCTACCCATTTTTCCCCCTTTCTATTTGCTGACGATTAACTGCAGTCGGTATTCCTCTTTAGTTATTTGTTTCCCCACCTCGGGGTAGGGAGTTAGGTGAAAGCTAAATTTGTATTGCTGGTAACTTACCGGCGAAAATTGGTCAGTCAGACCGGGTTCAGACAGTGTTATTTTATCATTAACGCCGTTGTAAGTCATCACCACGGCACAACTCGCTCTGCCCTCCCAGATACAAACAGCGCCTTTAGGACAACGGCTGTCCTCGGTAACATCGTCTAACCTGAGTGTTAAACCCTCCCCGCTTATGACGGCACTTTGTCCGATACTTAACTCAAACTGCTCGTTTAATCGGGCTTTAGTCTCAGAAGTCTCGCCGCCGCAGTTCAATACTAACAGCGCCAGAACTGAGACAAGAAAGAAGACAAAGCTTGCCTTCAATTTTCTCCTTGTATCTTTAATAACCATTGTATCATTAAAAATGTTACTGGTTTTTACCGGGTAAGAATATACGTAGAGCTATCTAAAATGCCCACAAAATGCCCGTATTTTTGTCTAGAATTCGCCGTAATACGCTCACCATTGTCTGCCGGCAGAATGCCGCGCTGGGCGGCATAGCGGAGCAACTGGTTCTGGGTGCGCAGCCCTAGCTTGCGCATCATATTGCCGCGATGGATTTCCACAGTACGGCGGCTGATAGCGAGCCGTCTGGCAATTTCACTGCTGGTGTCACCCTGAAGTGTCAGATTTAGCACTTCACGCTCCCGACTGGTCAGTATCTCAAAAGGGTCAAGGGCGGTCGGGGCGGTCTTGTGCAAATAGGTTTCAATGGCTTTTTGAGATAGGGGTGGACTGAGATAACGCCGACCCGCCATTACCTCACGGATGGCACGCACCAGCTCATCAGCAGTTGACTCTTTTAAGACGTAAGCTTTCGCTCCTGCCTGTAAAGCTTGCACAACATAACCCCCGTTGCCGTGCATGGAAAGGATTATGATATTAGTCTTGGGAGAACACTTGCTGACCTGGCGGGCAACCTCAATGCCATTAATGCCATTCATCATAATGTCAAGCACCAAGATATTTGGCTGAAGATTTTCTGCCATCTGGACTGCCTCAAGCCCATCCCCCGTCTCCCCGATAATCTGGAAATCTGATTCGGCTTCAAGCAGCATCCGTAAGCCATGTCTGACTACGGCGTGGTCATCCGCCAGCAGTATCGTTATCACTACTCCTCACTTACCTCGGGTTGAGACCTTGCTTGACATAGCCATTGAATTAAACTTTTCAGTTACTTTAATTCTAAGAGCATGATTTTGGCGATGCTATCCGTAGGCCTACGTAATTTAAATAATAAAGATACGTAGTTCAACAAACTGGGGATATAAGTAGGACTAGCTTGACCAGATTGGACTATTCATTCGGCGGTAAAATGCCACGGCGCACGGCGTAACGGAGCAACTGCGCCTGGGTGCGCAGCCCGAGTTTAGCCATCATATTGGCGCGGTGGACTTCAACAGTGCGCTGGCTGATGAAAAGTTTCTTGGCAATTTCAGCGTTGGTATTCCCCTGCGCTACCAGGTGGAGTACCTCTCGCTCCCGGCTGGTCAATGTCTCGTATGGGTCAATTTTGGTTGCCTCAGCCTTCTGCATATAAGCTTCAATTGCCTGGTCAGAAAGGGGTGGACCGAGATAGCGGTGTCCGGAAGCCACTTTATGCACCGCCCGCACCAGTTCATCGGCAGTAGATTCCTTCAGAATGTAAGCTTTCGCACCGGCACGCAAAGCTTCCAGGACATAACTCTCGCTGCCATACATGGACAGGATAACCACTCCGGTCTTGGGTGAACATTTGCATACCTGTCGGGTAACCTCAATGCCATTGATTCCACCCATCATTAAGTCGCTGACCAGAATATCAGGCTGGAGGTTTTCCACCAGTTGCACCGCCTGCAGACCATCGCCTGCCTCGCCAATAACCTGGAAGCCAGGTTCGGCTTCAAGCAATGCCCGTAACCCCCGCCGCACCACGTGGTGGTCATCAGCGAGCACGATGGTGGTCACTTTTCTTTCTCCTTTTTCTTTTTCTTGGGCGGTTTGGGTAAGGGGAATTCCGCCGTTACTCTGGTGCCAGCACCAGGGGTGGTCTCAATGGTCAGCTTCCCGCCCAGCAGGTGTGCCCGCTCCTGCATCCCGACAAGACCGCTAGAAGCTGGACCTATCTCGTCAGGGTTGAAACCTTTGCCCAGGTCCTCTATCTGGACGGAGAGTGAGTCACTGCTGACCCAGGCGCGCACGGTGGCTTCATTCACTCCGGCGTGTCGGCTGACGTTAGTCAAAGCTTCCTGAACAATCCGGTAGATAGCAGTTCTGGTGGCTGGGGGAAAAGGCTGGTTCAGTCCGCTGTGTTCAAAATTTACCTTTACCTGAGTCTGGGAAGTATAACGTTCAAAAAGCCAGAGCAGAGCTGGCAGTAGACCAATGTCGTCCAGCATTGCTGGGCGCAGGTCCAGGGAAAGATTGCGCACTCTGGTCATCAGGTCGGATACGACGGAGTTGGCTTCTTCTAGAAGAGGGCTAATACTCTCGCTGTGCGAGCGTGCTGCTCTGGCAAGTAATAGCTTAAGTCCGGTCAGCGATTGCCCAACCTGGTCATGCAACTCAGCGGCAACAGCCCGTCGTTCTTCCTCCTGCATCTGGACCAGCTTATGGGAAAGCTGTCTTAACTCTTCCTCAACGCGTTTTCTTTCGGTGGTATCGCGGGAGGCTCCGAGAAGATAAGCCGGTGGGCCGTCTGGAGCGGGCATTATCTGCCACCTGGTCTCAACCCACACCTTGCTACCATCCTTACGGATAACCTCACCCTCCTCTGTTTGGGGACTTGTCGTATCATTAGTTGACCTAGCCTCGGCGAAAATCTCCTTTACCGAAGCCAAGTGCTCGGGAGTCAAAATTTCTTCCAGAGCTTTCGTCATTATTTCCTCGCTGGTATAGCCGGTCAGCTGGAGTACCGAAGGACTAACGTAAGTGATGCGTGAATCAGCAATATTGGCGGTCCAGATAACATCGGCAACATTCTCGGCAAGGAGACGATAACGATTCTCCGCTTCTCGTAGTGCCTTTTGTGTCTGCTGGCGCTCATTCACCTGCCGGATAAAACCGAGCAGTGCCACCATATTAATGGGCTTGGTCTCGTAAGAAAGGATGCCCTTCTGCCCGACGGCGGCAACCGCGGTTTCCAGTGAGGCATAGCCGGTGATAATCATGTACTCTGTCCCGATACACAGGTTGGTGATTTCATTGACCAGGTCTAAGCCGCTGATATCAGGTAGCCTGATATCCACCAGTGCCAGCCCAAAGGTCGTCCGACGGCAAAGCTCAATAGCCGTCTTGCCGTCGTGGGCAACAGTAACGTCATAACCTTCTTCCTGCAGTATATCCTGCAGGTTTAAAGCCAGGTCAGTATCGTCATCAACAACCAGTATTTTAAATTTCTCTACCGTGGGCTAGCCTCCTCGGAATGCAAGGGGAGCCGGAGTATGATGGTGGCTCCTTTGCCAGCATCGCTTCTGGCTTTTATGGTGCCACCGTGCCGCTCAACAATCATCTTGGCAATGGGCAAGCCGAAGCCAATCCCCTGAGCTTTGGTGGTGAAGAGAGGGGTAAAGAGTTTATTCATATATTCGGGTGGGATGCCAGGACCGGTGTCAGCAAAAGATAGCTCCGCCTCATTATGGGTGACCCAGATGCTTATCGTCAGCGTACCGCCATTTGGCATTGCTTGGGTAGCATTGGTGATAATATTGTGAAAGGCAATTTGAAGTTGTTCCCAGTCCGCCGCCACCACCACTTTCTCCCTGGGGAAATCTTTTATTGTTTTGATTGATGCCGGGACATGGCTTTCCGTAATCGCTTCGGAAACCACCGCTTTGAGGTCAAGGCGGTTTAATTTCGGCTTCTGCATGCGGGTCAGGTTTACCAGACTCTGGATGATGCTTGCCGAGCGCTGGACGCTGTTGTGGATGCGCTCAAGGTGAGACTGCAGTTTCGCATCGGCATCTTTCAGTGCTTTGCTGAGATAAAACACCGAGCTATCAATGGTAGCCAGAGGATTTCTCAACTCGTGGGCAATGCCGCCAGCTAGTTCGCCAATGGTGGCAAGTCTCTCCTGGGTAGTTAACTGCTGCTCTGCCAATACCCGGGCGGTGGTCTCAATGAGGGAGAGCACCAGTCCCTGTACTTTGCCGGTAGCGTCTTTTACTGGAGTCAGCGTCCAGTCCCAGTAAGTTACCCCTCTTTCCGGCTGGCTTGGAAAGATGAAAGGCTTATCATGGAAGGTGATTGGCTCGCCGGTATCCCTTACCTTTTCAAATATTGCCTGGTTCTCCTTATCAGGGAAGAGAGCAAAGTGGTTCTTACCGATTAACTCCTCAACTTTATACCCGGCGCCTTTGGCATAGGCTGAGTTCACCTTAACAAAATTAAACTGGGGGTCAAAATAGACCAGCATGGCGCCGGTGTTTTCCATAATGGTGCTGATTATGTCTTTTTCCTTTACCAGTGCTTCTCGTGTCTTCTTATAATCGGATGTCTCAATAAACTCCCACTTGCCCGGCTGCTTGATGAGGGCAAACTGATGATTGCGGACAACATCAACAACTTCAGGTGCGCCGCACTTTTCCAGGCTGTAGGTGCAGATAGCAATCATCTGGTATTTACCGATGACGCTGTTTATCTGCTCTTCATATTCAGTAAAGGTTTCCCAGTCGTTTCTTTCCAGCCAGAAGGTGTTGCCGGTCAAACGCAGACCATCGTAACCTCGGGCGAGGGCTTGATTTAGCTTGTCTACCCACCCATTCAGCACGCGCTCGGAATCAAAAAAGCCGCCCTTGAGATACCACTGGTCATGGGGAATAATTTCTATCTGCTCTCTTTTCCGGTATTTGGCGAAGTCGGGCATTGCCGCCATCATTGCCTGACGTGCTTCGTCCTGACTCAGCGGCGCCGAGGTCACCCACATGCAGAACTCGTTATTCTCCAAGCCAGCTTTGAAGTATGGGATAAGTATTTCCCGAAGGTCGTCTTCATGGCGATAAAACTGGCAAATGTGTGTTCCCCAGGGGACATCCCCGATGATATCTATTCCCGTTTTTCTGAGATTCTCTACCATACCGCCTCTGCTCGGAGACATTCTATAATCCAGCGACCTGATTTGCAAATAGAAAGAGTAAAAGCACCAGGCGGAAGATAATTGTTCCTGCTTTTTGCCACAAGACTAGTTTAGCGGTACAGGTGGCAGGAGACGAAGTGCTCTGTCTCCACCTGCTTGAAGCTAGGCTCTTCTTCACTACAGGCCTTCGTCGCTCTGGCGCACCTTTCGTGGAAACGGCATCCCGGTGGCGGCGCAATTGGTGAAGGCACCTCGCCTGGTAATAGAATTCTCTTCCGTTTCCGTTCTGGGTCGGGAATCGGGATTGCCGATAGTAGCGCCTCAGTATAGGGATGGAGCGGATGGTTGAATAGCTCCGTTTTATTCGCCAGCTCAATTATCTGCCCGAGATACATTACGGCAATCCGGTCTGAGATATGTCCGATGACTGCTAGATCGTGAGCGATGAACAAATAGGTCAGCCCAAGCTGGTCCTGCAGGTCGGCAAGCAAGTTCAGAATTTGAGCCTGGACGGAGAGGTCCAAAGCACTGACCGGTTCGTCAGCGACAATGAGCTTTGGTGCCACTGCCAGAGCGCGGGCAATGCCAATTCGCTGCTTCTGTCCGCCGCTTAATTCGTGGGGATATCTTGCTGCATGTTCCGGCTCCAAGCCCACCTGTTTCAGCAGTTCCCCAACCTTTTCCATCCGCTCTGTTTCATCGCTCATACCGTGAATGAGTAAAGCTTCGCCGATGGAATCGCCGATGGTCATTCTGGGGTCAAGCGAGGACTGCGGGTCCTGGAAAATCATTTGTGCCTTTTTGCGGAACTCTTTTAATTTACTTCTGTCCCATTTGGTAATATCGCTTCCTTGATAGAGGACTGTCCCGGCGGTTGGCTCTTCCAGCCTGAGTAGCGTCCTGCCGAGGGTAGATTTACCGCAGCCTGATTCGCCGACCAAGCCCAGGGTCTCTCCCTCCTTGATGAAAAGGGAAACACCGTCCACTGCCTTGACATCGGCAACATGTCGCAAGAGCAGCCCTGCGGTGACCGGGTAATACTTTCTCAGGTTTTCCACCTCTATCAGTTTATCGCTCATCCAAGAACGTCCTCTGACATAACCTAGGCAAAAAGGTGACAGGCAACACGATGGTCACTGGTAATGGTAACTTCCTTTGGTATGTGCTCATCGCAAACCGGCATCCGCTGCTGACAGCGTGGGCTGAAGATACAGCCTTTAGGCGGGTCAATTAGACTGGGTATTGTGCCCGGGATAGGTGCCAGTCTAATCCTTCCCGTTGCGACTTTGGGCAGGCAATTAATTAACCCATGGGTGTAAGGATGCTTGGGCTGATGAAATATATCACTTGCCGTACCCACTTCAGCCACCCTGCCGCCATACATCACCACAATCCGGTCAGCAATCCCAGCTACCGTGCCTAAATCGTGGGTAATAAATAAGATAGACATACTTTTTTGCTGCTTCAAACCCTGAAAGATGTCCAGAATCTGCGACTTTATGGTCGTGTCTAGGGCGGTAACGGGCTCATCGGCAATGAGAATTTCGGGATCGCAGGACAAGGCAATAGCTATCATCACTCTTTGCTTCATACCACCCGAAAACTGGTGGGGATAATCTTTCATTCTCTCCCTCGCCTTCGGGATGCCAATGCGCTCCATAAGCTGTAGAACTCTATCCATAGCTTCCTTGCGCTTTAGTCTGAGATGGAGCTTAATCTGTTCCGCTATCTGGTCGCCGACAGTAAAAACCGGGTTGAGGGAAGATTGCGGGTCCTGAAATATCATCGCAATCCGTTTACCACGAATTTGCCGTAACCTCTCGTCTGGACAGCCAAGCAAGTTGTCATTGTGATAAGCTATGTCTCCCCCCAGAATTTTCCCAGGCGGGCTGTCAACTAGGCGCAGGACTGACAGCGCTGCGGTTGTCTTGCCGCACCCGGATTCGCCCACCAGACAGAGGGTTTCCCCCCTTCTGACGTCAAAACTAACGTCATCAACTGCTTTGACCACGCCGTGGCGGGTAAAAAAGTGGGTCTTAAGATGCTTAACCGCTAATACTGTATCGCTCACCACGACTCCTAAAGTTGACTTCTGGGGTCAAAGGCATCCCTGATGCCATCGCCCAGGAAATTGAAGGCGAGAACGGTCAGAAAAAGCATAATCCCGGGCTCCACAGCCACCCACCAGGCGGTGTCCAGACTCCGCTGACCGGCATTCAGAATTACACCCCAGCTGGTAACAGTGGGGTCACCCAAACCGATGAAGCTCAGCGCTGCTTCAGCAAGGATGACGCCCGGTATTGACAGAGTGGCGATCACGATGACTGAGCTAATGACATTTGGGATGAGGTGGCGGAAGATGATTCGGGTGCCGCTCGCCCCTAAGGATTTGGATGCCATGACAAATTCTCTGGCTCGGAGGGAGAGAGTCTCACTCCTGACCAGCCTGGCTGTTCCAGTCCAGCCAGTGAGACCTATCGCCAGTATGATAAAAGCCAACGACGGTCCGAAAATGAAGACGATGAATACTAATAGCAAGAAAAAGGGGAAGGTCATCATGACATCAGTGAACCTCATCAGGGCGTTGTCCACCCAGCCGCCGAGGTAAGCTGATGCCACGCCTAGAATTGTGCCGATAAGTACTGCCATCAGAGTCGCCAGTAAGCCAACCTGAAGGGAGACCCTGGCGCCGGAAACAAGCATCGCCAGCATGTCTCTGCCTTTGTCATCAGTCCCCAGAGGATGCTGCAAGGTGCCCGGCGTCTCTCTGGTCACAAAGCCGCCCGTTTTGAGGTCGTAAACCGATTGCTGAATACTGAAACCTGAGGGAGGCAGGTTCTTCTCTTGAAAGTTGACCCGGGTGGGGTCCTGGGTGAGAAAAGGACCAATGAGGGCGATCGCAATTAAAAAGATAATGAATATCAGTCCCAAGATGGAGAGCCGGTGTCTTTTAGTTCTATCCCAGTAATACTTCGTCAGGCGCCTGTTGGCATACAGTGGGTAGAGCCCGTAAAACATGAAGAAGAGGGCGAAAAAGAGGTAGAAGTAAGCTAAAGGCGCTAAAATTCTATCAAGTGCATAAATATCTAAAAGTAAAGTTAGAACTAGCGCTAGAAGTGTGGCAATAAAGATTAAGTTCCTCAGCCCACCGACCTTATTACTGAATCGGTTAATCACTCTATTCCTCAATCGTACCGTATTCGGGGGTCAAGCCAGGTGTATACAACGTCGGTCACCAGATTGGTGAGCAGTACTACCAGAGCCCCAATCAGGGTTATCGTTATCACCACCGGATAATCATTGGCAAAGATGGCATTGAAAGATATTCTCCCCAGCCCGGGAATACCAAAGATAACCTCGGTGAGATAAGCACCGCCAAAAACGACGCCGCTTAAATCAAACATTATTATGGTGATGATGGGTAGAATGGCATTTCTAAAAACGTGTTTGCCAATGACCACCCTTTCTGGCAGTCCCTTAGCTCGGGCGGTTCTGACAAACTCTTTTCTTAAATTGTCCAGGGTAGCTGACCTGGTATATCTCGTGTAGCCCGCCATCGCCCCGGTACCCAAGGTAATGACCGGCAAGATGAGGGCTTTCAAATTGGCAAGCGAAAACATCGGCAGACTGGTATCATAGTAAGTCTTAAACCATCCCAGCTGTACCGAAAATATCAAGATAAGCATTATGCCCAGCCAGAAGTTGGGAATGGATATGCCAATAAAAGAGAAGAAAGTGGCGAGATAATCAGTCTTGGTGTACTGCCTGATGGCAGAGTAAATCCCGATTAGGATGCCCAAAATGGCAGAAAAGAGCATACTGAGAAAGATAAGCTGGAAGGAGTACACCCAGTGGCGCCGAATCAGCTCCATTACC
>Ga0315308_1002228_pt1 | contig 11023 bp, 8 predicted proteins | sample TDP3_MG_FD_203078 | JGI IMG/M metagenome (GOLD analysis project Ga0315308, IMG submission 203078) | Freshwater sediment microbial communities from Lake Towuti, South Sulawesi, Indonesia - TDP3 | ecosystem: Environmental > Aquatic > Freshwater > Lake > Sediment | place: Indonesia: South Sulawesi...
CGATATCAATACCAAAAACCTCCATGCCGAAGGCCTTGCACTTCCGTGCGATCTCCTCTCCAATAGCTCCTATACCAAGGATCCCCGCTTTTTTCTGGAGGAGAAGTCTTGCTGGCCAGCGTTCCCATATTCCTTTATCCTGATTTCTGATGATCTGTGGAAAGTTCCGGCTCAAGGAGAGTATGAGGAGAATAGCCATCTCTGACATCTGGGGAGCGTGAATACCTCGAGTAGAAGTAAGCAGAACCTCCTTCCTGAGGGAGGGAAGATTGACAATACCATCCACTCCCGATGCCATAGACTGAATCCACTGAAGATTTTTAGCTCTTTTGATGAGTCCATCGGATATTCTGAAGGTCAAGAGAACATTTGCCTTTTCAATAAAGTCTCCTATATCCTCTTCTCTAACGGAGGCGTGAATGATTACTTCGGCAAACTTCGACTCCAAAGCCCTCTTATATTCACTGGCAAGCTGATCCAGTATGAGCAAGTTTATTTTCAAAAATTATTCCTCCTTACTCTTCCATGCCTGCTTCGAGGCTCATCCAACCGAAAAGATTTCCTGAGGTGTTTTATGAAGGCATTCACTAACACCTGATTCAGTAATGATATAGTTGTCACAGACCCACACCCAGACCCTGTCTGAACCGACAGTGGGATGAACTGCGAGATTCATCCTTGCCTTGAGTCCCATCGGCTCGTCGTCACGAATCAAAGGCCTCTCCACCAAGTCATATCCCTGACCATGGGCGTATGCCCGGGTCTCACGGAGAAATCCTTTCTTCTCTAAGAGTTCATTATTAGCCTTCCAAATCTCCTTCGGATCGGCTCCAGGCTTCAAGAGTCTTAGCGTCTCTTTTTGTATTTCCTTTGCCATCTCAAAGGCGTCACTCAACTCGGAAGGTACCTCTCCAACAAAAAAAATCCTTCCAATTTCTGTATACATCCCGCCTGGGCCATTGACTTCGATCAGGAGACTGAACTGATCTCCCTCTCTTACCATTCGATTCTGGAAATGGCGTTTTTGAATAGAGACAGGTCTTCCCAGCGGTCCAGATCCACCGAGGACTAACTGTTCTTCGCTACCTAAATCGGTAACTCGATGAACAATGCCCGCAATGATTTCGAAGTCCCTTCTTCCGGGTCGAATGGCCTTTCGTGCATACTCGATTGCCTCGTCTTGAAGGGCTGCCGTCTTTCGGATCAGACGGATCTCCTCGTCGCTCTTGATCGCTTTTATCTGGTCCACAAGGTCCGAGGCATCAACAAAGGTTACTCCGGGAAGGTTCTTGCTCAAATGCTCATAAAAGGCGACTGACATTGTTCCTTTTCCCACAATGCCGATCTTTCCTTTCCTCTTAACCTCCAGTGTATCTGCCGCAAGTTCCGCATCGTACGTGTGGGTATACATCACGTTTCGGAAGTATGGGGCTGTGAGCCTTCTCTTGACACCCCTCAACGTCCATGCCGGAGGACCCATATCTCCAGGCGGCTTTCCGCCATGGGTGATGGTCGTCATCTCATCATCAACAGGGAAAATCACAGTGTGGGGTTGGGCGTTTCGGGCTGGGATATCGGTGAACCACTTGACGTACCCTCCCAGCCATTCATTATCATTCTGCATGACCAGAAAGTCGATGCCTTCTCCTTTCATCCTCGCCCTTGCTTCTCTCCATCGTCTTTCCAGCTCCTGGGTAGATATGGATTCTGTCAGAATTCGCTTCTCATCGTCCATATTCTTCTCTCCCTTTATCAATTCTAGATTAGTTTACCTCTATATATGAGCTGAAAATGGAGATGAGACCTCTTACACTCAGTCCTGAGATCGCTATTATTCCTTAAACTCTTCATATTTTTTGCGCTGCCTCTTAAAGTATGGGAAGAGGTTAGAAAGGAGGAGAAGAAAGGCAAAGCCTAGAGCCATGGCAGAAATGGGACGGGTAATAAAGATCATGAAACTCCCTTGTGAAATCAAGAGGGATTGACGAAGGGCGTTTTCAAGCATGGGGCCCAACACATAGGCCAGGATAAGGGGAGCGCCCTCGTAACCAAATTTCCTCATCATCCAACCCACCACCCCGAAGAAAATCATCACGTAGAGATCGAAGGTGACGTTATTTAGGCTATAAGCCCCGATCAGGCAGAAAAGCAGAATCAGTGGAAAAAGAAGCTTGTATGGAATCTTGAGTACCTTAACCCACATGCTGATTAAGGGAAGGTTGAGAATAAGGAGGAGCGCATTGCCCATATATAAGCTGGCAACGAGACCCCAGAAAAGATCAGGATTCTGTTTGATGAGGAGAGGACCGGGTTGGATTCCATGAATCATCAGTGCGGAGAAAAAGATAGCCATAATAGGATTGGGAGGGATCCCGAGCGAAAGCAGAGGAATCAACGATCCCCCTGCAGCCGCATTGTTCGCAGATTCCGGACCCGCCACCCCTTCAATCGCACCTTTCCCGAATCTCTCCGGCTGCTTGGCGACCTTCTTTTCAACCGCATAGGCGACGAAGGTTGAAATAACAGCCCCCCCTCCGGGAAGAATCCCAAGGAGAAACCCGATGATTGACCCCCTGACGATGGCCCACTTTGCCTGGGCCCAATCCTTTAGGGAGGGCCATAGATTTTTGATACGGGTTTTAAAAATTTCCCTCTCAAGACTTTCTTCGAGATTGACAAAGATCTCAGATATCCCAAAAAGGCCCATGACCAGTGGGATGATACCGACACCATCGGTCAGTTCATTGATGCCAAAGGTGAACCGGGGAAGGCCGGTGATGACATCGAGTCCGATGCTTCCAAGGATAATTCCCACCAAGGCCATCATCAAGGCCCTCAAAATGGAGCCCTGAGCCAGGTAGGTAACGATGATCAGTCCGGTACACATCAGGGCAAAGTATTCGGGGGGACCAAAACTCAGGGCAGCCCTGGCAAGAGGAATGGCAACGAGCATCAGCCCCAAATTGGCTATCGTTCCTGCAATAAAAGAGCCCCATGCTGCAATTCCCAGCGCAGGACCTGCGCGACCCTGGCGAGCCATCTGGTAACCATCGATGCAGGTGATTACGGAGGAGGCTTCACCAGGGATATTGACCAGTATGGATGTAGTAGATCCTCCGTACTGGACTCCGTAATATATGCCTGCCAGAAGAATGATCGTTGAAGTGGGTGAAAACCTGAAGGTGGCCGGAAGGAGGAGTGCCATGGCGCCGGCAGGACCGATGCCAGGGAGTACACCTACAAGTGTTCCAACAAGCACGCCAATGGCACAGAAGAGAATATTGATGGGTTGAAAAGTGACCTGAAAACCATAAAGGATATTATCGAAAAATCCCACTTTTTTCTCTTAAAACCCGAAGAGCCCATCCGGGAATTGACAATTGAGCCATTTGGAGAAAACAAAATAGGTGACAACGGTGGTCAGTATGGAAGAAACAAAAACAAACAGGATCTTCTTTCGCTCGAGAATCAAGAAAAGGGAGGTCATCAAAAGAAAGGTGCTGATAAGGTAACCTAAAACCGGCATCAATCTAGAGTAGAGAATAAGGACAATCAGAACCAAAAGGATTCTTTTCCACAAGGGTCCCGCAAAGAAGGGTTGAGCCTTAACCTCTTCTTTTTTCAAAGAGGCTTGAAGGAATAGGATGAGCGAAAGGATTCCCAATATTCCTGAGGCACCGAAGGTCAAAAATCCCCTACCTGGATTGTGGAGTGTTCCAATTCCTAAACGAAGAGATTCAATAAAGACAGAAAGAGAGACAAGCAGCCAGAAGAGGCTGCTTGTCTGATCCAGGGCTCTCATTATTTTTCCCTTGGGAGGTTTAGCTTCTTGATCATCTCTGCAAAACGGTGATACGCATCTTCTAGATATTTCTTCGTATCTTCCGAATTGCGATAGGCAACATCGAATTCCAAATTCTGAATCGTCTTGATAAACTCTGGATCATCCATGGCCTTATGGAGGGCTTCTTCGAGTGTCTTGACAATGGGAGCAGGTGTCCCTTTCGGAGCAGCAATCATAAATACCGTTTCGTTGATGAAATCGTAACCAAGGTCTCTTAGGGTGGGCACATTTGGAAAAGCTTTCATCCGCCTCTCACCGTGAGTGACCAGAAGACGAAGGGAGCCCTCCTTGACATGTGGAAGCCATTCGGTGCTGTCTGACATGGCGGTGACATGGCCTCCGAGCACGGCCGTCAGTCCAGGGGCCCCTCCTGTTTGCGGAACGTGAGTCCATTGAATCCCTTCTTTTCCAGCAACGAATTCCATGGCGATGTGCATGGGCGACCCCACCCCTGATGTGGCGTAGGTGACTTTTCCGGGATTCTTCCTCGCATATTCGATCAGATCCTTAAATGTCTTGAAGGGAGTATCTGACTTCACCACACAGCCCGATTGCACAGCGGTAAAGTGCATGATCGGAACAAAATCCTCATGGCTGTAAGGTACGGCCCGTAGCTGAGGAATCCTGATCAAACCCGTGCTCGTGCAACTCGTGATGTCATAGCCGTCTGGTCTCTTCTTTGCAACCTGGCCAAGGGCAACGGATCCCGCTCCTCCGCCAACATTTGAAACAACCAAGGGTTGGCCGAGAACTTTTTCAGCCTTGCTTGCAAGAATCCGTGTACTTACGTCCAAGGTTCCACCTGGGGCAAAAGTCACGATCACATTGATTGGTTTTGTTGGATACTGTTGGGCAAATGAGAGGATGGGGATCAAAATAAGAAAAAACCCACATAGAAAAACCATCTTGATCATCTTCAATCCTAATCGTTTCATAAGTAGCCTCCTTTCTAAATTTTTAAGAATTTATACACCATAACCTCCTGCCTGTCAAATGATACAATCCACGGGGATGAAGTTTCCGTGAAGGGATCAGTGTAATCAAGCTTGTTCGTTGACTTGATAACGAAAGATGGGTTATAAGCAAATGCATCTTAAGTAAAGGGAGGTCTGTATGAAGATCGATTTCCACAATCATTTCTACCCAACAGAGTATCTGAAAAAAATGGAGCAATGGGGCCATCGTTATGAATTCACGCATGATGCTACCGGGCTGAAAATCGTTAAAGAGAAGGGGGCCCGTTTTCTTGGGATCACCTCTCAGATGGAGAACCCTGAGGAACGGATTTCTGATATGGACCGACTCGGGCTCGACATACAGGTTCTCACTCTTTCCACTCCGAACGTCTATTTCTCAACCAGAAAGAGAAACCTCTATCTCGCCAAGCTGGTCAATGACTATTTTGCCCACCTCTGCGAGAAATATCCCAAACATTTTATTGCCTTTGCCAGCGTTCCCCTGGGACATCCGGATGATGCCATTCCTGAGCTCCACCGGTGTGTGAAGGATCTTGGAATGAAAGGTGTCGTCCTTGGAACGAATATCGATGGAAAACATCTTCACAGCAAGGAATTCTGCCCTTTTTATGAAGAGGTCAACCGTTTGGACCTTCCCATTTTCCTCCATCCAATGGTTCCTGCTCACCCTGAAACGATGGCGGAGTGGCCGCTGGTTCCTTTGGTCGGTTTTGTAATGGATACGACATTAACCGTTTCGAAAATGGTCTACAGTGGTCTCTTTGAAAAATATCCAAATCTCACTCTCATCCTTCCCCATCTGGGAGGAACGATTCCCTTCCTCTATGAAAGGATCAACAATGGGTACAGGGCTTTTCCGGATTGCAGGGAACACATTTCAAAACTTCCAACAGAATATCTGAAAAAATTTTACTACGATACCGTCTCTTTCCATAAACCTTCTTTAATGTGTGGTTACCATACCGTGGGCGCGGACCATATGGTCTTGGGAAGCGATTATCCCCATGTGATTGGAGATATGTCGAAATCGATCTCTACGATAGAGGAATTGGATATCCCCAAGGAGGACAAGGAGAAGATCTTCGGAGAGAACGGAAAGAAAATTCTGAAGTTGACGTAAGAGAAGAAGGAGTATTCAGCGATCTCCCAGGATGATTTGAAGCTCTTTCATGAAACGCTCGTTATTTTCTGGGAGCGAGATCGTGACCCGGATATGGTCAGGTAATTTCCAAGGGGTCATGTCACGGACAATAATTCCCTTTCTAAGCAACCCTTCGTACACTCTTGTTGCCTTACCCACACGGATAAGAATGAAATTTGCTTCTGTAGGAACGAATTCTAAACCAAGGTCGTCCAGCGCCTTGTAAAGGTATTTCTTGCCTTCTCCATTGATTTTCCTCACCTCATCCAGAAAATCTTTTTCCTCAAGAAATGCCAACGCCGCTGCCTGAGCCAGCGTCCCCACAGTGAAAGGAAGATATAATTTCATGAGGGATTGGATGATTGGAGCATGGGTTATCCCATAGCCAATCCGAAGTCCAGCAAGCCCATATATTTTTGAAAAAGTTCTAAGGACGACCAGATTTTGATGATCTCTAAGAAGTTCAAGCCCTGATCCGGCTTCGGTGGAATCGATAAAATCAAAATAAGCTTCGTCAAGAACGAGTAAAACATCTGGACTCAAACGATCCATGAATCGTTTTAGTTCGGAAAAAGGGATGATTTTGCCAGTGGGGTTATTGGGCGATCCGAGAAAGATCAGTCGGGTCCGGTCAGAAAGCGTTTTCAAAAGGTCTTCCACATCCACCTTGAAATTTCTTAAGGGAACAGGCTTGTGACTTCCAAGAGCTCCCTTGATTGCCCTTCCATAAAATGGAAAAGACGGATCGCAGGTCATCCCTTCGTCTCCCGGATTGAGAACACATCTTGAGATCAGCTCAATGAGATAGTTACTTCCATGCCCAACAATCACCTGGCCGGGTTCAACCCCGAATTTCTGACCGAGTCCCTTCCTTAGAAGGAAGCAACCCGAATCAGGATAAGAGTTCAATTCTTTGATCTTATCAGAGATAACTTGTCTCACCTTCGGTGGTGGACTCCAAAAATTCTCATTGGAGGCCATTTTGATAGCTTCCCGAATTCCCAACTCTCTCTCCAGCTCTCCCACAGGTTTACCGGGAATATAATCTGGAATCTCTTTCAGGTGATCGGCGAATTGAACAGCCATGATGTTTTCTCCTTAGACATTCGTCATTGCCAAAGGGAAATAGTACTCAATGGCCTCAACCGGGCACTCCAACCGGCAGGCCCCGCAGTGCCAACATTCAATTGGGTAGAAAACGACCGGTTTTTTCTTTCGATCCGGCCAGTCAAAAACATCACCGGGGCAAATCTCATAACAATTGCCACAGTGAATACATTTCTTATTGATCACAGGCGGCATAGATGATCTCCTAGGAAACGGTGGGATCCCTTTTCGATCAATGTCTGTAGTGAATTGTCTTAAATTCAGTCAGGATCTTTCCATCCAACTGGTTGACCAGTACCTGTCCACACCAATTCGTATTATCTGTTTCGGGATAATCTTCTCGGTAGTGGTAGGGAATGAAACGGCTCTCTTTTCGGAACAGGGCGGCATGAGTCATGATTTCACCCACTTTGATGAGACTCGTAGTCTCAATACTTCTCATCAGCTCATGAGAGTTATTGGCCTTGATCTCCTCTAAGTGTGGAACAAGGGCCTCTATCTTCTTTCGTCCTGCTTCCAGGGAGGCTCTCGTTCGGCTGGGCCCCACGTTTTCAATCATGATTCGACGCAAGACATCCTCGACTTCCTGGTAGTGCAACCCCTTCTTCCGTTTGAGAGGGGCCACCATGCAGGTGGCTTCCTCACGCACGAGTGCCTTCTTGTAACCTCTGCATTTGTTTTTAAGTGCGTACTCGGCTGCAAATCTCCCCGAAGAATAGCCTCCTGCCACTGCCATATGAACTACCTTCATCTGATCTGCGCAGTCTCCACCTGCAAACAGACCTTCTACCGTTGACATGCAATTTTCGTCGATATGGATCCCGCTCCCGACGACCTCTACGGGTCCAGTCTGCATGGCTTCCGACACCATGACCTCCAACGGCTCTTTCTCGATGTCGATACCCCGAGTCTTCAAAAAATCGTCCATCGTCTCTTTATCAAGTCCCAAGGTCTTTTTAAGGTGCACTATTTTTTCTGGTGGAAGATGCCTGGAATCGATGAAAACAGGGCCTCTTCCATCTCTCAGTTCATTGAGCGTTCCCCAGACCAACCAGTTGCGAGGGGCCTTCTCCGCTTTCTCATGATACTTGGACATATATCTTTCGCCTAGACCATTAATGAAATGGGACCCCATGCCTGTGAAGGCATTTAGACCCGGTGCACTGAACCCTTTGGGTACGATGGTCATTCTCAGAAACTCCATGTTGGCCAGCGTGGCTCCAGCCTCCAGGGCTAGCCTTTGGGCCTCGCCGGTGTTGTAAGGGCAGAGCCATGTGTTAAAGGGCATTCCTGTGGGAGTTTCATAAAGTCGGTTTGTATTGCCTGTCGCGGCAACCAGAGCTTTGCACTCGATGAAGTAGACTTCTCCGGTTCGGATATGGAATCCGAAAACACCTGCGAGTTGATGGCCAGAGACCAGGAACCGGGTAGCCGTCACACGATCTAAGACTGTGCAGCCCAGACGTCGCACCTCTTTTGCAAGATTCGGTTTCAGATACTTTCCATTGAAATTGATCCAATAGGGCCCAGGTTGCCCCATGGAAGCTGTCCGGTAGTAACAGCCTGTCTTGGAATCCGAAAGGGGCGATCCAATTCGCTCCAACCGTTTGATCGCATTTTTCAGTTCCTCACAAAAGACCCGATTATGGATTTCGATGTTGACAATGCCGTAACCTTCCTTTTGAACATATTCGAGGTAGGTTTCCCGATTATCCCAAGACTCTCCCGTTTCAAGATAGGCCATAAAGTGGTCCACTCCGCCCGCAATGTTGCCACTCCTTTCAATCTTCCCTTTATCGAGAATGACCACATCGACTCCCCGTTCAGCAGCAGCAATCGCGGCATTGAGCCCAGCAAGGCCTCCTCCCACCACGACCACATCTGTCTTTAAGAGGTGTGTTTTCACTTCTTCCCTACTTTGGCACATGGAGACGTTTTATTTTGGAGATCTCTTGGATTCGTGACTCAAGCATAGCGATTGACAGCTTCTAAAGGAAGGATACCTTCTTTCTTGGCCATCTCTAAAATGATTAATCCTTCATCCTTTTACCTTTTTCTTCGTAGATAAATATCCAACCAGCGATTTCCCCGGGATCAATCATCAGTTCACCACTGTTGGTCTTCCTCCAAAAAAATGTTCCTCGGTCGTAAAAAGAGCTATTTGTTCCTAATACCTCCTGATCTTGCCGAAGGATTTCCTTAAATCGGTTCCGCCACCGTTCCATATTTTTGGGTCTTAGGTCCACCCATGCCTGGTCTGCCCAATGATCTATGGTTTGCGGGGTGATGTTCCATTTTCTTCTCTCCCAGCTTTTTTCGGGTATCTTTTGAGAGGAGAAAAGGAGGGTTTTCCCATTGGGAAGAAGTATTGGGATACCGATGGAGATCATTTCCACCCGTTCTTTTTGATCCATCTCTATTCGCTTCCACAAGGCTTGCGAAATTCTTTCCTCATCAGCTTTTAACATGTTTTCGATCGTATAGAAATCCTTTTTTAAGAGATGGGCTTCAAACAAGAGTTTCGATAGTCGGGGGGGACCAAGGATCTCAAAAGCTATCCCCTCGATGCCAATGGTTTGTTGAACCCTTTCCAACTGCTCTATGGCAAATTTTCTTAAAAAACCTCCTCGATAGGATGGGCCCATAATGACCCCATCTAATGCATCGATGACATCCTTGGCTGTATTACCTCCTTTTATCTCGTAGAGAACATTTTGAGCAATCTCCTCCGGGGTGAGAAATTCCATCTGGCCAATAGTGGTGATGGCTTTGAACTCCTCCAGGGAGAAGACTCCATTCTCACCAGTATCAATATAGGCCGATTCAAAAGCCTTTCCTTCTAACGAGATTCCCTTTTTTGATTTTCCAAATTCAAAGACGTCCCCTAAATTCAATTCATATCCTGATTCGAGAGGGCAGTCATAAAGGGGAATGAATTTTCCACCCTTCAAAATGGGTCCATAACCGATCTCTTTCCAGCCGATAACTGCTGCGGGTTTGATTTCCTTGATGATGGGACCACCCGGGGTTCTGGCCATTAAGAAGAGCAACATTGAATGGGCTCCGGCCAAGGCCGATTTCGACATCAAGACTCGAGAGGGTTTCTCTTCCCCATGGGTATAAGGGATGTTTAATCCCATACCTCCTGTGCCAGTTGTCCCTACTTTTATATAGATGGAGGTACCCACACGTCTCATCGACTCATTCAGAATCTGAATATGTCTTAGGAGCTGGGGAATATAGAGGGTGAGTAATAGTCTCTGAGTGAAATCTTTCATCTTGCTAAGATTATCAGAAGATTGCAACATCTCATTGACTTCTTGAGCACTCCGAAATAAGTCCTGGTAGGCCAAAGCCGTCGCCGTATTGATGCAATCCACGATGATGTCTGGCTTATATCGTTGGAGTAACTGAAATAAGAGACTCGAAGTGATAATTTCTTCATTCAATTCACTCAGGACATCTTGGATAATTAGCTTCTGATAATTGGAATTTGAGAGGATGTCCTCTCTTTTGAGATCCTTCAGATCGGCCCTCACAAAGATATTCCCGAAAGTGGAATGGATCTCGGACGCCATCTTTGGGAATTGAGCCTTCAGCTTAGCCGATGCTCCTTCGCTAGTTTCCTTTCTTGAGGAGGCAAGGATCAACCTCTTAGGCGATTCCATCAAGATGAGGCGACATACTTCAAAACCCACCTCACCTGCCGCACCCAATACTAAGACGAATTTTCCTTTGATATCCATTTCTCATCCCCTCCTTCAGAATGCCTCAATTGATAATCTTATCCGATTTATTTAGAAGATTGGGTGGAATGATGACTCCTTGTGCCCTTGCTGCCCTCTCGTTCACGACCAAACTGAACCTACCTACTCGCCCCCAAGGGATATTCCCGGGCTTCTCGCCTTTCAGGATACGGACAGCTCTCTTTCCGGCAGAATGACCGACTAAGAA
>Ga0315308_1002229_pt1 | contig 11022 bp, 14 predicted proteins | sample TDP3_MG_FD_203078 | JGI IMG/M metagenome (GOLD analysis project Ga0315308, IMG submission 203078) | Freshwater sediment microbial communities from Lake Towuti, South Sulawesi, Indonesia - TDP3 | ecosystem: Environmental > Aquatic > Freshwater > Lake > Sediment | place: Indonesia: South Sulawesi...
GGCCATCTCTCCTTCCTTTCAATCTTATCTTTTATGGCCTCAACTCTCAATAGCCACTCAACTTATCTCCAACCTATCTCCTTAACTCCTGGTAATACTATTTGGGAAACATCTCCTTGTGCCCTACCATGGCAATATCGAGAAGCATGTTGAGATATTTATATCCTTTTCTTACATCACTAAAGGGAATAAAATGGAAAGAAATATTTGCGTCACTGAGGATTGTTCCCAGCATTCTTGAGGCCTCTTCTGTTGATAAGCTGGTCCCTGACGGAGGCCCCAAAACTATGGCAATTCTTACCTTTGCTGTCTTGCACAGTTCGGCGAACATATTATAATTTATTCTCTTTTCCGGTAGATACTCTTTCTCAAAAACTGTCTCCAGACGGAATTTCAATTTATGTTTACTCAGCACTTCATTAAATTGCGTCTTAAGCTGCTCAAACTCCTTATTATGGTCTTGTGGATAGAAGCAGGCTACTTCTACTTTTCTTAACAATTTATCAGCTTCCCCCAATTGCTCAACCTGAGGCAGGATTTCCGGAACAGGTTCGGGCTCTTTCGGCGCTACCAATTTCATTTCTTCAGGTGGTGCAGGAATTCTCTCCCTCTTTATCTCCTCAACTTCCTCGAGAACTTCTTCTGGTGGCGGCATTTCAGGTAGTGCCACTTTAGGAATTTCCTTGGGAGCATATTTCTTGCAATTACGACAATACCATCGGTCATATACTTGAACATAAGTAAGCTTATGTCCACAAGTCACACATTTCTTCTCCTCCTCAAGTTCCAATGGGGGAGGAGCTGGCCTCTCTTCTTCCTCTTCGATCTTAGGCTTTTTTGCTTTCGGTGGTTCCACCTCCACTACCTCTTCCCTTTCTATTTCGGGAAGAAGGTCATTCATCAATTGTTTGACTAAACTTATCGTTATTTCCTGCTTGGTCAATTTGGCGTAAGCATTTATTCTCCTCAAGAAGCCCTCAAGCTCACGAATATTAGATTTCAATTTGCCGCCAATATACACAAGTATGTTATCATTGAGATCGAGGTTTTCCAGCTCTTCTTTCTTTTTGAGGATAGCAACTCTTGTCTCCAAATTGGGGGACTTAATATCAGCAATCAGGCCCCATTCGAATCTCGATTTCAACCTCTCCTCTAGAGTGGTAAGCTGTTTGGGAGGTTTATCTGAAGTAATTACAATCTGCTTATGAGCATCGTGGAGGACATTGAAGGTATGAAAGAATTCTTCCTGGGTCGACTCTGCTTCAGCCAGGAACTGGATGTCATCGATTAACAGAAGGTCGACTCGCCGGTAGCGTGTCCTGAACTCCTCCAGGGTCCCTTTACCAATTGCCTCTATAACCTCGTTCATGAACCTCTCAGTAGTGACATACAAGATTTTTGCATCGGGTCTTTTACTGCGAACATAATGTCCAATCGCATGAAGCAGATGAGTTTTGCCCAAACCCACACCGCCATATATGAACAGAGGATTGTAGATTTCTCCGGGACTTTTTGCTACGGCCTGAGTTGCTGCGTGGGTGAATCTATTAGAGGGACCAACAACGAAATTATCAAAAGTATATGCGGGGTTCAACCTTAAGTCTTCATCTTGTCTAGCTAACTCTTTAGCTTTTTGAGGCGCCGCAATTGTTTCCTTCTTCTGGATTTGTTCTATACCTTCTACTTCGGGAATGGATGGTTTCCGAGTCCCTATTGCCTGGTCTAATATCTTAACTATCCTTTCTTTCGCCTGGGGGTCGACATTATAGACATAAAAGGCCCAATTGTAATCTCTGTCCTCAGGCACAAAAGGGCGGCTACAGATGTTTCCGATAGTCTCCACCAAATTTTTCAGGTCCTTCTCATCCCCCCAAAGTCTTATCTTATACCTGTTTTCTCCCCTCTGGGTTGGAGAAAAACTTATGCTCCAACGTTCAATCATATTGACCACCTAAACCCGATAATATCTCTCATTCCCAGGTAGAACTCACGAACTCTTCGAATACTTATTTTCAATCTCCTTGATTTTATTTATTCTACGAAGATGCCTTTCCCAACCAAAAGCAGTGTTGAGCCAAGTCGATACAATATTCACCATCTTATCCCTGTCAAGACTAGAATTCAAACAGATAATGTTGGCATTATTGTGTTCAGCAGCCAACCTTGCCATCTCCTCATCACACACTAAGGCTGCCAAAATTCCTGGAACCTTATTGGCAGTAATACTCATCCCTATGCCCGTCTTACATATGAGAATCCCCTTGTTGTAGTCTCCACTGGCTACAGCTTCTGCAACTTGTAACCCGTAGTCTGGATAGTCGCAGGCCTCCTCTGAGAAACAGCCGAAGTCTCCCACTTCATGGTTTAGTTCTTGAAGTTTCTCTCTTAACAATATTTTTAGTTTGAAGCCCTGATGGTCAGAGCCAATAGCAATTTTCATTCTTGCATTCTCAGATTGAGGCAAGGCAAGAAGGTTTAATAAAAAACAATCCTCATGAAAGACTCTATGTCAAGGCTTGCTCCGCCTACCAAGCCACCGTCAACATTTTCACAGGACATCAAAGATGAGATATTGTCAGGATTGATACTTCCTCCGTACAAGATTCTAATCGCCTGAGCATTCTCCTTACCAAACATTTCACCCAACAACTTCCGAATAAATTCCTGTGCTTCCTCAGCTTGACTGGGAGTCGCTGTCTTCCCCGTACCAATAGCCCAGACGGGCTCGTAGGCCAGTACCAATGCTTTACTTTCTCCTCTCGTCAACCCGGAGAGTGCTGACCTTACCTGCTTCTCTATCACCTTCAATGTTTGCCCTTTTTCTCTTTCTTCAAGAGTTTCCCCTACACAAACGATTGGACTAAGACCATTAGAAAAGGCTGTTCTTGTCTTCCGATTTACCATTTCATCCGTCTCACCAAAATATCGGCGTCTCTCGGAATGTCCCAAAATAACAAAATCACAGCCAGCATCCTTTAGCATCACCGGAGATACTTCTCCAGTAAATGCTCCACGGACTTCCCAGTACATATTCTGAGCACCCAACCTTATGAGTGAGCCTTCGATTACTTCTTTCACTCGAGAAAGGAGAGTAAATGGAGGACAGAGGACAATTTCCCTATCCAGGATATGGCCTGCTCTTTTCTTTACCTCTCGAGCCAATTCTACGGCCTCGAGGGCTATCTTGTTCATCTTCCAGTTACCAGCAATAATCGGCTTCCTCAACTCGTCCTTCCTTCAAAAACAATTTAGCAAATTTCGCAGCACGAAACAAGCAAAAAATGGAGTCAAATAGAGAGAATGGTCTTAACAAAAATTATTATAATGCACATTACGCATAGTGTCAAGGAAAAAGGAAGAAAAAGAGACCCCTTGCCGATAAGTCAATTTGTTGGAAACTACGAAATTCCTCTCACAGTTCCCTATTCTCTCCACCCAACGCAAAATCTCCACTAGCGATTCTATATGGCACAACCTAAGAACAATTGACTTTCAACAAGGGGCCACTTTGGAATACGAAATCTTCAGCTCCTAAATTATCTCTTCTTTTTCTTTGCTTTCTTCTTCGCCATCTTTCTCCCCCCTTTTCTCGCAGCCTTTTTCTTGGCGGCCTTTTTCTTTTTCTTACCGCCGCGGGCCATCTTAGCCCGAGAGATATCTCCCTGTTTATCGAGGAAGTAAAGATAACCAGGGGTTTTCCTTACGCCAACTCTTGCAACTTTTTCAGGGCTTCCGCCTTTCTTACCACCACGGGCCATCTTAGCACGAGAGACATCTCCTTGTCTGTCGATGTAATAGAGGTATCCTTCGTGTCTCCTCACACCGACCTTTGCCACCTTGTCTGCCATCTCTTTCTCACCTCCTCCGACTTAAAAAGCTTAAAGACTACCAAACCTTTCCAAATTCTTCAAGTCCCAGCCTCCTTCTTGTTCTTTTCCGGCGGAGCTTTCACCTGAGACTCTTTTGGTAAACTGATAATCTTTTCCTTTAACCAGGCGTCGATCATTTCCTTAGAAAATTTGTACTGTCTGCCAATTTTAGAAGCGGGGATTTTCTTCTGTCGAATCAACTGATAGATTTTCGACTTGCTAAAACCTATATATTGAGACAACTCTTTAGTGCTCATTATATCTTTCATCAGATTCCCCTTTTTAGAGATTTATATTACCATTTATTATTTTGCTTTTATTTTAATTATAATATAATTACAAAATTTGTCAAGTAAAAAATTTAAATTTTTTTTAGTAGCAAGTTGTTTCGATTACTTACTTTTAGTATCGTTAAGCAGAATAGAGGCCGAAATTGTATCATCAAGTTGTATATGTTTCTTTCCTGTATTCTATTTTACTATCTAGTCCCAAGAAATAAAAAAGCGAAGGCAGTTGCCTTCGCTAATAAAACCCTCTTATAATTTACTTTGATTTTACATTTTTGGTAAAGTAACTTTTATCCCAGGACCCATAGTTGAACAGACGCTCATAGCCGTTATATACTGTCCCTTAAGAGAAGGGGGCCTAACTCGCTGAACCGCTCCTATCACCGCATTAATATTCTCTACCAATTTCGTCTCATCAAACGAAGCCCTTCCTACACACAGATGGATGATTCCATGGCCGTCGGCTCGAAATTCAACTTGGCCAGCCTTGATTTTATTTATCGTGTCAGACAACTCAAATGTCACAGTACCAGATTTAGGACTGGGCATCAATCCTTTTGGGCCAAGTATCTTGCCCAGCTTACCCAAATCCCGCATACAGTCGGGAGTCGCTATCAGGACATCAAACTTAATCTCCTGTTTGGTTATCTTCTCAATTAAGTCATCTCCTCCCACAAAATCTGCTCCTGCCTTCTCGGCTTCCTTTGTCTTCTCCCCTTTCACCACTACAGCAACTACCTTGCTCTTTCCCGTGCCGTGGGGCAGGAGGACTGTCCCTCTTACCATCTGGTCCTGTCGCTTCGTATCAATTCCTAACCTGATACACAATTCGATGGTCTCATCAAACTTGGCATTGGCAGTTTTCTTAACCAGGCTCGCTGTTTCTTCAACACTATATACCTTATCCTTCTCAACCAACTTAGAGAGTTCGCGGTACCGTTTGCCTCTTTTCATATTTTCCTACTTCCCTAACCTATTCTATCTCTATACCCATGCTCCTGGCCGTCCCTTCAACCATTTTTATCGCACCTTCTACATCTTTTGCATTCAGGTCGGCCATCTTCTTTTCGGCAATTTCTCTCACCTGTTGTTTACTTACCTTGGCTACCTTAGTCTTATTTGGCTCTCCCGAGGCCTTTGCTATTCCGGCAGCCCGCTTCAGTAATGCTGCTACTGGAGGAACTTTGGTCAGGAATGTGAAGCTTCTGTCTTCATATACCGTAATTACCACAGGAATAAGCATTCCGGGTTCTTGGGAAGCCGTCCTCTCATTGAAGACCTTACAGAATTCCATAATATTTACCCCGTGTTGACCCAAAGCAGGGCCAACCGGAGGAGCAGGATTGGCTCCTCCCGCAGGTATCTGCAACTTGACTATGCTTTTTATCTTCTTGGGCATAAAGCCTTCTCCTTATATCTTCTCCACCTGAAGAAAATCTAACTCAACTGGCGTGGCCCTTCCAAAAATTGTAACCATTACTTTCAGTTTTCCTTTCTCCTCATTAACATCTTCCACCACGCCAACAAAATTCTCAAATGGTCCCTCTATAACTCTCACGCTATCGTCTTTCTCAAACATAACTGCCGGCTTTGGCTTTGCCTGGGCCTGTTGCTGGGTTAGTGCGATGATGCTTTCCAATTCTTCCGCTCGAAGAGGCACAGGTTTTACACCACCGAGGAAACCTGTCACCCCAGGAATATTCCTTACAGCCCAATATGTTTCATTATCGATTACCGTTTCAATTAAGACATACCCAGGAAAAAATTTCCTTTTACTTATTCTTTTCTTATTCTTCCGAATCTCAACGATCTCTTCAGTGGGAATTAGTATGTTTGATACCTTATCTTTTAATTCGCCCGAACCCATCATCTTTTCCAAGTAGGTCTTAACCTTATCCTCATGCCCCGTATATGTATGAACAATATACCATTTTTTCTCTGCAGGCTTTTCCATCTCGCTCTGTCCTATTTCATCAGAATTCCCAGAATCACGGATAGACCAAAATCTACAAGGCCTACAAAAATGGCAATGGCAATGACTAAGAGAATCACTACTACTGCAGACCCGATTGTTTGTTTCCTATCCGACCAGGAAACCTTTCGTAGTTCTTCTATAACTTCTCTTAGAAATTGGGTTATCTTTTTGAACACAACTTTCTCCAATTATTTTAGCAGATTTTTTTATAACATAAAATAGATGAACTGTCAACCAAAAAATAAAAGAGCTCTGAAAAGTTCTTTCATTGCTCTAGTTTTTAGTAATAACCTGGTAATCCCTATTAGAAGTTGACAGAATTTACCAACTGCCAAGTATCAACTAACTAACCAAGCCTATTTGCTAATCGACTAACCTGTAGCCTACTCCTTCTACAGTTTCAATCTTTTCGCCCAATGGCCCTAACTTTTCTCGAAGTCGTCCAATATGAACATCCACGGTTCGCGTCGTACCAAAGTATTCGTATCCCCAAACCGCCTCTAACAAGAAACTTCTATTAAGTACATGCCCTTTCTTTTTTATCAATATCTGAAGTAAATTGAATTCTGTGGGGGTTAGGTCAATCTCTTTGCCTTTTATAAACACAGTGTGTTTATCCAGATTCAGTTGAATATCTCCATACTCCAGAACTTCCTCTACTTTCTCCACCCCGCCAGCTCTACGCAATACCGTCTTAACCCGAGCAACCAATTCTTCTTCATTAAATGGTTTAACAATATAGTCATCAGCGCCCATTTCCAGTCCGGCAACCGTTGACGACTTTGCCGATTTGACCGTAAGCATTATAATTGGAATGGAACTAATACTCTTATCCTTCTTCAAAGTCTGACATATTTGAAATCCATCCATATCCGGGAGTCTCAAATCAAGAATAATTAAATTTGGCTTTGAGCGATGAACTTTACTTATCCCTTCTTCTCCGCAACCAGCCGTAATTACTGTGAATCCTTCTTCTGTTAAAACATCACTCACCAATTTTGAAATTGACGCATCATCATCTATGATTAAGATTCTCTTCCTTACCATTGGCGTCATTCCATATACGAGACTATTTTTCTAATCCTCTCTCTTGTCCACTACGTAATTGCTACCTTTCTTCATCTTGGCATATCTTTTAAGTTCCGCACCCACATCACTAATCTCAGCAGGACTAGTAAATTTCCTCAATTTATTGGTAACTACGCCTATAGAAATTGTCAATAAAGGAAATTTTGTGATTCTATTTAGTCTATCCTTTGTTATAATATATCCTCTCTCCCTATCTTCTTCATCGTAAAGATTTGGGATTTCCCGACCGAAGTCCTTAATAATGTTAGTACAGAGCATATCAACTTTATCGGGACTAGTAACTATTATGAAATCGTCGCCTCCGATGTGGCCAATGAAATCATTGGCATTACCTTTTTCCTTGATTATCTTGACAATGATTTGGGCCGTCATACGGATGACTTTGTCCCCTCTGAGATAGCTGTATTTGTCATTAAAGGCTTTAAAATTGCTCAGGTCTAAATACAACACAGCAAATAGACGTTCCTGGCTTAGACACCGCTCCAATGCTTGAGTGAGCGGCACATTGCCCGGTAACTTTGTTAGAGGATTTGCTGAGAGGTCACTGGCAGTGCGAGTCAAATGGGTTCTCACCCTCGCCACAAGTTCCTCTTCCTGGAATGGCTTGGTAACATAATCATCAGGAGCAAAGCTCAGCCCGATGACCTTATCCGATGTGCTACCCTTGGCGGTTAACATTATTATGGGAATATGGGTTAAAGAAACATCCTCTCTAATCTGCTGGCAAACCTGGTAGCCGCTCATGCCCGGAAGTCTCAGGTCTAGAATTACCAGGTCTGGCGGAGACTGGTGCATCTTTTCCAATGCCACCTCTCCATCGTAAGCCAGCATTACCTCAAATCCCTCTCCTTCAAGAATATCCTTGACTAGATTAGCAATATTTTCTTCATCATCTATTACCAGAATTTTTTCTTTGACCATGTTCCCCTAAAAAAGTTAAACAATTATATATTATGCTTTTGGCAAAGTAAAGATAAAATTACTTCCCTTATCAACCTCACTCTCTACCCAGATCCGTCCACCATGTGCCTCAATGATTCCCTTGACAATGGCTAGCCCTAAGCCCGTCCCCTTAACTTTCTTCACTTTGCCTCCACTTGGCTTAACTTGCTGAAACTTATCGAAAATCCTTTGCAAATCTTCCTTAGCAATGCCTATCCCTGTATCCTTGACCGAAATCTCTACAAAGTCGCCAGAGTCTGAGTTTTTCGCTTCTATAATCACTTTCCCTCGCTCGGGGGTAAACTTGAAAGCATTGCTCAGGAGGTTCGTGAAAACCTGTCTGAGCTTGTCCGGATCGGCAGAAACTAAGGAGATACTGGTGGGAACGGTGGCTTCTAACTGAATCTTACTTTCTTCAGCCTGCGGTTTAAAAAATGTAACCATCTCTTCCACCAGTGGTCGAATTTCCAAAGCCTCCTTTCCCAGGTCGAACCGCTTTGCTTCAATCTTTGCCAAATCAAGAATGTCATTTATGAACATTCCCAGACGGGAAGTATTGTTCTTCACAATTGTCAAGTATTCCACCAGTTTCTCATTAAGCGACCCGGCTTTACCCCGCAAAATGAAATCAACATATCCCTTAATGGAAGTTAAAGGTGACCTTAGTTCGTGGGAGACGCTGGAAACAAAATCGTCTTTCATCTGATCAAGCTCTTTAAGCTTTTTTGCCATCCTGTTGAATTCACCTGCTAAGTCACCCAGTTCATCTCTAGTTTTGACTGAAATCTCCTGTTCCAGGTTTCCCTGCCCGATAGCTTTTGCACCTTCTGTAAGTATCTTGATGGGTCTTCCCATCAACTGAGCCAAAATGAAAGCGCCAAAGATACCCAGAGAAAAGGCGACTCCGGCAACAGCGAAGATACGACGACGAGTCATAGAGAGTGTTTCTTCTACAATCTTGTTCAGGACTACTCTGGAGAAGCCGATTCTGGCAGTACCCAGCCTGTCCTGGCCCAGTAACACTGGGAGCGAAACATCAACAAGCTCGCCGCCTTCCCTCCCTGCGTATGATTGAATTAACAAATCATCAGAGTTCAGAGCCTTCATCGACACCGGATCCTGATATAAATAACCGAGAAGGTTGGTATCTGTGTGTACAACTACCTTCCCTACGTCGTCTACGAACATTGCGTAGATTACCCCTGTGGTTCTCTTCACTACCTTGATATAATTTATGACCAGGAGGTCGTCCTCGCTAATTATCGCTTCCTTGCACACCTCTGCCAGGCCCTTTATGGCATTGACCTGGCTTTCTCTCATCGTCTGCAAGAGATGTCTTTTCTCAAAAATGAAGAGAATCACGCTCATTCCCAGAACGGCCGCCGTAACTATGAGAATAGCGAAAAAACTAAACTTCGTCCTTAAACGCATTATCCCCTCCAAAATCGCTATTCCTTTTTCTTCCGCCTCAACTCTTCCAGGTGGTCTTTCACCAGGTGCTTGGGACCAAAATGTTTATATTCTCGGAGCACTGCGCGTATCCTTGCCAAGAGTTCCTCGGTTTCAAAAGGTTTTAACATATAGTCATCTGCTCCCCCCTCCAGGCCCTCGACTTTATTGGAAGTCGTTTTAAACCTTCCGGTTAACATTATTATGGGTATATTCTTGCAGCCTTCATCACTTCTCAGAATCCGACAGACATCGAACCCATTTGTGTCCGGAAGATACATATCAAGAATGATTAGGTCGGGCTGGGAGGCTCGAGCCTCTCTTATACCACCTTCACCGTCCTCAGCTGAGATAAAATCATAACCCTCGTCGACGAGAGTCTCTCTCAGCAGCCTAACGATATCCGCATCATCATCGATGAAAAGAATCTTCTCCTTCATATGCGACCTCTCTTGTTCTATCCTTCCAGAATATATTTTATCACAAATTTGTTACACAAGTGTTACAAAAATGTTAAATCTTTGTTAACTTTTACTCTCTTCCCAGAAACATATATCCTTTTCCCTCAACGGTTTTTATTTTTCTTGCAGCTTCCTGTCCCAACTTTACTCTGAGTCTTCTTATGTGGACATCTACCGTCCTTGTAGCGCCAAAATATTCATAACCCCATATACTCTCTAATAAATATGAACGACTCAAAACACGTCCTGCCTTTTTCATCAATAGGTACAGGAGGTCGAACTCTTTTGGTCTCAGACTGACAACCCTTCCTTTCACCCGTACCACGGCCCTGGTCACATCAAGAGAAATTCCTTCTATTTCTACGACCTCCTCCCCATCTTCAGAAAGTTCGTAACGCCTAAACACTGCCTTTATGCGGGCTACCAGCTCTTTGACTTCAATAGGTTTGGTTAGATAATCGTCACTTCCTGCTTCGAAGCCATTAAGCTTATCTTCAGTCTCGGTCGCCTTTCCACTTACCATTATGATAGGAACAAAATGGGTCAACTTGTCCTGTTTTAAGATACTGCAAACCTCAAAACCACTCAATCCGGGGAGTACCGCCTCCAAAATGACACAATCGGGCCTTTCTTCCCGCACTTTCTTTATTCCCTCATCACCATTTTTGGCCGAGATAACCCTGAAATTCTCGGCGGTTAGCCCCTCTTTCAAAAATTCAACTGCATTTGGATCGTCGTCTACCACTAATATTTTCTTCTTCATATATCCCCTATTGATATCTTCCTTTCTACGGGAAATAAACCGTAATTTTTCCTACCCGCCATTATCGTCTCTGTCTTGAACCCGTTCCTTCAGTATTTTGCGGATTCGCTCTCCCAGCTGAAACCCCTCAAGCGACTTAACCACATAATCAACTGCCCCCAAGTCGAATGCCCTATCGCGGTCTTGC
>Ga0315308_1002233_pt1 | contig 11014 bp, 11 predicted proteins | sample TDP3_MG_FD_203078 | JGI IMG/M metagenome (GOLD analysis project Ga0315308, IMG submission 203078) | Freshwater sediment microbial communities from Lake Towuti, South Sulawesi, Indonesia - TDP3 | ecosystem: Environmental > Aquatic > Freshwater > Lake > Sediment | place: Indonesia: South Sulawesi...
TTTCATTCCTCCGTTGACCCCATCTACTCCCAGACTCTTAAGCGTGTGTGACTGTAGCCTCACAGTAACTAACTACGAAGAGCAATACTCGTCTCATGTCCGTGGTTTCCTTAAACGCGCTTCGCTTGCACGTTATTCAGCGAGTCACTGAGTCTCTTCCCACGTTAGCTTGAGGAGGAGGGATAGAAAAATTCTATGCACATACCGAACAAACCCATGACGGGATGACTGAAATGGTCAAGCTTCGCCATTTTGCATATTGCCCAAAGTGGTACACACGACCATCGTGCACAAACAACATAGAACCACACATCACACAAAACCCAAAACACCATACTAAGCAGAAAACCCACCGAACCCACCGTCTAACAAACGGGACATTATTATGAACTGTTCCAACAGCAAATTAATAACATCTGAAACAGAAAACAGCGCTACAAACGCCCATCGTTGACGAAGCCACACCCTAAACCTGACGCAACATAGGATATGAACAGAGCCCAAACAAACAATGCTCAAACCTTGTTGATGACACTAAGAACAACTGGGCATCAACAGCCACATAGCCAGCCGCCTACAATATAGAAGTATAGTCAACAAACACGCGAAGCAAAACACTACTTCTGAGCAGACCCGCTTCGATATTATTACAATTTCTAAGCCGAAGTTAACGACTCATGAAAATTCAGAGCCGCAGCCCACACCCAGCCAACATAGAAGAAGACGTACAGCACAGTTCAGCGTGTACAACTACAACTATCCAAGCTGCTACCCACATAGCCACAACATTCTGGACATCGTCGTCACTAGGAACAGTTTGACGATGACGCCCACACAGCCACAGCCGCAAGATGCCTCAGCAATGGTAGAAGAAGGTATAAGGGGCTAACGCCCTTCTTCTTTTGAAATCATTTTTCCCGCAGCCTCAACTGGGCACATTCATGATAACATGTTAGTGTTACCTAAGGCTGAACTCATCAGTTTCTACAGAAGCTATCTGGCGCTCACGTACACTGTGTCGCTTCCGCTGAAGAGCGTTCCATCGTTGAGGCTGCCCGTGACCGTCAACACAATTGGCACGTTCTTGAAGGGCGAAACATACCCCATATGATAAACTACTGTCCACAGATAGCTTACCACAACATCCCTGTCAAAGTAAGCCTTAAACTTCCCCGCTTCAAATTTGACGAGGGTCGGAGGAATCGCATTATCCAGCAGAACCGTTGACGCATTGATGTCAGCTACCCTTTTCTTGTCGGGCTGAGAAAAAGACACAGTCGAAACCACGTACGGCTTATCCCAGTCAGCTGAAGGGTTCGAAAGATTTATTTTTTCCGGGTCAATCACCACCGTCGCCTGTATGACTGCTTCCGCTGGCAAAAACACGGTTGCACCTATCAGAATCAACAGAAAAACTAGAAATCCAGACGTAAGAACGAGATGTTTCTTCACGTCTCTCTCTTCCGCGGCTCGAGAGGTATCCCTTTCTGCGAGCTATATAAGACTAGCGCGCAGCAAACGTCACTTTTGTGTTGCAATCAATACAAAAAAGAACAGCAAGCGAAATGAAACCAGCTTCGCTTCGCTGCATATTCCATTTTCAGTTGCACGAACATGGATGAGGTTCGTGGCGAGGTTCATTAAAGGATCAAACATACAAAAGCACTGTCTCCAAGCGGAAGTCAATACACCTGAAAAGAAACGCCTTCGGTATTATTACGGCTTCTAAGCCGAAGTTAATGACACATGAAAACAGAACCCGGCTCCCCCTCGCCCCCATCAATCAACAAAAGAAGAAGTTGTACAGCACAGTCTGCCGTGTACAACGACGACTATCACACCAAGACCAGACCCATAGTCACAGCCATGTTGGACGTCATCGTCGCTAGGAACAGTTTGACGATGACGTCCACACAGCTTCAGCCGCACAACACATTTCAACATGGTAGAAGAAGGCACTAGGCGATGACCTCCTTCTTCAATGAAACTACTTCCCCCGCAGAACCCCGCCCGCAACATACACAAAGGTCACTTACACCAACATTGAAGGTGCCTTTTAACAACATAGAAAGTGCCCTACACCAACATAGAAAACCACCACAAACACACCCCAAAACACAAACAGAAACCAAAACACAACAAAAAACACTATACAAAACGCCTCACCACACACCACAAAAAAATTTTTCCACACTCACACTAACCTAGACCCAAAGCCCCCATGACTCAACCTACTTAAATACAGGCTCAATTATAACATCAGCTTCCACCATCCCACAATGGAGGACTCACACATGCACGGCAAACCCCTAGCCTCAATCGTCACAGCAGGCATGTCCAAATTCGGCAGAAGAGACGGCGTCTGCGCACGAGAACTCTTCGCCGAAGCCGCAGCCGAAGCCTTCCAAAAATGCCCAAACCTAAACCCAAAAAAAGACATAAAAGCACTCTTCGTCGGCCAAATGGGCGAATCCTTCGAACACCAAGGACACACAGGTCCAACAGTCGCCGACTGGATAGGCCTCCTACCCATACCCGCAATCAGAACCGAGGCTGCCTGCGGCTCATCCGCAACCTCAATCAGGGCAGCCATCTTTGCCATCATGTCCGGCCTGTACGATGTGGTAATGGTTGGCGGAGTCGAAAAGATGACCCATAGAACAACGCCCGAAGTGACCGAATACCTAGCCATGGCCTGCGACTACCCCTTTGAACAATGGCAAGGTGCGACTTTCCCAGGACTCTTCGCCATGGTGGCAACCGCACACATGCACAGGTACGGCACAACCGAGAAGCAGATGGCCATGGTAGCGGTGAAGAACCACCACAACGGCGCCATGAACCCCAAAGCCCACATGCAGAAAGAAATCACTTTAGAGCAAGCACTGTCCTCACGAGTGGTAGCCTGGCCCCTGAAGCTATACGACTGTTCACTAATAACAGACGGCGGCAGCTGCATCATCCTCACAAAGCCTGACTTAGCCAAAAAGTTCACGGACACGCCGGTCCACATAATCGGATCAGGCCAAGCAAGCGACACCATAGGACTCTACGAACGCGAGGCTCTCACAAGCCTGTCAGCAGGCAAGTTAGCCGGTGAAGAAGCATATCAAATGGCCGGTGTAAAAAGCGAAGACATAGACGCGGCAGAGGTTCACGACTGCTTCACAATAGCCGAAATCGTGGCTTACGAAGACCTAGGCTTCTGCAAACCCGGCGAAGGTGGACGCCTCGTTGAAGAAGGCCAAACCAACATCGGAGGGAAAATTGCGGTCAACACCAGCGGAGGACTGAAGGCGAAAGGACATCCAGTTGGCGCAACCGGCGTGGCACAGGCAATCGAAATCTACTTGCAGTTAACAGAACAAGCTGAGAAGAGGCAGGTGAAAGGCGCCGAAACCGGCCTGACTCACAACATCGGAGGCCTAGGCGCAACGGGCGTAGTAAACGTCTACAGAAGAGGATGAAAATGTCTGAAGTTAGCCCCTTCTGCATTGAAAGCTTCTACAAGTTCATCGGCGACGGCAAACTAATGGCTGCCAAATGCAACAAGTGCGGAACAATGCTTTCGCCGCCCAAGCCTATGTGCACCAACTGCTTCTCAACCGACCTGAAATGGGTGCAACTCAGCCCAAACGGAAAGCTGCTCACCTACACCGTGATCCATGTGGCGCCCAAGCAGTTCGAAAAATTCGTACCTTACCCAGTTGGCATCGTGAAGCTTGACGACGGACCTCAGCTTCTGGGCATGATACGGGACGTTGAACCTGAAAAGCTAAAGGTTGGGATGCCCCTGACTGTGGACTTCGACAAAGCTTCAGTCGCAGAGACACACTGGCCGATGTGGCCGCGGTACTACTTTAGACCAAGCTAACCCTCAACAGCCTATTCTGCATCACCAGCTCGCGCAGGTCCCGGTCAAGATAAAACAGTCACAGTTTGCCAATGTTTGTTCACACGACAACACCTGAGCCCAGATCGTTTACCTTTAACCACAAAGTATATCTCGCAGTTAGCAGTGCACTTTCGCCAGACTTCAGTCAAAACCGTCAAGTGATGAAGACAAAATGGCTGTGAAGGCTGTTGTGTTTGACCTCGATGGCACCGTCGTGGACTTCAACCTCGACTACAAGTCGGCTCGCGCTGAGGTAATCGCGCTCCTAGGCAACTATGGATTTCCCCAATCCATCTTTTCAATCAACGAGAGCGTCTTCGAAATGCTCCGAAAACTGGAGATATACATCAAGAACCATCGGCTCGGCGAAAAAGATTATCCAAGACTGAAAAGAGAGGTATTGGGCATCTTGGAAAAATATGAAACAGAAAGCGCGACATCAACCCAGCTTGTGCCTGGCATACTTGAGACTCTTCAAGCCCTGAAGAGAATGAAGATCAAGCTCGGACTGTTCACCATCAACAGTATGAGAGCAACGCATCATATTCTGTCAACTTTCCGTCTGCGCTCTTTCTTCCGAGCCGTGGTCTCACGCGACGCAGTGTCAAGAGTCAAACCAAACCCAATTCATTTGCAGACCGTGTTGAAGGTGTTGAAGGCCAAACCAGAAGAGACCCTAGTCGTAGGAGACAGCGTCTTGGATATGAAAACCGCCAAAGAAAACCACGTCTTCGCAGTTGGCACATCTACAGGTGTAGCCTCACCGAAAGAACTGACCCGAGCAGGCGCCGACTGCCTCATCACGTCACCAACCGACTTAATCGCTCTAATAGAAAAACTCAATCAGTCCACAGGGCAGGGGAGCAAGACCTAGAGCTTCTCGCTGCAAACAGGTTTTCAAGGCAACTGCTTTATCTTAGCTGAATCGCATCATTAAGCCATAAATCAAGGCGGAAACCTTGGAGCTTCACCTACTATGCGACGGCTTCTTTACCTTAGACAAGAGCCTCGTAGTCTACATGAAGTACATGGGTCAACCCTACGATGCCGCCCTGAAACCCATGCTCATCCTGACCCCTGAAGAGAACATTCTCGTCGACACAGGAATCGGTGAACTTCCGGAAAAATACCGAAAGTTTTGGGTCATTAGGAGAAGAGCTGAAGAGAACCTGAAGACTCAATTAGCAAACTTCAATCTGAAGCCAGAAGACATCGACGTCGTTATCAACACACACTTACACTTTGACCACTGCGGCAACAACAACATCTTTCAAAACGCCAAGTTCATTATTCAAGCAGACGAACTGAGATACGCGCACGCGCCCGACAGGTTTCAACAAGCAGCATACATCAGAGAACTTTTCGATGTCAAATTGGATTATCAACCTGTTCATGGCAAGCACCAAGTGGCTAATGATGTTTTTGTCGTCCCAACTCCAGGCCACTCGATAGCTCATCAGTCGGTCATTGCGAGAGTAGGCAAAATGAACTATGTTTACTGCGGCGACGCCGCCCCAATCCGGGAGAACCTAGAAAAGAGAAACATACCAGGCATAATATACTGCGCTCACAAAGCATTAGAATCTATAGATCACTTGAGGACCATAAAAGACGCTGTTTACATCTACTCTCACGACAATGAACAACTAGCCTTGTAAGTGTGGAGCCCCGGGCGGGACTTGAACCCGCGACCTACAGCTTTCTTTAGTCGATCATGTACAAGGCTGTTGCTCTACCGACTGAGCTATCGGGGCACACTCATCACAACAAACAACCTAATATTTTAGAATTTAGTCACGAAGAAGTAGTCGTCCCGCAAGGCTATACATCTGACGAAGATTTGGATCAATCTCCAAGGTTCCATGGGCTATTCGGATCGTCAAGTGACTAGCGAAGACATTTAAGTGCCTGCTCAGTTTTCATGTCAGCGGGGAGATACTCAATATGGAGAAGCAAAGCGATTTAGTAGGTCGCTGCGGCCTTTACTGTGGCGCATGCACGATATACAGAGCCTACAAAGACAACGGCGACTTCCTTAACAGGGTTGCCAAGTTCTTCAAGTGTTCACCCGAGAAGGTCAGATGCGAAGGCTGCCAAGCTTTAACGCCTGCATGTTGGGGAAACGACTGCAAAATCGTTCAGTGCACAACAGGTAAGGGTCTGAATTTCTGTTATGAATGCTCCCAATTCGACGACAGATCATGTGAGAAATTCGAGGATTTGGCTAAGCGCTACATGGAAGACGGAGTTGACGTTCGAGCAAGCCTAGCAAGAATCAAAGACGGAGCAGTGGAAGCGTGGCTAAGAGAGAGTGAAGAAAGGTTCAGGTGCCCCTTCTGCGGCAAGTCCCTGCCCGAAGGCCGCAAAAACTGCTATCACTGCGGAAAAGAATTCTCCAAAATGCTTTGAAAGCCAACTCAAAACCGTCTGTTGACAACAGACACTTTAGCCCTGCCATTTAGTTGCTTCCGAGCAAACTTAACCACCATGCAAAGAGAAGTTATCATTAACTGTTCTAACCGTGGGTTAATAACCCATGAAATCCAACCAGCCCCTGAACATCGCAGCCCAGCTGGAGAAGAAACCGAAGAAGCGAGCCAACTTCTTCCACACACAGCCATCAGACACACCGTGCGAACATACGACTGTCTGAAACCTCATCGCAGCCTATTGTGAAAACCTTCATTCGTGGTGTCGGAGGCGGGATTCGAGCCCATGATTGGAGAAATTACGAATCTACACAAACGCTGAAACCAATTTTGAGGCTCCAGTGGAACACGTTGTGGTGCAAAGACCGCATCCGTAACAGTTCTCTTTCGCCACCAAACTCTTGCCATTTTTGAGTTTCCTTGCGTTAAAAACGCATCGCTTAACGCATGTGCCGCAGCCATTGCACTTTTCTGAATAAACTTTCGCTACCAGCCCTGACTTTGCTATGTGATGTTTAACCCCGTAGTTCATAACAGTGCGCAGGTATTGGCAGCAGCATGGGCAACAACTGCAGAGGTCAAAGACTTCGCCTTTGAGCCAGTCGGTGTAAAGGACCTGATGTACAAGACCATGTTCATTGGCCAGATGCAGGACCTTTTTTGCTTCTTCCAGAGTAATTTTGTCTGCTACTCCTCGTTCTACGAGGTCGTCGGAGAATTCGTTGAGTCCGAGGCATGTTCGGAGGGGTTTATCGCAGTTCTTGTAGGTGATTCGGCATTCACAGTCACGAAGTGAGAAGGACCTTGCCTTCTCCAAGACGTTAATTGCAGTCTCGAAGGGTAGTATAATCGAAACTGGTTCCAGAACGGCCTCTGGAAGCGGTAGTACTTTGCCTTCAGGGTGAGGGTCTGCTCTTCCACGTTTTACATGCTCCTTCATTCGATTAGTCGCCAGCGCAGCCACGTATTTTCCTAAAGATTCCTCTCGACCCTCTGAGAGATACCTGTTAACTATGCTTTGGAATGGCTTTGTCGAATAGTATACTTCGCCGTCTGTTTTCTTTGTAAGGAAACCTCTAACGAACAAACTGTTAACATTCGATTCTAAAGTTTTCTCTGACAGACCTACTAGTTTAGATAATTGACTAATTGACTGCTCTCTTTCCGATAATCTGAGAAGCAGTTCAACCTCGCTCTGTTTGACTATCATTGGAAGTACATCCGCAAACATTGGCGGTGTCTTTAAGGCTTTAGCCAATTGTCGATAATCATCGAGGCACATAATGTTCTACTAGTCCATGTTCTTAACGGGGTAAGAAACTTAAAATTTTGGTGCCGGGGGCGGGATTCGAGCCTTAACTTAATGTTCCTTTGCTGGCCGCCTTTACGATGTCCCGACCAAGCTGCCTCGCAAGCTCAAGAGCACTTGTATCCTCTGAGACCGGGAACTGTCCATGTACACCCCTGAAAGGCCACTTCTTTACAGTCACAGGTCTCATTTGCAGCCATAAAAGGAATTTCTCCAAATGCTCTTGCAAAGGTATGGCACTGTAAGCGTCTGAAGACGATGTGGTGAGAATGCCAAAAGGCTTGTTTATTAGGGGAGAAGATATTGAAGGATTTTTCCGTCGAGTCCAGTAGCTTGCACAATAAAGCCTCTCAATTAACGCTTGCAACTTTGAAGGGACAATAAAATAGCGAGGAGAAGCAAGCAAAATACCGTTTGCCTGTTTCATCTCCTCGAAAACCAGCTGAAGATCGTCTTTCATGTTGCACTCAAAAGGTTGCTTTGCACAACCAATTGCTTTATCATAGCAACAAGTGGCTATGCACGGACTAATCTTCAATCCAGCTAACTCGATAATCCGTGTATCGATAGTGTGATCTTCTCCCTTTGCTCCTTTCATTGCTTCTTCAAGCAAACGATATGTACCACCACTTTTCTATGAGAAGCGCATATTCCCAAGATTTTCATAATTGTACAAAAGGGGTCACAACTTTAAAAAGTTGCTTAGTGCCGGGGGCGGGATTCGAGCCCGCGACTCTTATGATTAAAAGTAATTAAAAGCCCGAACCCAATAAGAGAATTTGGAGAGCGATGATCAAGTTGCGCTTGCAATGTGTAAAAGCTGTCTTCTTCGACTTAGACGGTACACTGGTGGATTCTTTGGAGGCGATAGTAAGCGCTGTTGAAAAAGCCTTAGAGTCAAGAGAACTGAAGTGCGACAGTGCCAAAGTAGTTAAAATGATAGGGTTACCTCTCGAAAATATTTTTGGTGTTCTTGCTCCAAACCTTTCGAAGCAGGAGATATGGCAACTTGTCCATGAATATAGGAAATACTACATGGCGCATCATCTTGAAAATACAACGATTCATCCGTCAGCTCTGCTGGTTCTTAGAAAATTAAAGGCAAAAGGCTTCAAGCTTGGAATAATAACAAGCAAATATAGAAGACCGGTCATGGGCGTACTTTCTCATTTTGGTATTGCAGAACTATTTGATGTAGTTGTGACCGGATATGAAGTGAAAAAGCACAAGCCAGAGCCGGATATTGTTCTTGAAGCTGCAAAGAGGTTAGGAGTAAAACCCAAACAATGCGTCGTTGTGGGTGATAGTCCGGTGGATGTTGAATCTGGGAAAAGAGCAGGGTCGTTCACCATAGCGGTGTTATCCAACACGTACAACAGAAAACTACTGGAAGACGCAAAGCCCACGATAGTCTTTGAGGAACTTGAAGAGATTCTAAAGATCGTTTAGTGCCGGGGGCGGGATTCGAGCCCGCGACCTCTGGACAGTTGGGCGTTTGCCCCTTCTTGTTCTCCAGATTATGAGTCTGGCGCCCAAACCAGGCTAGGCTACCCCGGCTGCTGTTTTGATTAACTGACTTCAGATTAAAGTCTTTTACTGCAAAGAGTGTGCGTAGTTTTTCACGATGTACGCAGGTTTAATTGCACTTCAGGAAAAAGCATGACTGGCGCTCATTATTTTGAGAGCTTCTTCACTCCCTTCTGCGTCCCAACGTACACGATATTGGCTATTCCGATGAACAAGCCGGTTTCAACTACTCCAGGTATTGATTTGAGCTTCATATCCAGTTCTTTGGGATCGTCAATTGGCTTGGTCCAGATGTCTAGTATGAAATTGCCGTTGTCTGAGATGACTGGACCGACCTTTCCCTTTCCAGCACGAATAACAGGCTTAGCTCGCATCTTTTTAAGCTTCAATTCCACGCTGCCAACTGCAAACGGCAAGACTTCAACCGGGACTGGATGGTTGTTTTCTGCGAGTCTCTTGACAAGTTTGGTTTCGTCGGCAGCTATCACGTTCAGCCTTGAGGCAGATGCCACTATCTTTTCTCTAGCTAGGGCTCCGCCCATTCCCTTAATCATATTCAACTCGGGATCAATCTGGTCGACTCCGTCGATGGCTAAGTCAAGTTCAGGATGCTCGCTCAATGTTGTCGTTGGGATGCCGCAGTCCACAGCCAACAAGAAGGCTTGATAGGAGGTTGGCACACCGTAAACATGCCAGTTTTTCTGCTGAATTATGCGTCCGACTTCTTCGACAGCGTAGGCGGCGGTGCTCCCACTTCCGAGCCCAATGGCGAATCCATCTTTGACGTGTCTCACTGCCTCTTGGGCAGCTCTTTTCTTAGCGGCTTCAATCCAGTCAGGCTTGTCAGCTTTCGCCCTCAACCTCTATTTGTCCCAGCCTCTCGAGAACCTTTTCCACTTCAGCTCTGATCTCTTCTATTCGTTTCTCAGCATCTGTCTTAGGCGTTGGAGGTGCCGCAGTCTTTTTGCGGGGTCTCCTCTTCCCTTTTTCCCTCCCCTCCTCCGCCACCGCGGCTGTCTCGGCTTCTGGCAGTTCCGGAAGTGCTGTAAGTGCGGGCGCCTCCTCCTTTTCTGCTTTTATTTCGAGCTTTGTTCTTAGATCCTCAACCTTCTTGCCCAAGTCGTCGAAGCGTTCGCTGAAGAGTTTGATCAGGTCTTCCTGCATGGACTCAAGCTCATGCAAGGCTACAACCGATTCGCTTTTGGAAATCCCGTCTCGAACCTTCATCATGCGACTTTTGTAGCGTTGGGCGACTTTTTCGCGTTCTTCCTCTGTTATCTTCCCCTCAGCTTGCGCCTCATACAAGCGTCTAATAGCTGAGCTGAGGATTTCCCGTTCGAGATCAAGCATCTTCAGCCTTTCTTTGGCATCCTGAGCGTCTTCAGCTGAAACCGAGCGCTCGGTACTGAGAGAAAACCGCTTTGCCCACGCATCAACAGGCGAGGTCAGAGGCTCGGTTGGCTTCGGTCTTGGGGTTTTTCGTGTTCTCGTGGCGTAAAGCAATACTATGGCGGTTGCGATCGCTCCGCCGATAAGCAGAGCGTATGGTAACCACTGCAACCATTCGGAATCTGCCACGAGGCTCCCTCGCCTGACATCATGGTTTTCTCCATAGGTTGTATATAAGTCTGCACAACATTGCTAGAGAACCGCTGAGGATTTCAATGAGTTTTTTGCCTGCTTGTGTCGCCGCCGCAGATGAAAATCAGCAGCGAAGCGTGCGCGGGTGTGATATTGAGTTGTTGAGCATGTGAGACAGTAGTGATTAACTTCTTCTAGGTCCTAGGGTCTGGCTGTCGCTATGAACAGCTGGGCGCTTCGACCCGAGCTTTCACAGCAGATTCCGGGCAGCAC
>Ga0315308_1002234_pt1 | contig 11012 bp, 9 predicted proteins | sample TDP3_MG_FD_203078 | JGI IMG/M metagenome (GOLD analysis project Ga0315308, IMG submission 203078) | Freshwater sediment microbial communities from Lake Towuti, South Sulawesi, Indonesia - TDP3 | ecosystem: Environmental > Aquatic > Freshwater > Lake > Sediment | place: Indonesia: South Sulawesi...
ACATCTTCACCCTTCTCCTCCTTTCCACCGACAACCTGAGCCTGTTCGAACATCTGGAGTCTCTACAACCTGACGCAGGATATTGCGACGTCCATCTGCCTGACCCCTTCACAGAGCAATTCCAGTTCCTCAAGGACTGGTCCAGACTGAGAGACGCAGCATCCCGATACGCCCTATACGAAGAAAGAGATCAGGCCGGAGGCTTCAGAGCCATCCACCTCCGCATAGCCGACACCCTCATAGACATAGAAAGAGACCCTGACAGTTCAGGCATGTCGATGCGCAAACCCATGCTACAAGGGAGATCACTGCCCCCGAGAAGAGCTTTGGCAAAGATCGGTAGAGACGAAGACCTGACAGTGGTCACCACAAGGATTCCCGTGTGGCTCAAAGATACTCTTGAGACGAAGGCCAAGGAGAAAGGCGAACAGCTCGGAACGTACATCAGGGAGACCCTGCAGAGCCAGTACGACTAGCAAGCGCCCCTTCCATTCTTGACACTCGTCCCGCCATGCCCACGTAGCGACCTGCGCGAAGTAGGGTCTGCCGCGCTAGCCTTGTTCCTTCTCACCCGGTGGATGCCATGGAGCCAACCGACCTCCCTCTCGCCGGGGTAACCGTCATCGGAAGACAACCCTGAACCACTGGCGTCTGGGACTGCCCAACTCGGCTACCAGGGCATCCATCCCCGAGGATCGCCCAACCTTCCTCCATCCAGCCAGCACCTGAACCCGCCCGATCATGGCGTCCCTCATCTTGAAGGCCTCGAGCTGGTCGCTCCTTATCGGACAGGCGACGAGGCCCGAGTCCTCGTGCAACGAGTACTCCACCCTCTGCAGGCCGCTTGTGTCCTTTCGATACTGGGACGGGTGTATCGGCGTTGAGACCCACCTGGATGCGTGCACCGACTTCGCAATCAGATGGAACTTGAGCCTCTGATAGAGGGCGGGGCACACCTCAATGAGGTCCCTGCCGTCGATCTTGGAGGGGAAGGAACCGTAGTCTATGTGGATGTGGAACCCGGCCAGGCCGCTGAACTTGAGCATGTAGGGGACGTCAAAGGCATCCAGCTCCCTGCACATGGCCATCGCCACCCTTCTTGAATCCTCCAGTGCGCGGGCCGAGTCGATGTCGACGAAGAAGTGGAAAGCCTTCCATTTGCCCCACTCGCCATACCTTTTCGGCGGCTCGATGTAGGCGGCGTGGGTGCAGTGAAGCCCTGGGTAGGCCCCCCTACCCCTGAACTGCGCAAACGGGAGGATCGCCTGCGCCACATCTTCCTTGGTCTTCGGGAAGACGGGGTGTTCGCGCCTGGTGGCCAGTGCTTTCTTGCTGTTCGTCACGACCAAAGCCCGGTCACGCACGCCCTCGTACAGCTCATCGAGTATCGGGGAGGCTTGCCCCCCAATCCCGTAGTAGGCAAGGACGTCATCACGGTCCGGGGAATATCCGATGCCCAGATCAGGCCCCCCCGTTCCCAACATGCGAAGCGATCTCGTTGAGCATGCCCCTTGTTGCCTCCACGCTCGCCCTTGCGCCCTGCAGATCCCCGACAGTGGGTTCGATCATCACTGTCCCGCGGAAGCCCGACCTGAAGAGGTGCAACAGGAACGCTCGAGCCCGGGCATCCTCTGCTACCGGTTTGTGATCATCCGAATGTCCGGCGTTGAGGTGATAGTGGACGTAGGCGAGCCTGTCGAAATGCTCATCCAGCAGCCAATCCCATTGGCTCAGGAGGGAGTGCCCGTAGTCGTAGCAGAGGAAGAGGTCGTGGTTGCGCTTGAAGCTCTCTTTGAACACGGCCCTGGCGTTCGGCAGCCTGGGCGGGTTCTCTAGGTATATCTGGACCCTCCTTCCCCTCGCACCGCGTAGCAGCCAGCCTAGCGCAGCCGAATTGCTGGCCGCGTTGTCCGATCTTCGAGGGGATCGCTCCCTGAGTCTGCCCGTGATCCTGTCGAGAAAACCCATCCGGTCCGGAAGAAGGGCGGGAGGCACAACTCTTCCACATCCTGGATGGATGACGACTCCCACCGCCCCCAAGTCACACGCAAGATCTATGGCGGCCTCGGCATTCTCCATGGAACGCTTTGCCTTCCAGGGGAAGGGCGATGTCAGGTCCTGTCCCCTGAACGGGGAATGAACGGTGAGGCGGAGCCCGGCCTCCTCGGTTGCCTCCCTTATCCTCGCCCGAGACTCCTCATCGATCTGATGGGGAAGGGAACGGGGCTTCTCGGCCACGAATTCAATTGCCTGGATCTCCCACGTCGCGAGCTCGAGGATTCCCTCGACGGGATCTTTGTCATGGAACGGCGAGTTCTGGCAACCGAGAAGCACAGCCTCACCCCAAGCTGACCCTCGGAACTAGTCCGGATACCGAGACATGGTACCTCGGGTGTGAGTCGTCGAATCCGACGGATTCGGCGATGGTGAACCCGTTTCGAGATCTGGTGGTCCAATTGGCCTGGTTGACTTTCTGGGTGGCGAGCGGCGTCACCTCGACTCTGATGCCGGCCGGTTTCGGGGGAGGTTCGATCATCACCGATCCGGTCTCGGTCTTCACCTCGAAGGTCCCCGGCTGCGGGCCGCCATATGGTTCACCCTTGTCCTCTTCCCAGCGAAGGGCGATCTTCCCGGTCGTCGTCGAGATCACGGCCTTGCTGATGGGGTGGCTTCGAGATAGCCGGATCTCGATCGCCCCGGTCACGGTCGAGATGTCCAAGTTGTACGTCAGCCCATTGGCGTAGTGGGCATGGGCGGAGGCGTTCCCCATGGAGAAGGAGCCGTCGACCTTCCTGCTGAAGTCCCCGATCCAGCCATCCGAGATCCGGGCCGATGCTGCAGCCAGTTTGGTGAAGGCCACCTCGAGGATGAACTTGGCGTCCGCCTCGCCCGGCAGGAAGGATAGGGAACCCATCCTGCTCCGAAGATCTATGTGGAGTTCCTTCGCGACGCCCCTCCCGATGGTGAAGCGCGCTTCCTTGCCCGGGGGGAATTGGGAATTCTCAGGCCAGGGGGGCCTTTCCAGCTGGGGTGGAACACGGGTCCCCGGCATATGCGCACGAACATGCGCGACCACATGCGCCTCGGCATGAGACCTAAGCGCATCGCGCATCCTCTGGAGATCGGCCAGTCTGGCGGGGAAGATGAAGGTTGGCCTTGTGGCGGTGCGCTTCACTGCGGGGAACTTCCACCACTCAAGCTCCGCACAGAGGGCGGCCAACTTCTCGTTCTCCCTTTCCTCCGGCCACCAGCCCTTCAAGGTCTCCGTCCTCCCGACCATGGCCTGCCTCGGTTGGAAGGACTTGTATTCCGCAACAGTCAGGGGCGTACTGACGAGGCCCGTCATTTCGTGAACCGAGTACGGGGCCCTTAGGAGGTGATCCGGCTGGGACATGGACATGTCTACCTTGATGCCCCTCTCAAGGGTTTTCCCCATGTTGTCCAGAAGAACCTTGATTATGCGCCTGTGGAGGGCCTCGCTAACCTTTGGGAAGACCTTGGACATCGGGTGCCCGTCGATTTTCCTCGGGAAGGCATTGCCCGGGATTATCACATGATACCCAACGCCGCCGCTGAACTTCACTGCCAAAGGGATGTCCTTCTCGGCAAGGAAGGAGATGGCATGGGATGTGGCCTCCTTGCACAGGAGGGGACTCTGTTTTGCATCTATGTCGATGACAAGGTCATGCAGGATTCCGTCATCTGGGCCCTTCCGCGATATCGTTGAGTGGATGGCCGGCACGGCGGTGATCCGTTGGTCTCCGGCAACCCTGGACAGGCGACGCTTCACCGCATCCAGCAGTTGGTCTGGGCTCTCGGGTTCCCATCTTCGCTCCTTGAAGTCCCTCACGTTGGTGACAACCAGTACCCTGCGCCCGATCGAGTGTCGAAAGATCTCGCTACCAACCTTCTCGTAATGCTGCTCAACATCGTTCCTTGTCAGAAAGTAGCCCAATGTCATCCAAGCTCACCGGTGGGCTCGGAAACGTCACGATCACTTGGGGATTCCCAATCCGCGTCCCTCTGGCATCTGGGATCCAGCCGCCTCGCCTGCCCCAGGAAGCTCTCTGGTCCCCCTTTCCCGATCACCAGATAGGATTCGAACGAGGCGACCTGTCCCGGCACCAGCCTTCCCTGGACTCCCGGAACGACCACATAGTGGTCCCCGACCTTTGGATTGTAGACGGACACATCGTCAAGGACTCCTTCGGGGAAGACCTCCCCGACGCATAATCCAGTTGACGAGTCGAAGACTAGCCACCAGTTCTCCTCGCAAGCCGTGTGATTCCCCTGACCGGCATCGGACAACCGGCCAGTCATTATGGCCCTTTTTCCAGGAACCGAGTAGGAATCGAAGATCGCCCTGCAGAACTCCGGATGTTCGATCCAGCGAAAGGTCAGGAACCTCTCGCTGCGACTGCGGAAGGTCCTTTCGATCTTCATCACGGCCTCCTCCACATTGAGGGTGTAGATCCGTCGAAGGTCCATGTTCTCCGTCCCCTTGCCGTGCGCCTCAAGCAAGAGGCTTCCGGGGTTCCTCTCCGTAAGAATCCGCGCCTCCCATTTCTGATCCCAGCCCCAACCAGGGAAACTCTTGGACCCCCAGCAGATCTGCTCCTCGATCCCTCCGAACTCGGTGTAGACTCCGAAGATGCGCTTGTCGGGGTAAAGGGTGTGCAGCAGATTGGATCCATAGCGCGGCCCGGAGATCTCGGGGTTTGGCAGAACCTCCAGGATGCGCCCACCGACCCGCGGCGTCAGCCGGAAGTGGACGTGTCTGTTGTCCAGACAGAAAATGTCGTCGCCGTCGGGCTGGCTGACGGTTGAGAAGCTCGTGGTGGCCGCGGCCACTGCAACGAGTTCCCTGCCCTTTTCGCTTATGTAGCACTTCTTCGTTTGTCCAAGCTTGCCGCGACGAACGAGTCCCTGGATCATCAGCTTGACCACGTGGTAGTAGATCCTATGATAGGGAACGTCTAGCCTCGACGAGAGGTTGGCCATGCTGGTGCCCCTCTCGGAGAGGTACCTGAGCACCTCCCTTTCCACAGGATCTAGCGACAGCCACTCATCCCGCGGTTCCGGAGGTTCCTTTCCCGGATCAACCGCCACCCGAGCCTGCCCCGGCCCGCCTGGGCAGCAAGCTTAAAAAAGGATTCTCCTAAGAGGTTATTCCCATCATCGAACATCCATCGGGCAAGCATCTCACGGGTTTCTGACGGGATCTCATCATATGACGGGTTTAATAGAAGGGGTGGTGTCTGACGGAGGGAGCGGGCAGCCGAGAGCGCTTTCTGCTTCAGCGGGGAGTTCCGGTCCGCCAAAACGAATCTGAAGGGTGGTCGGGTGACAGTCGCGGGAGGGTCATGGGAGTCCGGCGAAAAAAGGATCATTGCGTTGGACCTGTTGAGGACGGCTGCTAGGAGAAGGATCCTCTCACTCCTTTCGGTCCGTGATGGCCAGGGGTCGGGCGGGCTCTTCCTCCGCGAGCTCTCCAGATCCCTGAGGATCTCCGCCGCCACCACTTCCTACCACCTCCAGAGATTGGAAGAGCAGGGCTTGGTCAAGGCGATCTCCACCGGATACCGGAAGTACTTCGTCATAACCCAGCTAGGAAAGGCCGCCCTCTCAGAAGGAGAGGAGCCATCATTCTCGGCTTCGGTCAGGGTGGAACAGGTCTATTCGACGGAACACGACGAGGTCGTGCTGGAGAACCAAACCAGCAGGGTCGTCGTCGTGCCCCAGCTAGGCTCAAGGGTGGTTGAGCTGCGCTGCTTCTCCATCTTCGACTTCCTCAACAGGCTCTACCCATCCAAAGCAAAACTACCGGGATACGAACAGTACGGTGGGGTAGAGCACACCCTCAACCCATTTCCCGGGATCGGGTACCTCTCACCGTTCAGGTACGAGATCGAACCGCCGCACCTCAAGACCGTCTCGGACCTGGATCTTGATGGCGCAAAGGTACGCTACACCAAGACGTTTGGCCTGGATTCCAAAATCCCATTGCTGGAGATAGGGCACGGCTTCCAGAACCTGTCGGAAAGCGAGATAACCTTCAGCTGGTCGAGCCACCCCGAAATCTCCATCGCGGGCAGCCCGACAGGTAACCAGGTGGTCGTGCCCGACAGACAGATCAGAAAGCTGATATTCAGCGGGAATCGGACGAAGGCATACCTACATCCGAGCGAGCCATGGTGTGCTGCCTCGGACCCAGCCACCGGGCTGATAATGGGTCAACTCTTCCCCCCAGGAACCGTTGACCGGATTGGCATCTGGCAGGATAGCTCCTACTACACGGTTGAGCTCATCATCGATAGGATCCGCCTACTTCCCGAAGAGAAGATGGAATTCCCGACATGGGTCATTTTCACCCGGGGGTCCGAGGAGACCGTTCGGGGGATGTGCTCAGTTCTCTCCCTGGGGGAGGGGCTGAAGTGAGGATCTGCCTGACCGCCGACATCCATCACCCAAGGTCCAATGTTCTTCCAGGAAGGCTCCCCGATCTAGTGCGGGAGGCCCGACCCGACGTATTCGTCATAGCCGGTGATCTTTCCGACGGCGTGACCCGGGACTTCCGGGGATGCCTCTCCCATTTCGAGGGCCTCGAGATGCCCAGGTGCCTGGTCCTCGGGAACCATGACCTCTGGCTCCGGGATGGTTGGTTTCACAGTGATGACTCGGAGGCAAAGATGGAGCTCCTGTTGGACATTGCGCAGGAGGAGTGCGGCTTCCATCCTCTCTGTCGATCGCCAATGGTGCTCGACGGAGTCGCATTCGCGGGGAACGTCGGCTGGTACGACTACGGCTTCAGGTCTCTCCCCCTGCCTATCGAGATCTACAGGAGGAAGAGCCACCTGGGGTACGTGTGGAACGATGTCAACTTCATCAGGTGGAGATACTCGGATGCGGAGTTCAACGATGTCTGCCTCAAGCGGCTGCGCCGCGACCTTACGGAACTTGAGCAAAGGGGGGACGTTCGAGCGATCGTCGTTATCACCCACCACGTCCCCTTTGCCGAATGCGTCCTAAGGAAGGGGATCGACGCCTTCGATTTCTTCAACGCCTACATGGGCAGCCCCTTGACGGGGGATCTGATCAGGGGTTTTTCCAAGGTTAAGGCCGTTGCCTTCGGGCATTCCCACGGCAGGGGGGTACCGGACCGAAGACAGTATCAGATCGGTGGAATGACGGCCTACAACGTTAGCGTCGACTTCGATGATCCAAGGCCCTTCGTGATCGACATCTGAGGTCTGGGATGTCCCGGTCCTTCGTCGGATGGGTGACATCTCTTTCGATGTTATGTCGAACAAGTTTCTGCCGAGTTCTCACGACCTACGGCGTTTAAGAAATGGTTCACCCGATGATGGATCAGAGATCTGCACAGGGGGAAGCGTCGTGAGGATAATCGCCGCCGACTCGGGTTGTTCGATACTTGATGAGTCCTACCAACCGACCAACATCTTGGTGAGCACCTGCATTCTGACAGAGGAGCCCTATCATCAGGTTCTGGAGAAGGAGACCAAGGTGGTGGACTACACGCTGAGAAACCCAGACGTGGTGGTGGAGGAGCTTAGGATGTGCCTTCGGTCTCCTTTTCTCGAGAGGGCCGATTGCGTCCATCTCGACACCACCTTGGGCGGGCTGGAAGTCGTGGATCTCAACGACTCCTTTCTGGACTGCAGAATCATGAGTTCGGAAGGGAGGGTCGTGCTCAAGCTGATCGCTAACGAACTCAGAGGCATTGCACTGCAGATCCGGGAGAGAACGGGGGCCAGGACATACGCCATCGGGGGAAGGAGCGTGCCCATCCGTCTTGCCGAGATGTACAACGCTTCGGATGGCTTCATGGAAGCAAGGAGGAGGTGCGCGGAATCCAGGAAGGATGTTGTGGTCGGACTGCCGATCAACGTGGAACTTGAATTCACAGAGGATAGCTTGACGACGAGATCCATGGACCAGCCCAAGCTGGAGATTGCGGGTGAACTGCCAGCCCTGGATGTCGACGTGACAAGGATCCTGAACCCCTTGGTGAGGGGCTTTCTGGCATACAGGATCTCGCCCTCAGAACGGAGGTGAGCAAATGACCCTGGGTTACTCCCCCAATCTGGAAGCTGTACAGGCGTACTACGAGAGAACGGATGTCAACCGGGAGATTCTTCGCCACGCCCGGGACAGAAGCATCGTGATGCCCCACAGGAGGGGCTTCAACGACAGGGAGAGAGTCGTTGTCAAAGCTGCCGAGGACATCCCGAGGCTCGCGCAACGAGGGGCATCCCTTCGTCTCGGATCAACCGTCCCCACTCTGTACCCATCATTTCACGGGTCCATCAAGAGGTCCGACGGCAAGTGCGACATGGTCTTTGAGATCGACATGAAGCAGAGCTACAAACGGACGTTCCGGTCAGGGTCGCTTCTTCTTCGGGTCTTCGACAAGTTCGACCTGCCGTATCTGGTCAAGTTCAGCGGGAACACCAGCCCGCACATCATCATCCCGGGTGAGGCCTTCCCCGAGTATGCACAGGGAGACGGCTTTCCACTGATCGCGGCGGCCGTCCACTCCTACCTGCAGGAGAAGACCCGCATTTCGATGGACGGCTCCTTCGCGAGCGGCGAGCACTTTCTGAGGCTGCCTTACTCACTCAACGAGAACACCGGCCTTGCCAGCATACCCATCGCACACGAGGAGTTCCACGACTTCGACCCATCCAGGGCCGAGATGGACCGGGTCGAAGTGATGACGGGCTGGTGGAAGGTCACCCGAGAGGGCAGGAGCAGCTTGGAGGATTTCATCTCGCTGGTCATCGGCGAGTCCCGGGGAAGACCGGGGGCCGCGGGACTGGGATTCATGGAGCCGCTGGGCGATGAGGGGCACCTTCCCCCCTGGCGGGTAGCCGCGGGTCGTTTCGCAGGAGTCGATCGCACGATGGGACGGGACCTGGCAAGGATGCAGCAGGATCTGGCCGTCCAGATGGAGGATCTCGGCGCAGGAATTCAAAGGGATGTGGATTCACTGCAAAGGAGAATTGGTCGCGTCGGGAGAGGGATCGGGAGGATATTCGAATACCGGGAGACCGAGGACGAGGAGGAAAAGGAGGAGAAAAGCGAAGAGGAAGGGGATGACTCCCGTCCTTACGGCCGGAGGTGAGCTCATGGAGGCCTTGGTGCAGCGCATCTACGACGGAAGGGAACAGATCGTGCTTCGCGATGGAGAGATCGAGGCTCACATCGCCCCTGACAAGGGGGGCCGGATCATCCAGATGAAAAAGGGCGACGTCGAGGCCCTTTACAGACTGTACCCCAACTACGCACAGTTCGGCCCGTATCTCGAGTACGGTGGCATCGAGTATCTGATGGGTTCGGCTCCGGGAAGCATCTACGACCGGAGGTTCGAGTTCGAGATCCAAGGGGACGAGGTCAGGCTATGGTGCTTTTCCAGGGACATACTCTTTGAGAAGGTGGTCACACTCAAGGAGCCCTTCCTAGATGCCAGGTACACGTTCGTCAATCTTGGGGAGCGGTTCATCAGGTTCACCTTCTCGATACACCCGGAGATCGCCATCGGGGACTTCAAGGACTGCCTGTTCACCGGCTGGAGCGGGTCGGGAGAGGAGAAGGAGGAATACCGCGGGCCTGGGAACAGGAGATTCTACAAGCCCAAGGAGAACCACTACACTGTGACGAATAAAAGGAAGGGGGTCTGCTTCGTCGCCATGTTCCCCACGGATGTGATTGACCGGGTCGAGTTGTACTACCCGCGGATTGACACCCACCTGTGTCCGCAACTCATGGTGGACTCGGTCGGCCTTTGCCCGCACAAGAAGGCTAGCTATTCCGTTAAATTCGGCATGGTCAAGCCCGGGAGCGCGGATCTATCAGAGGCGGCAAAGAGCTTCCAGGGAAGCGCCGCATACACTTCCATTTGACATAGGGCATGTCAGGGACGGGGGATTTCCGTCACCACGCCGTCGAAGGTCGCGTTGGAGAATCTGAGGTTCGGACATAGACAAGGCCACATGGGCACGATATCTTTTTCTTGGCTCTGTGTTCGCAAGATCCGTGGAAAGAGCGTTCCCCGGCGGGAAGGCTGTCTGGCTAGCCTGCCTGTTGATCGCCCTTCTGCAAACGGCGAGCGGAGCCGAAAGGATCCGGGTCCTCCTGGTGGGTCAGGTCACCCCTGAGCACTGCCCTGCCCCCATCTGGTTCGACTCCGAGCCCATGGTTGAGTACTCCCTGGTGCCGACAAAGTACTACAACGTGATGACCTTGGCAGAGGCCCAGCGGTTCGTGAGGCTCTACCTGCCCCGGAGCCGCGAGGACATGGCAATGGAGAGGTTCTTCATGTTCATCAACCCCTACTTCGAGCCCATGACAGTTGTCCAGATAGACAACATGCGGTATGCCATGGTTGAAACGGGGTCGGGAGGATTCCAGAGCCTGGGAGGAATTACCATCGACTGGGCATCGGTGAACTGGCCCTGGGTCCAGTCGTCGCTTGCCCCCATATTCCCCAACGATCCGAACGCCTACAATGTCTGGGAGCAGCACAAGTCCACGGGCAACCAGCCCTACAAGGTCGAGGTCAATCAGGACCCAGGTCTTGCGCCGGTCCTCAAGATGTTCATTCCCCTGGGCATCGAGGAGGTGAGAGGCTACTGGACGATAGTCCTCATAGTCCCCCAGGAAGGTGCCACGGTCTGGGGCAGGGCTAGGGGTGCTTACGTCCAGTACTCGAGGGAGCCGCCCGTGGCGTGGCTGCTTTCCTGGGAATACGGCAAGTCCATGACCTGGTCCGTGGCCGATGACCTGGACTGTCCCTGGTGGGGAGATACGTACTACGCCTCCGACCAGGAGTACGGCCTGGACATCATGATGAACATCATCCTCCACTCCCTGGGCAGGCCCCTGCCGGATGACATAATGCTCGTCAGCACGGTTAGGGACGACTTTGAGCGGTACGGCGCCAGGACCTCGACGATCTCGGCCTTCCTCGATTTCGCCGAGAAGTTCGGTGC
>Ga0315308_1002236_pt1 | contig 11007 bp, 8 predicted proteins | sample TDP3_MG_FD_203078 | JGI IMG/M metagenome (GOLD analysis project Ga0315308, IMG submission 203078) | Freshwater sediment microbial communities from Lake Towuti, South Sulawesi, Indonesia - TDP3 | ecosystem: Environmental > Aquatic > Freshwater > Lake > Sediment | place: Indonesia: South Sulawesi...
TGCCCTCGGCAGCACACTTAGAAGATCTCATGTACCTATCAGTGTCTCTTATGACAGACTTAGAACCCATGCCCCTGTAGAGCTTGTATTTGCCTTCTAGACCCACAAGAGAACCGTCGATGATTTTTCCCGGCGACTCCGTCGTGCCGGCGAACAGGCTCCCGATCATCACGCAATCCGCTCCAAGAGCCAAGGCTTTCACCATATCTCCCCCTGCCTTTATCCCGCCATCAGCTATGATCGGTATGTCGTATTCTTCTGTGATGGAATAAACATTTGCAATGGCGGAGGCCAAAGGGACTCCAACACCCGTGGCGATTTTGGTCGTGCAGATCGACCCGCTGCCAACGCCCACTCGAAGAGCATCGGGCTCAACCGACAAGTAGTCACGAGCTGCTTGTTCGGTGGCAATGTTTCCAACGATCAATTGACCTGATATCTCGCTTTTGATGCTCTTGGCGGATCTTATCACGTTCAGATTGTAGCCGTGTGCACAGTCAACCAGTATTCCATCAGCCCCAGCTGAATCAACTGCCCTTGCACGGTCTAAATCGAATGGACCCACAGCCCCTATTACTCTCAGTCCCCTTTCCTTGACTTTTCTCACCTCACCTACCTCGCGCTCTATGGTCATGTTCCTGTGTATCACCCCTATTGCTCCCATGTCGGCAAGCGCTATTGCCATGTCCGATTCTGTGACCGTATCCATGGGAGAGCCGACTACCGGGATCTCCAGCCTCATAGTTTTCGTTGCTCTAGAATAGAGCTCAGCTTCATTTGGTGCAACGAGGGACGCGTTGGGTAGAATCAACAAGTCGTCAAGACCGAGGTAAGTTTTGAGTTTGTTTCCTTTGGACCCCAACATAAATGCGACATTAGTTCCTCGTGATATAAGACTTTCTTCTCGACAGGAAGGACTTCGTGTAGATGCAGAACCGGTTTCCTTCTACCTGAGTGCCACATCTAGCTCGTCCATGGTAAGAGGAATCCGTTTCGAAGGCTGTTCGGGTCGATCGATCTCGGCGATGCAGACACTCCTGATATAGAAATCCTTCTCCTCTTGAAATCTCGATCGATCGACACCTGAATTGGATCGGTCCAAGGCCGAAAGAGAGGCTCTGAGGCTCATCCGCAGTCAATGTCTTTCAGGACATCTCATCAGCGGTGCCGCTCCACTCTTTTCAGGATACTACGCGCTTCCTTTTCTGTGCTACAGGAAGTACAGAGAAAAAGCCCTTCGTGCTTCAGTTTGGAGAGTAAGAACTCTACTTCATACGGCTCGCACGAAATTTGAAGGCATTTGCCTGCGTTAAGTACTCTAGCGCATACCTCCAACCACTCGGACATGGGCTTGGCTCCTGCTCCGGGAACCCATTGGATGCCATCCAGGGAGTCTATCTCGAGAAGACGATCCAGGTTTCCCAACGCCATTGGACCGTCCAGGTGGAAAAATGAGTTATCTAGGTATCTTGAAAGTCTTTCCACATCTTGTTCTATGAAGAATTCTTCAAACTGTTTTGGAGAAACTAGGCCTGAGAAATCATCCTGCAATGCAAGGTATCTCCCTCTGGAATAGGCTGGTATCCACGTAATGGAACCATCCTGTACTTGCGAAATTTTCTCATAATAAGATTCGAACACGGTAATGCATATGTCTGTTAGTTTCTTGATTAACCTCTTCACTTCTTGTGTGTCATGGTAAAGATGCCGAGCCAACCTTTGCACGCCTACTGTTGCCACTAAAGAATCCCCTCCGTAATGGATATCCGGTATCCCTACTAGAAAATTACCCTTTGCAACCTCGCACATGGCGTCTATCAGGTCACTCATGATTTTCCACCATTTGTTGTCTTCGTTGAAGACGGGGTCGCATTCTGATAGACTCTCGAGAAAGGGCTGCGCCCATGATGTTTCCTCTGACCTGAATACTAGGTTTGCACCAAGATAGGCTGTAAACGAGTCTGGACCTAGGTTAGGTAGATACCAAGGAAGCGCATCGCCCAAAAAGATGGTATTTTCCAAATACGATTCAATTTTGTTAAGCACGTATTGTACGTTCGTCCATCTTTCTTCCATGCTTTCCGGAACTGCAAAACTCATCTTCTTGTGCCTTTCTCTGGGAGCGGTAACATGAATCAGCGGCCTATCTAGTACCTCCATATCCCAGAACGCATCGAATCGCTGCTTTATTGTCTCAAAGTCTACCTCCTCTAAATACGATCTCATCTTACGATCGACCTTGAACACTTATCACGTAGGCAACGCCTTGATGCGAGGTTTTAGCACATTTGCCGATTGAAGCATCACATTGACTAGCTTCCAGTATATTTCGTAGCCTATCGCAGCGAAGAAGGACTCGATCGAACGAACCAACATGCACTTCCCCCACGCTCTTTGCCTATGTAAGAGGACTATTTATGCCAAAGTGACATTGACAGCCTCAACAAGGGATATTCCGCGATCGATCCTTAAACGCATCTCCGCGAATACTGTACTCCGGAGAACGGATCTGGCTAGAATCCTTATTAACAGAGTTTGCAGCTAACGACATCGGCAATAGTGGTGTGAGCAAGGTGGAGGGAGCTGCACAAGAACGACTCAGGGATCTATTTACGAAGCACTCATATCCCCCTCTGGATGTTATCATACCGATTCTCGAGAAGGCTGGGCGTGGAGAACAAGAGCTAACAAACCAAATCTACCATGCGGACGCAACTCTAGCCAAAGGGGTAAGAGAGATCCTGGGGCTGAAGGGCAGAGACATGAAGACGCTGGCCAGGGTGTGGGAAATCATCGTCAGTTTTGAAGGAGGTAAGATCCAGCCAATCGAGTTGGATGAATCAAGGTTTTCATTCAGCATGTCGGAATGCCCCATGCTGCATGTCGGAAAAGATGTGAGCTTAAGTGTCAAGAGCAAATTCTGCGATCTCATCTGCACAGCGGGAAGCAAAGCGCTGACGGACACAGTGATGGGTGAAGGCAGAGCCACCTGCAGTTGGGACAAGGCGTTGATAAAAGGAGCTGGCAAATGCACCGTCGCGTTTAGCCTAGTGAAGCCATAATGAGTCACATGAGGAATGCCTTGCTCGTCATTTCCATTCTCACAGTTGCCGTTGCCCTAGCCCTGGTTCTAGCGCAGAGGAACGTGGCCAACCCAGTAAACTACGTCGATGCGAGGACAGCACTGACCACAACAACGGCAACATTTGGAACACTGCTGGGAATCATTACAGCGGGACTAATGTTTACTCACGGTAAATATAGTGAGCTTGCCAGTGAGCTCTCGGAGAAGTTACCCGAGTACCTAGGCAATGTGCTATCCCTAGAGAAAATGCAGTCCACGGGGACGCAGTTGGGCACCTTACGAAAAACGTTTGGTCAGCTATCTGCGACCGCTACAGTCGCCGAAGAGAAGAGCCTTTACGAAAGAGTGGTCACGAAAGCATCTTCGATGCTCGTTGATCTCGCAGTGCTTCTAAACCTGACGCTCAAACAACATGGGCTGCCCGACACAGGTCTCCTCGTCTCAGAGATGGACCCGGGCTCTTACCAACTCTACGAGAAAAAAAGACAAAGCCTCAAGAAAGAATGGCAAGTGCTTGACGTCATTCTACAGATAGTACATCTCTGGGAAGTCCCCAGAGCCTTTTCCGTTCAAGAACTGGAGAGCCAGTCAGCGCTTCAAGCGGAGCTCAGGAGCTCGATCGCCATACTGACTGTAAAAGAAGGCTCTGACAAAGCTTTGGCGGATATTCGAAGTGACGTCACAAAAACGTCAAGCGACATAGGCGGCGAAATCAGCAAGATCGGCAAGCGGCTTCATGAGGACGGAATACCCCAACTCCTATCTCAGATGAAGCACGCCAGCACCATACGCGGCAAGTACTTTTATCTTGCACTGATATTCATCGCGACACCACTTCTCATCAACCTCATAGCCCTGCCACAACTTTCCGAAACGACAGTGATCTTCTTCCAGCCGGTCATCTCGGCAACGAGTGTGCTGAGCGTCATGGGAGTTGTCTTTCTGCTCCTGTACATACACAGAATCCTGAGTTTATAAGTCCACTGCGTGCTCTCCTCAAGCCCTCGCTGGAATCCATAGATCCCTGTGGGAGAGCTCACGCACGTTCACACTCTCCCTCAGCGCACATCATCGCGGCGAATAGCGTCTGGGTCGTCGATCGATTGTGCATTGGGACTTGACGTTCGTCTGGCCTTTTGGCCCATTATTTCTTTCGGTGGAAGGGGGAAGCATGAGTCGATCGGGATTGTCGAGGGGCAATCATACTTTCGTGCATAAGATACCTGTGGTATTTCGTCAACACGGTATCGAACTTGTTTTCGAATCTACCGATCGATTACAGAATTTGCATATGCAAGGCGTTTTCGCTGTGAGAAATTTGAAACTTCAAGAAAATCTGGACGCAACGTCCAAATAATTCTCAGCATAACAGATCGATCGAAATTTGTGAGACAAATTGAGGCAAAAATGGATTTTAATCTCCGTCTCAGTCATACTGATTGTTTACGCCGTTCTGAGCTTTGTCTTCTTCTCGATTGATCGTTGGATCGATCGAACTTCCATCGATATTGGAGACGGAGGGAGAGCGACTCTTCAGCCGCTCGCCGTCGACACGTCGGGGTCGTGGCTCATAGTCAACCTCACGTTCGACCCAGCCCTCAAACGCAACCTAACACGCACTCGTCTCTCAATCTACAGCCAGGGAGCACTCGTTCTCGAATTGACCCATCCATTCGTGATACGGCAGGGCATCGATTACGTAGAGTGGAGTTTTAGCTCCGGCGTGCGTCTGGCACCCATCAATCCCGGCGACAATATCAAGACGGTCTTGGAGCTTAGAAGCGACGACGCAATACTTCCTTCGCTCAGGAGAAGCGAGATCTCATCTTTCACGCTGCGAGCTACCGGAAAAGCTCGGCCATGAGTTGATCCACCAGAGGCCTCCAAATTTCCAGAAACCCGCTTACCCCCGGTTTTGGCGCAGGGAGGAAACCTACCCGGGTAGAAGACCGATGCCAGACCTCTGAAAGATCCGATCGATCGCCTTGTTGTCCCTCCCATGCTCGGATAGTGCTGCTAAATAGTCGATCGATCTTTCTAGGTAACCCCGAATCGGAACGTGAAAACCCGTCTTTCTCGTGCCTAGAATCGGTGGGAAATTCTTTTGCACTCCTTTACATTGGTACGCTTGTTTACAAGTATTGATAAATACTCGAAATGCAGATCTTGGAGCGGCTATGCCGATCGATCGAACAGTAGCTAGGTGAAATTGGCTGGGTATCGAGGGGGAAGAAAGATGCTAGAAGACAGGTCGAGAGATGTTGAAAGCATGAAAAACAGATGGGACGGGCGTGCGGAGAGATATGATGAATGGTATGGGACTTTTGAGGGCGCTGTTGAACATCATGTGGATTGGGAGACGCTGAAAGGATATCTCCCCCGAAACAGAGATGCAAAGATCCTAGATGCCGCTGGGGGCACCGGGAGGATAGCGCTGCCTTTGGCGAAGATGGGATACTCAGTTACTCTATGCGATATCTCTCCGAGCATGCTAAACGTGGCAAGGCAAAAATTGTCCAGAGAAGAGGTCTTAGATAGAGTAGAGATCTTGGAGTGCGATGTCTGCAAACTTCGTTTTGCCGATGAGACTTTCGATTTTGTCCTCTGCTGGGACGGGATGATCGAAGCTGGAAGGGAGCTCGTACGTGTGACAAAGAAGGGAGGGGGAAAGATCTCGATATTTCTGATGAATAGGTGGGGTGCTGCTATTAGCAAGTTTCGTGAGGACCCCGATTCTGCTCTTGCTCTGCTTGGATCGAAGTCGAATCATGTCTGGGATGATGAGGAGAAACGCATGGCTGTTAGCGTGGAAGATGCCAGGCGGCTCTTTGAGAAGGAGGGAGTGAAGGTTATCGAGATCTATGCCGTTTGCGGTATGTTGGGGCTGCTCTCCGTCCCAGAAGAGGTTAGAGAATCTCGCAGTTGGGATGAGGAGTTCTTCAGGAAGGTGACGGAGATGCTGTTGAGACTGAGTCGAGAGCCTTCGGTCAAGGGATTGTCAAGACACCTGGTTCTATATGGAGAGAGAATTTAGGAGGATCGAACAACGATCAGGGGTGCCCCCTTGGGGTTGCTTTCTTTGTTGGGAACCACAGCTATGGAACAGCTAGTGAAAGCTCCTACGTGCTACTTGATTTGAAGGCACCCTTTCTGGGCCCGTCAGAGAAAACGAAGCCGATCGACACACGGAATCGATCTCCAGAACTTCCTCCAGGGCAACTTCCAGGCACGCCCACCTGAAGAACAGGCGACACTATTACATGGTTTGGACTTTCGTCCCGCCCCCCGACTTCACCCAATGAGTTAGACCTCAATGTCCTTCACATGTAACCCTTACATTCTCAAACGCGCAGAACAATTCTTAAGTATTCAACGGCTATAGGGACCCGTGAGCGGGACTCATCATGAAAATGTCGCTTTTGCAGCCTCGCATTATCAGAGGCGATATCGAGCATAACCTAAAGGTAGTCCAAAGATTGGCGGATGAAGCGAGAGGCGATCTTTTGGTGCTCCCTGAATATGCGCTTACCGGCTCACTAGTGCTTGACTTGAAGGCTGATGCTCGCGATTGGGCACGAAGAAGTGCAGATGCGAATAGACGCATAAGTGTACCGAGCAGCAAGTATCTTCTCATGAACAATCTGGTTGAAATCGACGATACACTACGCAATTGCTGCGAGTTGTTTCCCACAGGAGAATTTCAGCTCAAACTGTTTCCAGATGAGGCTGAGCAAAACGCTGGGATCCTGCCGGGAATAGACCAGAAGATTTTTGAACTTCTTGGCAAGCGTTTCAAGGCAGTTATCTGTAGCGACATAAGGCATATGAACAAGATACCAACCGATGGGCTGGACTTTCTGGCGTTCATCTATCACTTCACGGATAGTAACTTTCCTGGCGTTATGTCGCTAGTCAGAAACGTGTCAAAGGAAAGAAAGTTACCGGTCCTGGTGAGTAGTTTGGTCAGCGACAGAAATAACGGCTTTAGCTCTTTCGTGAATAGCGATGTTGTTGTTTCTCTTTCAAAACTGGAAGGGATCTTAGAAATAGACATTTAGGTGGCTCGTAGGTAATCGTGGGATCGGCCAAGGACAAGGCCTGCGCGAGCCTTAATACGATGATCACAGCTGTGTCATTGGCAGGTTCGACCTACGGCCCCGTGTCTGCGATTTTTCTCTGATCGCTTGACCGCGACTCGTTGTTTCCCATTGAAGGTTCACGTCACGGGAATTCATGGTGGTTTGGCGTTCCCGATGGTTCGCGGTGATGCTACAAGAAACACCGATAGCAACTCTCTATATGGTCAAAGATGAGGCAAAATCTTAATAAAAGCGGGTCTGAACGCTCCTGATGAATCAAACATACATGGAGACGTGTGATTTTGGGAGTTGATGTTAAACCCTTCAGGATTGGAGGCAGGGCTGTAGCCATTCTAGCCCTCGCCTGCCTTCTGCTGATCTCGGCTGTGGGATACCTCTACCTCTCCGAGGTCTCTGAGGTCAGAGAGGACATGGTTGGAGTGGTAGCGGTGACGGGGCCCATCATATCTTCCTCGAACGCCAGCACGTACACCGGGATCATAAACCAGGCCCTTCTGAACGAGAGCGTGAAGGCGGTGGTGCTGAGTGTGGACTCCCCAGGTGGAAGCGCACAATATATCGAGCAGGTATACCTGGATCTCCTTCAGCTGAAGGAGAAGAAGCCGGTGGTGGCCTCCGTCGTCTCGGCGCTGTCCGGCGGGTACTACATCTCTGTGGCGGCGGACTACATCTACGTCCACCCGACATCGACGGTGGGTAACGTGGGGGTGATAGGGGTGGGGCCACCCACACTCATACCTTCGGAGACGGTTTTGGAGACCGGGGCCTACAAGGTCACGGGGTTCTCGAAGCTCCTCTTCCCCTTCAACCTGACGCATGCCCTGGATGGCTTTGTGTCCGCGGTGGAGGCTGGCAGGGGAGGGCGTCTGAAGCTTTCCCCCACCGAGTTGAGGAGGGGGAAGGTGTACATGGGGGGTGAGGCCGTCAGCGCGGGGCTGGCCGATGAGATAGGGTCTCTGCAGAAGGCGGTAGGGAAGGCGGCCATGGAGGCGGGGCTGGAGAGGTACGGCGTGGTGGACCTGAACCGGATGATCGAGACGCGTGGCCTGTCCGTGGGCTCCTACAACCAGACTGCGGTGGAGTGGAGGGATCTGACGGTGGAGACCTTGAACAGGTTTCATCCGCCGCCGGCCGTTTACTATCTCTACCTTCCCCCTGGCCGCTTCACCCAGGGCATACCCCGAACTGGAACCTGGGCTGGGATGGCGGCTGCAAACATCACCGCAGCTATGAGAGGAGCGGGTGGCGTCCTCGTGGACAACACTCACGGGAACAGGGTGTCGGTGGTGGAGCTGGACACCCTCATCGGGGAGCTCGCGAAGAGGAACGTGACCGTCAGCTTCGTCTCCAAGTGGGATGAGCTGCGGCCGGCGTTGGCTAACGCCTCCTGCCTCATAGTGGCGTCGCCCACGCAGGCCTACTGCACGGAGGAGGCTAGGAGTATCGAGGACTTTGTGGACGACGGGAAGATGCTGCTGCTGTTCTTCGACCCTGCCTCCGAGTACCTGGAGATGTCAGCGCTGTCGGCGCCCATCAACTCCCTGTCTACGAGGTTCGGGCTCTCCTTCGCCATGGGCTACCTGTACAATGAGGATGATCACTATGGCTTCTACAGGAACATCTACGTGAGGAGTTTCGCGGACAGCAACATAACCCGAGGCCTGTCGTCGATCGTTTTCTTCACGGCCACTCACATCTACTCCAACGAGGGCGTGGCGTGGACATCCGAGGACACATACTCCTCGACAGCTGAGAGGACGGGCAGCTACACCACCATAGCCTGGGCGGTGGAAAACGGCACGGTAGGGGCCTTCGGGGATGTGACCTTCTTGGCGGAGCCATACTGCTACCTGGAGGACAATCACAGGTTGATGCTGAACCTAGCAGATGCCATAGCCGGGGTCAGGGTCCGAACTGAGGAAAAAGAGGCGGAGGTTCCAGTCGACGAGGTTGTGGAGGCGGTTCTTCCCGTTGGGACGGAGAAGACCTTCGTTGAGCAGCTGAACGGGAAAGAACAAGCAGTCAGATGGGTCAAGGTTGGCGAGACGGTGGTCAGGATCGAACGCCCGAACCTGACCTCCAACTACTACTTCGACGAGGAAGGCGCCCTCCTGAGGTGGGAGTCCGACGGTATGGAGGCGATCTACGACACACCCCTGCCCAAGGAGCCATACCCCTTGACCAAGGGAGAGAGATGGAGCTACGAGAGCGAGTACACTCTGACCATCGGTGGTGAGAAACTCCCGGGAAGCGTTGTTGGGGAGGAGGAGGTCGCGGGTTTCGAGGAGGTAGAGGCGGGGAACGGGAAGAGCTACTTCTGCGCCAAGGTGAAGTACAAGGTAGGGGAGGAAATAATGAGCAATGAAACGAAAATAAACATTTTGTCAGCGGGGCAGTTGTGGATCTCATCCGAGGCGGGCGTCGTCATGGAGGAAAGCTTGACTCGGACTCTAGTCGACGAGACTCTCGTGAATGAGGAGACAAGGAAATTGCTGCTGATGTCAGTCGAGATCAGTTGATCAATCGATTGAATACACATTTTGAGAATCAAGTGAGGGAGCGTGGAGTTTTCTCCTTTGCGCTCAACCCAATTTCTTTGCCTTCGACCTCAATTGTGGCGATTTCTTCCACCCCGTTCTCGGCCTCGATTTCCTTCGATCGATCGAGACTCTCCTGACCCCGAACTGGCTGACTAGAAGAATCAAGGTCAAGAAGCCCATGCCCTGCACACCATTAGAGTTACGCTCTTGCCGACCGATCCCTCTTCCTCTCAGATTCCGCTCTTTGGGCAAGCAGTTTTCGAATCCTCTCAATATCATTGTCGATTCTAAAGAATAGGGCTGCAAATATTGTGCCGCATACGATCCATGTTGACACGCAAACCACCCATGACGCCGTCCCTAGAGCCCCAAAGACCCGATACCAGAGAACGCCCACGATCAAGGGCGCAAACCCTGAGCCCACGTTCTCAAACCATCTTAGAATACTCAGACCGGTGCTTCTTGTCTCTGGCTCCGTAATGTCAAACACAGTTGCAACAACGTTTGGACCAGCCATTGGTATGACAAACGCCGTCACAACAGACCAGAGAAGAAAGCTCCCAGTGGCTTCCAAGGGCGTCGTGAAGGTTATGTATATCAGGAGTGCGCCAACATAAACAGTTACTGCGCTAAGGATCACCCTGCCTTTTCTAGTCTTCTTGAATAGGAAGTCACCAAGCACGCCGGCTACTACGATTCCAAGGATCATCGTTACCAAAGACGCTACTAACCAGAGCGCGATCAGCTCGGGCCCAAACAATCGCTCCTTTTCTAGATACGTGAACATCCAGAAGGAGAGAACGTTCCAAGGGAACACGCCGAAGAAGCCCTGCAGGCTGAGCAGAAGCAGGGATGGCCTCCTTATCAATCTCGCAGCCAGCTCTCTATTGATGGTGTACTTGCCAAAAGTCTCTAGACCGGCAAACTCCGGTTCAGACTTCCCACGTGGAACGTCCTTCACAAAAAAGTACACAAGAAGCGCGACAACAATGCCGAGACCACCTGTAGCAAGAAAGAGGGTCCTCCACCCGTAGGTCGGGCCAAAAATGGTTCCAACTAATCCTCCTATCAGAAAACCCGCTTGCGGTGCAACACTCATCAACCCCATGATTGTTGACCTCCTCTTCAAGGGGAAGTAGTCAGAGAGTAGTGCGTACATTCCGGGCGTTGCTGCGTCATCGATTCCCGTGCTGGCTCTGGCAGCAAAGAAATCCGTGAATCTCCTGGCCAAGGCGCTGAGCCATGTGGTGAAGCTCCATATCACTCCCGCTGCCGTGGTGAG
>Ga0315308_1002238_pt1 | contig 11005 bp, 21 predicted proteins | sample TDP3_MG_FD_203078 | JGI IMG/M metagenome (GOLD analysis project Ga0315308, IMG submission 203078) | Freshwater sediment microbial communities from Lake Towuti, South Sulawesi, Indonesia - TDP3 | ecosystem: Environmental > Aquatic > Freshwater > Lake > Sediment | place: Indonesia: South Sulawesi...
GTCGTATCGTCGGATGAGTGTGTGGGATTCCATATCCGATGCCGCTCTTGATGGTAAGATTTCGTCTGCGGAGGAGAAGCGGATAACGGATGCTTTGGAGAAGGAAGTCACCGATACCGGTGTGAGCGTGGCGAGCGAGGCTAGGCAGAACTGTGGTTGCCAGTGGGTTCACTAGAATTTATTAAGTTCCGTGTCCTCCTCTTTTCGTGAATCGCCGCCTGTCCGTTGTTGTCTCTGCGGTTCTCGTCTTGTCGCTGGTCTTCTTTCTTCTGGTCCTGTTCCCTCCGGGCTTGAAGAGGTACAATGCTCAGGGTGGTGCTGGTCCTGGTCTATCTGGGATCTCGATTCCTGCAGATATTGCCGATGATCTTTACAGGCTTCTCGGCCCGGTTGTGGGCGTGAAGGTTTACTCAAGGTTCGGTGTTTCGGAGCAGACTATTCTTCTTGCTCCTCACGGCGTTGTCGGGGTTGTTCCGGGTATTCATCAGGAGCCTTCCACGGTTTTTGAGATGTCCGATGAGGAGTATTTCCATTGGTCTAGGCGTGCTTCGGAGCTTGTGATGGGCCAAAAGCCAAAAGCTATTTATGTCGATGCTGTTGTGTCGTTTCTCTTTGACGTTAAGGTTAAGCCTTTTTGGAAGAAGGCTGGGCTAGTCGTTTTGGCGACTAGGTTTGCGGTATAGAGAGGAGGTTGGTTCCTTGGATCGAAGGGCGTGGACGTATGTTGCCATTATTGCGGTGGCTATTACCGTCTGCGTTGTGGCCCTTTGGTGGGCTGGTGTTACTCCTCTTTCGATCATGGGGGGTAACACGGTCAAGGTTCCGCTGGCCGGAGGATGGGCGCAAACTGCTGCGAATGGGTTGGATGTGTACCGTCTGACTTACACTAGTGCCGGGGTATACATCTACTCGATGGCGTACAACTCGTCCATCGGGTTAGCCACGCAGGGTACTGCCGCTTATCTGCTGTATCCGGCTTGGAACAAGAGGGTCACGTTTACATGGAGGGATACGTCCGCTTCGTATGCGCTTGTTCGCGTGTCTGTGACCTAGGGAGGTATTAGATGTTTGGTCTCTCTAAGACGACTTGGACGTTGCTTATTGTAGCGGATATGCTTCTTCTTCTTGTTGATATTCCCGGTTTGATCTTTGGCACTTTGAGCCTCGGTTTGGCTCTGGTCGCCGTTCTGGTCTTTTATCTGGCAGTTGGTGCCGCTGCTTTCATCGTCTTTTCTCTTTCCGAGTTTATGTTCGGGGGCAAACCGATTCTTGCTTCCGTCGTGAACGGCTTTATCGCTGCTGTGTTGTTGGTGATCCCGTTTCCTCTTGCTCCGATTGTCGCGTTCATGTTTTCATCTGAGTCTGGTTATCGCAGGGCGTATCGCCCCTATGCGACTCTGCTCGTTCTGGCCGTTCTGCTCCCGGCTGTTTTTGCTCAACCCCCGATGCTTTCTCCGTCTAGGCTTTCTTCGTGGTCTTCTTTTTGCGAGTCGGTTTGTTACCGGATTTACGAGGTTTCGGTCGCCTGTTCCGGCGGTGCGTTGAGGGGTTCGGCCTTGGAATTTTGTCGGCTCAGGCTGGTTTCTAGGTCTAACGAGTTTGCCACTTTCAATGTCCTGGCTGTCCAGGGTACGGGTGTTGATCCGGATGATGTTGAGCGGTCCAGCGCGGCTCTTGCTCGTGACCTTCGTATCGCGTCTTTGGTTGTCTCTGGTCTTGTTTCTACCTCTGAGGGTCGTACTGCCGTTATGAATGTCGTGATGGTTTCTTCTTCTGCGGTTTCCTATGCTCAGTCCGTGTTGCAGGTGATCGGTGCTTCTGCTCAGGTTGCCGAGAATATGAATGAGGCTTCTTCTTCTGCTTTGAGGCTTGTTTCTATAGCTTCGGGGGTTGGTGTGTCTTGAAGGTAAGCAAGAAGTTGGTTATCGGGATTGTGCTTCTGGTGATGATTGGCTCTCTTGCGACTGCCTATGCTATGGGCTGGTTCTCTTTTGCCAAGACGGTGAAGATTGCTCCGAATGGTTATGTTGAAACCATGATTAGGGGGCATCGCTTTACTTTTATGAGGGCTGGGGATGTCGTGGTGATAGTTAGTCCGGATGCTGTGATGCCAGCTATTTTGCATCAGGGTGATACTGAGGCTATTACGGGTTGGGCTATTACGGGTTCTCAGATTACGGATGTCTGGCACATGGACTTTACTTGGGTTTCCACCGATTCTTCCGGCAATGCGATTATCAAGTGTGTTTATGGCAAGGGTCTCAGCGTGTTTGCTCCTTATGCTCTGGGGATGGTCTGATGGGCTGGTTTCCTGTTCCTTGGTCGCTGATTCTTGGGCTGTTCGCCTTTTTGTTTGTTGGTGGGGTTCTCTGTCTCTTTGCTATGCCAATCCTGTTTCCGTTCTACATGATCCTGGCTTTGGTGATCGCTTTTCTGGTGATAGCCTTCTTGATCTTCGTCCAGTTCTTGCCGATCTTTCTCCTGCTTCTCTTCGTTCTGGTTCTGCTCTATATGTTCGCGGTCAGGCAGGGCTGGATCTCTCCCGGTCTTCCCGGTAGGATGATCCGTGGCTTGAGGGGCGGTTCGCGTGGCGCGTAAGTTGGCTGAGCAGACTGATGCTTTCAGGGACTACTGCAAGTGGGTCGGCGGGGAGTCTTCTCAGGACGAGTCTGGTACTACTGTCTGTGCTGTCTCGGATGAGGACTCTTTTTTTGGTGCTGCTGTTCTTGCTCAAAACTTCGGTGAGGGTTTCCGGGCTGAGTATGGCTACCAGGACGGGCATGAGAGGGTTGATGCTGATCTTGCGGTGTGGTCGGGCGAGGTCGAGATGTCCGGTTCTAAGATGAGTTACGAGGCTTTGACCGATGAGCAGTTTTCCGATTGGTTCGTAGACAAGTTGACTGAGGCTGGCGTTTCCGAGGAGAAGGCGAACGAGATTGCTGGGGGTCCTGATGCCGAGGCTGCGGTTCAGCGTGCTCTTGAGTTTGTTTCCCTGATCCACGAGGGCGAGAAGAGCTACCTTGTCGGTGAGGCTCCTAAGGGTGTTGCTCCCTATGTCTGGGAGAAGGTTTCTTGCGAGGCGTTCACCGATGATGTCTCCGGTAGCACTTTTCCTCGCTGTGCCGTTAAGGTTTCTATGAGGGGGCATATGCCCGTTTCGAGGGTGTTTGGGGATGTGTCTGCTGCTCTTGACTATGGTGTTCAACGTGCCTCTAGTCTTTTCTACGGTGAGATTGATCGGTTCGTTGATGGGATGGGCAAGATTTACGGTAAGAAGGGCTAGTTGATGTTCGATGGCTCGCGGTGTCTGGATTGCCAAGGGGTTCGGGTATACTCCTAGGTGGATGCCTTATGCTGACCAGAATGCTGGTCCTGATGACTTCAACTGTGGATTGACCACGGACTACTGGTACAACGAGGATACTGGCAGGATCGTTGCCTCTCAGTCTATTGAGAAGTGCGCCTTTTCTCTTAAGGCCTCCAATCTTTTCAATCTGTCTCGGGGTCATGCTCCTCTCGATGACCCTGAGAATAGGCCTTCTGATGTCCGGAGGGAGACCGCCAGGGCTGCTACTCTTATTGCTAGGGCCAAGTTTTTTGATGCTGTTCCCTTCGTTTTTGCGTCTGGTTCCTTTGAGGGCGGCTACGCTATGGGTACTCCCGCTGGCGTGGGTGCGCTTTTTACCACGGAGTCTCAGCGTCAGGCGGTGATGCCTCGATGGATCTACGAGTTCGAGTGCAAGGATTCCGGCTTGGGGGAGTGGCCCGATCCTTCAGATCCGTATTATGATGCTGGCCGGGGGCGCATGACCCGTTTCGTTGAGCGCTACCGTCTAACGTGTCTGAAGGTCGATGTTGGGATGGTCGGCAAGACGGGTACTTGTTTTGACCGTGTTTCTGGCAGGATCGTATCTGAGCATTGTCATTCGTGGCCTCACTCTAGGGATATTCCCGTTGCCTCGGACCAGGAGATTCGTGGATGGGTTGAGGAGCAGAAGTCCTTCATCGACGGTATGAAGGCGATGGATTCTGCTATGTCGCAGATGTACGATCGCATTCAATCTATTCCCGATCACAAGCTTCCAGATTTCAGGGATGAGATGGTTGTCTCTGCCGATAAGCTGCTGGGTGAGAAGTTTGGTCCTTCTTTCTTTAGGCCGAAGATGTGGTGATGATGTCTAGGGTTGGGGATGTCAGGGGACCAGAGGATGCTGAGTGGCTTGCTAGGATTCTCTCTAGGTTCCCTAAGACCAAGTATCCTGAGCGTGCTCCTTCTCCCGAGGTTCCCGGTGGCGTTGGTCCCGAGTCGTCCCGCTACGGCAAGTGGTTGCTCTGGGATTCAGATCCTAGGGACGTTCCCTATGTTCCACCTCCTCCTAGTGCTGAGTTTTCGATGGACGCCTGCGAGGTCGAGTCTCGTTCTCCTTATGCTCAGAACGTCTTCTACGTTCCGGGTAGGGTTTTCGAGTCGGATGCCGAGGACTTGAAGAAGGCTTTTGGTGTTGTGCGTAACCCCGCTGATTGGGGTACTTGCATCATGCGTCCTGTTGAGGAGATGACTTTTAGTACGAACGGTGCCGCTGACCGTCTTGATGTCAATGTGAAGGCTGCTGGCAAGTCTTGGGTGATCCGCAACGTTTCCATTCTTGACCTGTCCGGCGATGTCGAGCTTGAGTCTGAGTGGTTCACCTTTGTCTCGAAGGAGAACGATGATAGGAGCAGGCTCTATAACGAGAGGAGTAAGGGCTACGTTTCTCCTGTTTACGAGCAGCCTTATCCCAGCTTCGGGGTCATGATTCACTTCAGGAGTAGGCATCATCGCGGCCACGAGGTCTGGGTTGAGCGCGATTTCGTTACTGATGCCTACAAGTTGCGGGTTTATCTTCCTGCTCACGAGAAGATGGCTTTCGAGGAGCGGGAGTTCTGGTGAGGAGCCGAGAAACTTAATAGTTCCTGATGCTTTCTCTTGGTGGTTGGATGGGAAGGATATTTTTTGATGGGAGGACGATCTGATGCGCTTTACTGGTGTGAGTAAGGTCCACTGTTGGAACCGGGGATACCGTGAGTTTGGCGACCTGTTCTGTCAGTTGTCGATTGACGGCGAGGAGGTTATCGTCTCTACTCGCCTTGAGACTGGCAAGCCCTGGGTCTGGAACCGGGAGGAGTACGAGGAGGCCCGCGTCTGGGACAAGTTCGGTCCGTCTGCGATTCAGCAGGTTGTTGTTTCTCATGCCGGGGCCGAGGTTTCCTCTGATCGTTCTCTTCTCGTCTCCGGTGGGAACTTTGTCTGCGAGGTCTCCCCGGACGGCTACAAGCTGGTCTGCAAGGGCTGATTCACTTGAAGAGGATTCTGGTTTGTCTTGTAGGTCTAAGTTTGCTGTGTTCCGTCGTTGGACAAGAGAGGTGGCATGCTGGATATGCCTTTAGGTACTATGAATGGTCTGCTCCTTGGGGGGTTTCGGCCAGCATTTATACGATTAACCCCAGTGTTGGCTCTCATTTTCTTGTGCAGTGGGATATGATCGTTCTTAGTTATTACCCACTGTACTGGATACAGATTGGCTACGATAAGGGTAGCTGGTGGCCTACTCGATTGAGGTACTATAAGGAAAAGAAGGATCAAACTGGTGGCTGGGTTAGGGAGAAGTTTTCGGACGGGCCAGCAGTCGGGAGTTGGCACACTTATACTGTTGTTCATGCTCAGGAGGTTGATCCTAAGAAATGGAGGTTGTTTATTGATGGTGGGGATCGGGGTTACTATATTGTGTATCCTTATGCGCCCATAGATCATCAGTCGTTTGTGGAGACCAATGATCCCGGTATCTCGATATACGATTCTGAGCATAATTATCTGTCCTACTATACGGGTCGCACTTGGGAGTATTGGTACGCTCATGTTAAGGCTGAGATGTATCCTTATTGGGTAGCGGATCTTGGTCACTATCATTTCATTGCTGGCGGTGGTGGGTGATGCGCAGGATTCTGTTGGGTGTTTTAGGGATCGGTTTTTGCGTTGTACTTTCGGTTATCCTTTTTGCTTTTATGGAGAAACCGGAACCTACTGGGCCGTTTGTCGGATACGAGTTTTCGGAGGAGGATTATCTATCGTTTGATGGTCTTGTTGAGAAGGCTAAGCCGGTTGGGGATCTGGTTTTGCCTGCTTGGATGCCGCATGGCTTTCGGTTAATCGAGATAGTGAGGATGGGTTTTGGGGTTGTCCTCTTTTACTCTAACAAGGATTTGACGATCCGAAATCATACTGATGGGTATGCTGCTAACATAACGATACAGATTGTGAGGCCGAAGGTTTCGCCAAGCCCGGATGAGAGGAGGAAATATCCGGGGCCTGGCGAGCTTGTCGAGGTCGGCGGTTTTTGTGTGGGGGTGGATGAGAATGCTGCTCCTGATTCTTGGATGGAGAGGCATGATGTTCGTCCGATTGTTGCCGATTTTTATTGCGAGTCTTTTTACTATTACATCTGTGGTAAGAAGGGCGAGGTGACTAGGGAGGATATGCTTCGGATCGTGGCTGGTATGAAGCTGGTATGTCCTGAGACGCTGAGAAAGGAGTAGGGGGTGATTCGTTTGGTCAGGTTCTCGGTGGTTCGCGAGGTTCATGGTCGCGGCGATGCTAAGCCGGATCTTGTTACCTGTCCGCAGAAGGCCGGGAAGACTTGGACTTGTGATGTGCTTATGGCTAATGATCGGCTTGTCAGGTATGAGGATCTCAAGGGGGCCGAGGTCGAGGCCAAGGAGTATGGCATGGTTCTGTTCCGTGATTTTGGTGCCATCGTTCCTGTTCATGAGGGTGTTGCTGGGTGCAAGGTTCGTGCTGACGACCACTTGAGTTGTACCGTTTTGGGGTGATCCGTTTGGCTAGGGATTGGGTTGCTGCTGGTCGCCGTGCCTGTGAGGTTCTCACGCCCGAGTTCATCAATGATCTGAGTTTTGCGATCTCTGCCGCTGAGCTTGACGGGGCGCTGTCTGAGGAGTCTAAACACGAGATGGATGGGAAGCTTTTTGATGTGGGTGTTGCCTGTCACGGTGATGGTTGGTACGAGTCTTTACCTGAGGCAAGTAGGCTTGCTTGGCAGATAAAGACGATTCTGAGGTGATTCTATGACCAGGGGTACTCTCTACAAGAATCTGGCTAGGTGCTCTAATGCCATAGCTATCGGTCTTGATTGTAGGGAGAGGGCGGGGTCAACGATCATTGGCTTGGAGTCTTGGGACGACGGTAAGTCTTGGATTCCTTTTGAGGCCAACGAGGATCTGATGAAGATTGAGCTTCATTGGGCTCATCCTGAGATATGGTCCCTGCAGGACGGTTATGGTACTCGGGGTTATACTCCGACTCAGGGGAAGGATTGGTCTGGTGTCAGGGACTCGTCCGAGTCTGCTATTCTTGCTATGTCCGAAGTCGCGGAGAGGCTTCAGCGCGGGGAGCCGTGGCCCTGGGAGGCGGCTATTATGCTTGATTGTTCTCCAACGTCGTGTCTGACGTATCTAAGTAGAGTTCGGGAGTGATTCTGTGGCTAGGGCATCTGGTTGTGATCCGAGGGCGTCCGATATTGTTGCCCGCGAGATTTGGGCTGCTGAACGGACGTTTGCTCTTCCTCGCGAGGCGATTATCTACGAGAATGCCAAGTTGCAGCTTGACACGTTGAGGGGTGTCCGAGACGAGTTTGTGGATGCTGGGATTTGGTGTCCTTCTGAGGCAACCCTATCCGCCTCCCTCTACTGGCCCGTTGTTCCCGAGGCTCCCGCCGAGAATCCTTTGAGTTCTTTCTGCCGGAAGTTCTCTGGGCGTTGCAAGTCTGGGGAGCTTTCTCACGTTCAGGCAAGGTTTCCTCGTGCCGGGGTCTTGTGATTGGCTCGTGCTGGTTCCTGCCAGATTTCTCCGAAGGGTGCTCCCACTGGTACGTGTTTTGAGGACGCGCTTCACTTTGTTATGCGACGTGAGAAGTTCGATGATCCCGTTGTTCTGGTCCACGGGACGGTGGAGGCTGGTGGTGGGAGGATGGCTCATGCTTGGGTTGAGCTTCCTCTGACGGACGGTGTGTGGGACCCTGCTCTTGGCTATATGCGCGGTGAACAGTATCGTAGGCTGCTTAGGCCTGAGGTCGGTGGCCGCTGGGACGAGACCGAGGCTCAGGTTAAGGCTGTTAGGATGGGGCATTTTGGCCCGTGGGTGTGATTGGTTTGGCTCGCAAGTCGTGTCTGGCTTGGTATTTTACTTCTCCGGCGATGGCTGATAGGCCGATCGTTACTGCGCTTGGTAAGCCTGTTCCTGCCGATGTCCGTGTCGGGTATCTGGCTAGGATGGCCCACGACTCGGTTGGTGCTGGTTGTCCTGTTGACGCTCCTTTGGCTGATAGGTTTCTGTCTCAGGCTACTCTTCCCGGTCTTTATCGGGCCTTTTTCTGGGAGGTCTGCGAGCAGGACTCTGTTGCCGCTGAGGTTCGCGCTCTCTGTAAGACCTATGGCGAGTTGATCGCTAAGAAGGGTCGCTGATGCCTGTCGGTTGGGTGGGTATCGCTGTTCTCTGGGTCGCGGTTTTGGTTCCGACGTATGTTGCTCTTGGGTCTGATGAGCAGAGGCGGGCGGTTGTTTCTTTCTTGGAATCGTATGTTGACCTTGTGGCTGGTGTTGGTCTAGGTCTTTCCCTACTCTGTTCGGGCGGGGCCTAGTCTCCTCCCAATTCTTTCTGAGCGGCTTTTAGTTTCTCTGTAGTCGCTCGCTGCACTCTGTATGCCTGTAAACCTTTGGGTTCGAGTCTGTCTCCGACGAAGCCGAACTCTCTGCCGACCATTTCTTCGAGTTGTGTCTCGACTCTGTAAACTAGGTCATCGAGTATGTCGGATTGGAGATCCGAACACGGGATCTCGACGCTATTCTCTCTGAGGATCGGTGCCTTTGATTCGCTCCACTCTCGTCCTTCGAGGAAATCCTGTGTGGGCCAGTAGTCCTCTGCGCCACCAACTGCCCACTCGATTGTGTCCTTCTGGGCGGGGGTTAGCGGTATCTCGATCTTGTGGCACGTTCTCATTTAGATTCCACTGTGACTTCAGAACCTTAGTCTGTGTTCTAGCGACCCCGGTTCTATTGTCATCCAGACATGTTTCTGGGTTCCCTTGATGCAGTAGGTTCCTTTCGGGACTCTTACGCCTAGCTCGGCTTCGAAGCACATCGCTGCCGCTTTTCCTTCGGTGGAGGGGGTGAACTCTTTCTTTACGTCGTTGTCCCAGATTTCTAGGAAATGTCCTGCCACGCTCGGGTCCGTTTTTGATATGATCCTGATGCTGAACGTGTTGGGGGCGTTGAACACGATGAGTTGCTCTACTCCGGGGGCGTGTTGGAAGGTACACCACTCCTTGTGCTCCATGTGTTCCTCGGCGTACTCGCCGCCCACGTCGGGCTCCAGCAGCCCTTCTTCTTCGTCGTATTTGCCTCCCATCCGTTCGCAGACTTCGCTGAATCGGGCCAAGTTTATTCCTCAGAACGTCTTGATCTCGGATAGCTCTGCTGGTTGCATTGCCTTTATGTCGTCTCGGTAGTGTGCCAGTCCTATTCTGTCTGTGCTTATCGCCCTCCGCGTTTCTTCGTCTTCGAACACTTTGAAGTCGAAGTAGGATATCGCTTGGGCTTGTTTGGGTCTCGTGAGGCAGAACATCTCTCCCTCTCGGGTCATTTGGCATAGCATCCAGTTTGCTCTCATAGGCATCTCCTCTTGAAGAGGTCGTAGACCTGTTCGAAGTCTTCAGGTGGCACTATGGGTGATGGCATCGGCCCTGGTCCTCCGGTTCTGAACACGAGTTCGCTGCCGTGTTTTTCAACGTCCAGCCACTCGCCGTCCCTGTCTGTTATCTGCATTGAGCATGGCGTGTCTCCGGGTTCTGAGACGAATGCGAGTAGCCCGCTTTTGGTCGTGTACATTTCCTTTGTGCGGGTCATCTTCTCCTCCTTCTTCCTCTGACTCTGCACCGCTCGGCGGTTCTCTCTTCTCCGGGCGGGCAGTTGATCTTTAGGGGGATGACGTTTCCGTGGTCCGAGACCATCCAGACGTTCGGGTAGAACTGTTCTTTCTCCATGTCGGCGCAGATCGCTCTCTGGGCCTCGTTCCAGCCCGAGTATTCTCCTAGGAAGTTTTCATCCACTATTGAGACGGAGGTTTTGGCTCCGAGTGGCCCGGAACTGTAGATGGCGTAGTCTCCGGGGCACATCTCGCCTTCAAAGGTTTGTGGTGAGGTTCTTGTCATGTTATCTCGTCTCTGGGCAGAAGTCCACTAGTAGGTCGTGGAGTGAGGTTGCTGCTTTCTCCCACGCTTCTGATTCGCGTCGGTCTCGTATCCGGTCGTCTTCGAACTCGGTGTGTAGTGACTTTTCAAATGCGATGTTTCTCTGCCTCTCAAATTCCTGTTCCGTGTCCTTTAAGGCTTTGCAGAGGCGAGTAAGACCGTCTCTAGCCACGCACCAACCTCGGGCCCGGTTGGTCGCTTCTCGTATTTAACTTTTCCTGAAGGTAGGCGGGTGCGATCACGGCCACACCCAGGCCGGGAGATTTTGGTCGTCCAGACCTTATGAACGAGTTCCTCTCTGCTCCCGCGTATCGGTCGGCCCGTGGGCTTGAGCAAGTAAGGCAGCAGCGGAATCTCGAAGCTTGTGGACTGTCTCTCTCATATAACTGTTCTGACCGTAAGATTAAAGTAGCGTGTCGGCTGTTTTTCTGTGGTTGGTTTGCGGCTTTCCAGGCGTGTCTACATCTTAAGTCTTGCTCTTGTCGTGGGTGTCATAGACTATTTTGCTGCTGGCATGTCGTCCGTCAACCTGACCGGGAGCTTTCTTTCCTCGTTTTTCAAGCTGTTCGGTGCGGATGTCTTGGTTGTCTTTGTCTTCAGGCTGATTCTTGCTGTTCTGGCCGCCTTGATCTGTTGGCGGTTCTCCGGGCTGGTTTCCGGCGTGGCATTTATATGCGTGTTGATCGGTTTTCCGTTCTTCGACGCAT
>Ga0315308_1002239_pt1 | contig 11005 bp, 12 predicted proteins | sample TDP3_MG_FD_203078 | JGI IMG/M metagenome (GOLD analysis project Ga0315308, IMG submission 203078) | Freshwater sediment microbial communities from Lake Towuti, South Sulawesi, Indonesia - TDP3 | ecosystem: Environmental > Aquatic > Freshwater > Lake > Sediment | place: Indonesia: South Sulawesi...
AATCTATCCGGGGTTCGTCACTCTATTTCGCGTATGTTCAAGGACGATCAGTTGTGCCTGAGAAGTCGCCTTTCAGACGAGGTAGGATAATTGAGAGAATACTCTTTGGCAACATTCTCTTCTTGTACGTGCTACTATTCGCTATCAGCATCTTCCTGGTCTTTTTAATCGACATCTACGCAACAGCGATCGTATTCGTGACAGCTCAGCTGCTGATGGTGATATTCTCAGACAAGCTCATAGGCACTATGAGTGATTGGCCCATATCAGCGGAAAATCCAACGGTTCACATATTACAGTATCATTTGCCGGCTCAGGAACGAGCCAATTTTCTCCAAAGGCATGGCCGTGAACAACTGTTGCAGATGAAGAAAGAGATCTACGACAGAACCATAGCCCTTAACAAACCAATAGAATGCACAACCGCAAGCGATGTCATGTCAAAATACGGTCTGAAATGCACACCTGAGAACATGTCAACCAAAACTATCAACGTCTATGAACTAGTTCTAGAAACAAGCGAAAGATTCGCTTTGCCCATGCCCAAGATAGCGCTGTCCAACACAATGGTTGCGAACGCTGCAGCTGCTGGCCCAAGCCCAGGACGAGGCATAATACTCATAACAACGGGATTGCTTGTTCAACTCGAAAAAGAGGAAATTCTGGCAGTTCTGGGACATGAACTCAGTCATCTTAATGCACGCGACCCGTTTGTCTTGCTTGGACTTACCGGCGGCGAATTGCTGCTCAGAATCTTCGTGCTATGGCCTTTCATTCAAACCTTCGGCCTTCTCTACCTTATAGTCATCTTGGGCTTGATTTACTTCGTAGCCAAGTTTTTTGAGGCCCGTGCGGACCTTGACTCTGCAATCAAAATTGGAAACCCAAAAGTCTTGGCTGGCGCTCTGAGAAAGATTGGTTTTCGCAGGCTGCAGTTTGAGCGCTCTCCTTCCGCTAGACTGTCCGACTGGATAACGTGGGATCCGCATCCGCCCTTTTATTTCCGAGTTCAACGATTAGAAGGGCTCACGCCAGACATACAAATCAAACACACATTCATTCGGTCAGTCAAGGATTGCATCCGTGGATTCCTTTCGGCTTTCTAGAGTAGGTTTCAGCGCACAATAAATAAGGTTGCAGACTGTGAAATACAATTTGGCGTCGCGCAGATGGAGATTAAAGGTTTCATCGACATGAGTTTCTCAGACTGGGATAGCAGAGTATCATCAGTCATATTCTTACCAAAATGCAATTTTCGTTGTCCCTTCTGTTACAACAAGAATATGGTTCTGCAATCTGATGCGATGCCAGCGATAGCCTATGAGCGGATTAAGGAGTATCTTGAACAAAACAGAGAGTGGATTGACGGCGTCGTCATAACAGGCGGCGAGCCGACTAACCATGAGGACTTGCCTAGCCTTTGCAGTGAATTGAAACGAACGGGCTTATTGGTTAAGTTAGACACGAATGGAACCAATCCTGCAATAATACGAAAATTAATCGAGGGCAGTATGGTTGACTACGTGGCACTTGACCTGAAGGCTCCATTGACAGAAGAGGAATACTCGAAAGCCTGTGGAGTCAGCGTAGGAGGCTTTCTTGGTCAAATTAGGGAGGCGATCCAACTTCTGCTTGGGGGCAATGTTGATTATGAATTCAGAACGACTGTGGTTCCAACACTGCATCGAGTGGAAGATGTGGAGAGGATTTGTCAAGCTGTGAAGGGCTGCAGGAAATATGCACTGCAAAACTATAAATCAGATGTCGAAACAATAAACCCAAGATTCCAAGATTTGAAGCCTTTCTCCAACGCTGAGATGGAAGCCTTTTTTCAAGCAGCTAAAAGAATTGTTCCGAATACGATTCTGCGTGGCTAAGCTATGTTTAAGGTGTTGCCTTCATTTTTTCATACATTTTCTCTAGTGTCCAGCGTATTGACGATTTGAGTTCTCTGGCTCTGTCTGCTCCAATGTTTTTTATGTCGATCTCGCGGACAACATCGCCTTCCTTGATGATCTCGTAAGAGAGAATTCTCTCCGGCGGCATCTCCCCTGCGCTTGCAGATTCCCGGTCTTTTTCTTGCATCTTTGCCAGCACTCGTTGAACCAGAAAGGCTGTGAAAGGCGGAGTGTCAACTGTGAACTGCTTGTCTTTAGCCAGAACGACACGCATGTTTTCATCATCTGTGTGCAAGTTTGCAAGCAGTTCCCCTGTGACTGTTTTAATTGGAATTGCCTGCGCAACCTCTAACAATGGCGGAGCTGGTTCAACTGTCTTAGATGTTGGTGGGCTTGGTGGAATCATTTCTTCTGGTATAGTAGGCGGCGGAAGGGAAGGTTTGATCTCAGGTTTTTTGAAGCCTTTCTCCAGCAAAGCTGAGCTAACGAATTCCAACAGTGCTTTGGTTTGATCTAATTCTGTCTGCAGCTGAGTAACACGTTTTTCCAGCATGGTTCGTAGTTCAGCCATCTTTCGTATTCTGTCTTCTTCGGGTTCTCTAGCTTCAGCAGTCAAATTTGGCACCCAAGACTCTTTAGTGAACGTGTTGCTTATCAGTGTTAAGCCCTGGGGTAGCCAACGCTATAATAAATAGGCTGCAGCTTCCCTATATCACGCCATGTATGACTTTAATTTGCTTGTGTCGTGCCCGTGGGCTGTGTCAGGTGCAGCGACACGTGAAGTCGCAGGCTTGTTGAAGATGCTCGGGGACGGGAGACCAGTGATCAGGCGTACAGCTGCCCGTGGCATAATCGGAGTGAAAACCAGCGTCGATGCACGAAAGGTTGTTCAAGAGCTTAGATCGATTCTGCACGGGGATCCAATGGCTTTTCGGTACACGTTAAAGTGGGTGCCCGTTGATTTGTGGGTGAACTCTGATCTTGAGTCTATGAAAGAGGCTGTGTTGAAGTTACGGGATCGAATTAAGCATGGTGAATGTTGGCGTATGACTGTGGAGAAGCGCCGCTACACGCTGTATCACAGGATCGACATCATTAAAGAGCTTGCTGAATTTGTAGACGAGAGGGTTGATCTTAAGAATCCGGACAAAATCATTCGTGTGGATATCATAGGAAGCAATGCTGGCGTATCGGTCTTATCGCCGCAACAGATTTTCTCTTCGACGAGACTGCTATCATAGGAGAAGTGCGGTTTAGACTTCTGCTGTTACCATGTCTTTAGGTGTTTTGAATTCTGAGCCGAATTTTTTTCTCAGGAAGTTCTCGAATTCTTTGAAGACCTTGCTTTTTGTCGTATTGCACTTTAAGCATATTGGCTTGGTTTCGCGAATACTGCTTAAATCGTAGATTGCGGTCTTTTCTGCCAGGCATGGGTCATCTGAGAGCATTTTCCACAATTCTTCGGGTGGGGGTTCGGAGAACAACCAAGCCGTGTATCTGATGTCTATTACTTGGTATGAGACGCCGTTTCGCATGGCGCATTTGGAGGCTTTTGCTATCTTCTTGAACGCGGCGGGGTGGATTGTTCGTGTCCATAAGAAGTTGTGATACTCATTGTCTAAGTGAACCCAGTCTTCATGTTTTGAGGTCTTCCAGCCCTGGGACTTGCATTCTTCTTTAAAACAACGTACCAACTCCCACAGCCCAGGGACTCCCAACGCGGACTCACCCTTTGAAATAAATGTTCTAGAACTATCTTCTACTCGAAAAATTTAAGCGTGTTCGACACTTTGAGCGCAATTCTTTCGCTCATAGAGCGCCTTTTTGAAAAAACGCAGGAAAATTGACTTGGCAGCGGAAATTTTTCGAAGACGGTTTTTTGAAGATTTTACGGAAAATCCGCACGATTTTCCACGTTTTTCCGACGATAAAAGATAAATCATGCTATAAAGCAATGAGATGACAGCAGTAGGGTTTGACTGGATGAAGTCGAAGAGTCAGGAGATATGCTTAGACGATTTAGACAGGCAGATTCTTAGGCTTCTGCAGGAGAATGCGAAGCAGACGTACAGTGAAATTGGCGCCAAGCTCAATGTTGCCCACTCGACTGTTTATGACAGGATTCAGAAGATGGAGCATGGTGGCTTCATTACGAAGTATGAGGCCATGGTTGATGCTGAGAGAATGGGCATACCCTTGATCACGGCTCAGATGACTATAACTGCTGACCCGAAGGAAACTGAGAACATCGCTGTGAAAATGACAAGGTTTGGTCAGGTGCTTGAGGTGTCGACTTCGTTTTCTGAGGAGCTTGTTATTATAGCTAAAGTGGTTGCAAAGGATCAGGGAGAACTGCATTCTTTTATAGCTCGGTCGGTTGCTCCTCTGCCAGGTGTTCTGAGAATTAGGACTGCGATTGTGACTAAGAAGTATAAGGAGGAGCGGTTCAGCGTCGGTCAGGACAAGAAGTTTTCAAGGTTGAAGGAATAACTTATAAGATTAGAGCGGCATACTTTTTCGGTTAGAAAACTTGGAAGGATTTGCGCGTGGTGGCTTCATCTTCTCGAGTGTTGAGGAATGTGATGCGGGAGGAAGCCTTCTACTTCTTCACTTCTATTGGCAACTACACTGGTGTAAGCGCGGCTTCGCTGGACGAGTTTCTTCAAAGGATCAAGGACGTGGATATCAAGTCTTTGGAGTTTCACCTGTTTCGCGAAGATTTCGAGAAATGGATTTCTCAAACCTTAGGCGACAGTAGGCTGGCAGAAGATATAAAGAATGTGCGGATTCAGAAGATTGTTGGGAACACTCTTCAAGATCGTCTTTACTTTCTGATTTCGAGGCGGTTGAAGGAGTTGAAGGGTGCTTCGGCTCGTTTAAGCGGTGGGTTCTGAGGGCGGTTCTGTCACTTTCTTTAGTTGGCTTTGGTACATTTCTACGATTTCGGTGGTTGTGGTGGCGTCTTCGGCTGATTTGTCTAGTCTGTAATTTCCTGTGAATCTTGGGAACCGTATGGCTAAGCCGCTTCCGGGGCGTATGCGGTCCATGGCTGCTGTGTGGATTGGGCTAAGTGTGATTTCGGCGCCTATGACTTCGATGACTGTTTTGGGTTCGAACCACACGTCGGCTTCCAGCGTGGAGTTGACTCTTGGGCTTTTGTGTGGCAGCTTGTGTTTTTCTAGCATTTTTGGCAGTTTAGCCAGGTCTTCGTCTGTGAAGCCTGTGCCGCATTTGGTTACGGTTTCGTATTCGTCTTCTTCTGGGTCGTAGGCGGCTAGCAAGAGGGCGCCGTAGGTTCCGCCTCGTTTGCCTCTGCCGTGGAAGGCGCCGACTATGACTAGGTCTACGGTGTCGGTCATTTCGCTTTTGTAGTCGCGTTTGTATTTGATCCAGAGCCAGCCTCTTGCGCCTGCTTGGTACACTGAGTCTTCGGTTAGAGATTTGCAGACTACGCCTTCGCAGCCGTCTTGTATGGCTTTTTCAAAGAATTTTTCGAGTTCGTCTGGGTTTTTTGTGATTAGGTATTCGGCGGGTCGGATGAGGTCGGTTTTGGCTGTGACTTTTTCGATTAGCATGTTGTGTCTCGTTGGATAAGCGGTTTGGGTGAGGTCTTTTCCGTTGGTGTAGAGTACGTCGAAGACGTGTAGGCTGACTGGGTATTCTCGCATGGCTTGTTTGATGCCGTATTTGCGGCGGCGATGCATGAGTTCTTGGAAGGGTTTCATTTCGCCTGTGTCTGGGTCTATGGCTACGATTTCGGCTTCGATTATGGCTTGTTTAGGCTTGATGAATTTTCTGACCAGTTCGACGGCATCTGGGTACTGCTCGGTTATGTTCTCGAGTCGACGTGAGAATAAGATGATGTTGTCGCCGTCTTTGTGGGCTTGTACGCGTTCGCCATCGTACTTGTATTCGGCTATGCATTTTCCGCCTAGTTTTTCGAGGATTTCTTGGGGGCTACCTAGGCGTTCGGCGAACATGGGTCTTATGGGTTCGCCTATGCTGAGGGTGAAGTTTCTTATGCCTTCTATGCCGTGTTCGGCTACGGTTCGGGCTACTCTGCCGAGGTCGCTGCTGATGTTGTATGCTCGTTCGATTTCTGTGCGGGTTTCTTTTCCGCCTCCGTAGGCTATGGCTAACGCGTCTAGTACGGTCATGTCGGCTATGCCTAGGCGGAGTTCGCCTGTGACGGTGCGTATGAGGTATTTTGCTTCTTTTGGTGTGGCGTCTGTGAGTAGGCCTGAGAGTTGGTTTATTTTTGTGTCCATTGAGCCCGGGCCAGTAGCCTTAGCCATTTTGTCTAGTGTGTCGTAGACTTTTTCAACTGTGAGAGGTTGTTGGTAGAAGGTTTGTTGTTTTCTTCTTTCTAGGAATTTTTTTGCTGTTGTGCCCAGGTCGCCGGTTTTTTTCATTTCCTGTTCGATTTGGGTTTCGCTGGTGCCCACTGCTTTGGCTATGGCTCGTATGGCGAGTTTTTCGGCTACGCCTATTTCGATTCCTATGAAGTCTGGATATAGCTTGCCTTGGGTTAGGTAGGCTACCTTATCGATAATGTTTGCTGGTGTGTTTTTGAGGAATTCTACTAAGTGATCAGTCATTTCTAGGCGTTTGGTTGTGGCTTCGATTTTTTCGTAGGCATCCGCCATAAGAGAGTATTTCATTGGTGTGAGCACGCTTCTTGTTCGATTAATGTAAGCGTGTGTTTAGATATTTTAGGTTTGAAGGGCTGGTTGGGTTTAGAGGATTTGGTAGGTTTTTTTGAGTTGTGTTCCGTGTTTTTCGTATGTGAGGTTGAGGTATTTGTATTCGGTTCGGCTTTCTGTTATGGTTCTTTTGATGATGTTTTTTAGTGTGTTTTGTGGGTCGTATTTTTTGAGCATTTGTTTGAGTGCGGCTTGTTTTATGTCGGCGTGTTGGAGTAGTGATATGATGTCTGTTCTGTCTTTGGCTCCTTTTTCTGAGTGCCACCTTTGCTGAGCTGCTTGTGCTTTTAGTAGTAGTAGGGCTTCTGGTTGGGCTGTTTTGAAGTGTTCGATTGTTGCGTATAGTTTCTGGTTGATGATGTCTTGGCATGGAACAATTAGCTTGCTGAGGAAGGGTGTGTAGATGTCAACTTCTACTGTGTCTATTATGGCTTCGAATTTCATAAGTCGGATGTTACGTTTTATGGCGTGGTTTCGTTGTAGGAGTTCTTGTTGGAGTTTGTAGAAGTTTCCTTGGTTTATGCAGAGATCTATGTCTCGGCTTTTTAGTTTGTGTGTCCATAGGTAGACTGCCCAGCCGCCGATGAGTATGAAGTCTGCTAGGTTTCGTAGGTCGTTGAGGACTTGCCATGATTTTTCTGTGGTTTCTTCTCGCCACATTGCGCGGTCATCTCTTACCATGGGCTTAGGCTTGGGTATACTGTGGTTATGTCGCGTAGGTAGGGTGCGGCTTCTGGTCCGTTGATTGAGTATATGTCGACGTATATTTGTGGTACGCAGACTATTCCTTTTTCTGAGGTTTGGGTGAGGTGGTTGTCAACGACGAACAGGGCGAAGGTGTTTGGGTTTACGTTGCGGGTTTTTTGTTTTCTGTAGTTGAGCCAATTGTTAAAGTTCTCTTTGTTTGTTACGTAGAAGTACAGTCGGTCGTATTCGGCGGGTTTTCTGTCTGAGGTTTTGTACCATGCTGTGAAGGCGGTGAACAGTGTATCTTTGGGTAGGTTTCTTTCGGTTTCTGTTACTGGGTCGAGTCGGAAGGCTTGCCATATGTCTTTGTTTAGGTTGCGTTCTGCTGCCCAAAGGTTTAGTAGTCTAGCTGGTGACAGTACTCTGACGCCTGTGCGTGTGGCTTCGACTGCCTTGGCTTCTGTGAGTTTCTTTATTGTCTTGTTGACTAGGCCGAGCGATACGTCGCATTTTTTTGCTATATCTTCTTGGTGCTCATGTGTGACCCGGTTGAGGCTGTTTAGAAGTAGTTCTCGGTAGATTCTCTGGAATTTCATCATTGTTCGTTTTCGCCTTTTGGTTGGTTTGTTTCACTTTTGGATTTGGCGGATATATAAGTGTTTCACCAAAAAGCGAAACAGTCTTCGCGTCTCAGGTTGCTGGTTGGCTCTTGGGCTACGTGCTTTTTGTTCATGACCCGGTTTCTTTTGGTGTGCGCAAAACTCATAATACGAGGGTTGTGAGTTTAGGTTTTGTTTGAGGTTGGTTGTTGTCTATGTCTGCTGCGTTTCATGGTGCTGAGTTTTGTTGGATGAATGGTGAGGTCGTTGAGACTGAGAAGGCGTTGGTCTCGGCTATGGAGCCTATTCATCTGGGGGTTTTTGAGGGAATTAAGGCGTATGTGGAAGGTGATGTTACGGGTAAGGGAAGGTTGAATATTTTTCGGTGGGATTCTCATGTTGAGCGTCTTCGGCGTTCTGTGGCAGTTTGTGGGTTGAAGGTTCCTTATTCTGATGGGGTGCTTTTGGAGGCTGTGAGGAAGACTATAGGGGCTAATGGTTTTGATACGAATGTGTATGTTCAGCCTAGGATTTGGCCAAGAGCTGAAGCTGTGGAAGAGGTTCACGTTGTCATTCCAGTTTGGAAGTTTGACACGGTTCTTGGTAGGGATAATCCGAGGTTTTCTAAGAGTCGTAGGTTTATGGTTAGCTCGTGGCGGCGTATCGCTTCTGATGCTCTTCCTCCTCAGGCGAAGAGTTGGGCGAATTATGGTAATTCTGCGTTGGCTATGCGAGAAGCAACGAGGCTGGGTCGTGATGGCGCGATTTTTCTGGATAACCGGGGGTTTGTGAGTGAGGGGACTGGCGCGTGTGTAATGTCTGTGAGGGATGGGAGGGTGGTGACTCCGCCGGTGTCGGCGTCGATTCTTGAAAGCGTTACGAGGGATACGCTTCTTAGTATATTGCCTGAGGATTTGGGGTTTCCTGTTGAGGTGAGGGACATTGCCAGGGTTGAGCTTTATGCTTCTGATGAGGTTTTTCTTTGTGGAACTGGTTGGGAGATCTCTCCGATAACGAGTATAGATGATTTGCCTTTGGGCAAGGAGTATCCTGGTGTTTTGACAAGGCGTATAGCTGAATATTATTCGAACGTGGTAGCTGGAAAAGTGGAGAAACACAAGAAGTGGCTAACTCCTGTGTAGGCAATCGGCGTCGGCTCTTTTCTGTTTCCGGTTGAGGTTCCCTATTTGTCTGGTTTTGATCCTTTGAAGCTTGCTGAGGAGACTGAGAGGGTTGTTGTGAAGGGTGGGCAGAGGAGGTATTATCGAGTTGGTCGATGTAGCGGGTGGTATGGTGGGATTGCTGAGTCTCATTGTTGTGGCTGTAATTTGAGGTGTGTGTTTTGTTGGAGTGGTCGTCCGAGGGATCATCCTGAAGCCACAGGTGAGTTTTATGGTGCTGAGCAGGTTTTTGAGTTGACGGCTGCAGCTGCCAGAAGGCGTGGGATTGGGCAGTTGAGGATTACGGGGAATGAGCCGACGATTGGGAGAGACCACCTGCTCGGTGTGCTTGCGTTGGTTGACCGGACTGGTTTTAGGTTTGTTTTGGAGACGAATGGAATATTGATTGGTGATGATCCGTCTTATGCACGGGAGCTTTCAAGATTCCGTAATGTTCACGTCAGGGTTTCGTTGAAGGCGACGAATCCAGCGGAGTTTGGCCGCTTGACGGGCGCCGATCCTGAGGCCTTTGATCTTCAGTTGAAGGCTTTGAGGAATCTGCGTGAAGCTAGTGTTTCATCGAATCCAGCTGTTATGACTTCGTTTGCGACAGATGCGAATTTGAGAGAGTTGAGGCGCTTGCTGAGTAGGATTCATCCGAGCTTTGCGAGGAATCTTGAGGCTGAAAGCGTGATACTCTACGCGCCGGTGGTTGAACGCTTGAGAGCAGCTGGAATACAGCCGAAAACAGTCGCTGAACCTGTTTAACCGATCGACTTTATGATGTTGTGGAAAGGTTTTAGCTGAATGGGGTGCTCTGAATTGTGCAGAAAAATGTATTTTTTCGTTATAAGAAACTGATGGATGAATTGTCAGGTTGAAAAGAAGTGCGCTTCAACGTACGTGTGGTTATTGTAGACCTAATGTGACTGAGTCGAGAAATGGGTCTTGGGTGACTTTGATGAAGATGGCTTTCAATTCGTCTCTGGTGGCGTGTTCAAACGATGCGTTGTTGTCTCCTTTGAATGTTAGCCATTGGCCTTCGTCTTTTATGCATCTGTGGCAGATGTTTGCGTCGCTGAAGACTAGGATCATGTTTGTTAGGTTTGTTTCTGGGATGTTGTGGTTGATGATGGCTTTCTGTCCGTTTTTGAGGGTGGGTAGCATGCTGATTCCTTGCACAGTTACGATTTCGTATCCTTTGGTATAGAATCGGAAGTGTCCAATCAAAACGATAGCTTGCGTAGAGAAAATTATGAAGAAACCAATGAAGACTAGACGCTCTTTTGTCATGTTTCTGTCCGGCGTTGTTTCCTTTCTCCAGCCAAAAAAGTCGCTTTGCTCTTAGTTTACTTTATTACAATACAGTGAATGTGTCAACATCTCCAGTACTGGCAAAACAAATACATTCCGAACCAAGTCCTAAGCATGCGAAAATGTTGTTAGGGTATACCTCCCTGTACTTGGTATGGGTACCCACATATGTATTTCGATCCTAGATCAAAGACTAGAAAAGAAGATTTGAAAAAGCCTTAGATTGGGCTTTGTTTCGTTTTTGGAGTCTTTCTCAGCTGATTTCAAATGTCACTGCGAATGTGGGCGGGACATTCGGAACTTGTTGTAGTGGGGTTTCGCGCGCAGAAAAATGTTTAGACCTGCATTTTCAAACATGGAATTGGTCTGTTGATCTTTTTTGGTGTGGCGGTTGTCGTTGTCGCTGCGTCATAGGACCATGACAAGTAACGAAGGAAGTTGTCTTGGCGTCTTAGTGGTTGGTCAGCATTTTTCTGATTTGTTTGAGTTTGTTCCTGATGTTGTTGGTCTGTTCTGTTGATACTTCTTCTAGTGATTGTGTTCAAGTACAACTGTTCCAACCTGCCCGCAACAACTGGTAGAAGACGGGCTTAAGTGATGTTCTCCTTCTTCTTGCGCACAGCTCAGCGCGCAACTAATCTAAG
>Ga0315308_1002240_pt1 | contig 11004 bp, 8 predicted proteins | sample TDP3_MG_FD_203078 | JGI IMG/M metagenome (GOLD analysis project Ga0315308, IMG submission 203078) | Freshwater sediment microbial communities from Lake Towuti, South Sulawesi, Indonesia - TDP3 | ecosystem: Environmental > Aquatic > Freshwater > Lake > Sediment | place: Indonesia: South Sulawesi...
GGAGAGGACAATGAGAGAAAGCACATAGATAAATGTTATCAACGCTGTCTTTGCTAAGATCAGTGTCTTCTTTTTCAATGGGAAACTCAGAGTGTAAGCTGAACCTAGACCTTCTATTGAAAACAATGTTGGCGAAAGCAGAAGCATGGTTACGGACATGCCTGTCAAAATTCCCATGGCGGTGCTGAATCCTACTTCGCTGAATGAAGAGAAGGCTATTGCCAAGACGACTGTTTGTATGGCCGGTAGTAGGAGGATACTTGCCAAGGAAGGGGTTCTAGAGGCTACTCTCAAGTCTTTGCGAATTATTCCAATCCAAGGGGTTCTGGGTTTGATAATTGTGTCTCTAACTGTTTCTCTTAGAACTCCAATTGCTCCGGCGACTCCTATTCTTCTGATCGTATGCGTAAGCCATTTTAGGGCGTATAAGGCTAGGAGCAAATACGCAACAGAAGCGACGATAGAGAGGCTCAAGATTGAATAGCTGATTTTTTGAAGTGAACCTGCAAATGAGATTAAGAATCCGAAGGAGAAGGGGTAAGCAAGCACGAGAAGCTGCAGTGTGGATGAGAAGATTTTGGTGAAAACGGCGAAAGACCGTACTATTTCTACGGCAAAATTCACTACGATGTAGGTTCCGAAGGATGGAAGGATCCAGACAAACATGAAAATAATTCTTAGAAGGGTCTTCCATTTTGACCTTCCGCCCCCGCTGGCGACTTTTGAGTAAAAGAACTTGGCTAAGCCTATTGTGAGCGTCAGAGCGAAGATTCCCGTGACAATTATGCCTAATAAAGAGGCGATGAAGCCTAAAGGTGAGCCGCCCAAGAAGGCGTACGCTGCGAGGAGGGTTAGAGCAGCGGTTATTAAGGGTATGTCAAAGATTCTTATGAGGCAGAGGAAAACAACATTTGAGAGGTCCCGTTTTGTGAGGGGAAAGACACTCAGGGTCTCCACGATCTTTGAGGAGACTAGGGTTGTGGAAACTTGCAGTCCCATAATTATTATTAAGAACAACACGACGGCTAAAAAGGCTGAAACCACACCCACTAAGGCTAATTCTCTAGGCGGTTCTGCTGTGTCTATTGTTGTGGTGGAGGCGAATAGCATCATGAATCCGAAGATTCCTATGAAGACGCTTGTGATGATCTTGCTTATCAGAGTGTTTGTTTTGGCACTCCTTGCGAGCTGGTTAATGCTTGTCCTGCCCCTTTGGGGTAGAGTTGAGCCTGAGCGAAGGGAGAAGATTGATTGAAAAGAGATTTCCTTGTAGATTATGCTTGATAGGCGCCAGAGTTCGGAAAACTTCAATCTTACTCCTCTTCCAGAGCCTTAATTATTTCCCGCATGCCTGTTTCTTGTTCGGTTACTTTGAGAAATATATCTTCTAAAGAGCCTTCAGCGCTTTTAACAAGTTTCCTGAGGTCTTCAACTGTTCCTTCGCCTACTATTTTTCCTTTGTTTATTATTCCAACCCGTGTGCATAGTTTTTCGGCGACTTCCATGATGTGAGTTGAGAATATGGCCGCGCCGCCCTTTTTGGCATGGAAGGTGATTAGTTCTTTGAGGATTTTTGAGGAGCGGGCATCTAAGCCTATGAGGGGCTCGTCTAGAATCAATAGCTTTGGTTCATGTAGCAGCGCTGCGATTATTGCCACTTTTTGTTTGTTTCCCATTGATAGGGCTGCGATGGGTGTGTCAAAATATTGTGTGATCTCAAAGGCTGTTGTTAATCTTTCAAGTTTTGAATTAACCGTGGCGGCTTCAAGATGCCTTATGTCAGCTACAAACTCTAGGAACTCTCTTGGTGTTAGGGAATCCAGCAGAACCACTTCTTCTGGAACATAGCCGATCTGGCTCTTGGCGCCTACTTCGTCGGCGATGGGGGTGCTGAAAACTCCAATTTTGCCGGTGCTGGGTTCTAAGACGCCTACTAGGACCTTGAGTGTGCTGGTTTTGCCGGCGCCGTTGGGGCCGAGTAAGCCGTAGATTTCTCCGCTTTTGACTTTGAAGGATAGGTTGTCGACCGCTACGAAGGCTCCATATTTGACGGTGAGCCCTTCCACGGTGACGGCCAGCTGTTCCATGTTGAAACCTCTAGGTTATGATTCACTCTAGCGCCTTAATATGTTTCTCTAGGAGTGATTATGTTTTGTGATGTTGGAGCGCGCGTATACACATACTTTTCATCGCTGTTCTTGTTTGGCTTTGCAGAACGGACATTTTTCCGAGGCTATTGGGATTTCTTTGTCGAACATAACGCATTTTCAAGGGCATGGTTCGGCTGTTCGCTTTTAGTTCCAATTTTCCGAATCTATTTACATCCCAGTGCCTTGATGGGACTACTTTTATTCGTGGATGTTGCCATATTCTGGTTTTCAGTTTAGATTGCGCTAATGTGTTTTGTGAATGTTTATGGACAAGGTTTATATATCGCGCGCGATATCAGGTGCGATATCACCTGTGATCTCATGTTGAAAAATTCCCATCCGTCAAGACATTGGCTAAAATATACAGCCAGCGTCCCAAAGGGTTTCTTAAGGTATCATGTTCTTAAACTCCTAAAAGTGAAACCTATGTCCGGTTCTGAAATAATAAAGGAAATCGAAAAGCAAACGGCTGGACGATGGACACCAAGTCCGGGATCGGTTTATCCTCTCCTAGCATGGTTTAAGGACAATAGTTACACCAAAGAAGTGCCAACGGAAGAAATTGAAATAAAACGTTACACGCTTACCGAAAAAGGTGAAAAATTTTTTGAGGAACAAACAATACTAAAAGAAAAACTGCAGAAAAAGTTAGAATTCTTTGCACCCCCATTCCTCAGCGGATTCTGGTTTAGTTCTAACGGTGAGAAACTAAGTGAACTTCATGAACCTGCTAGACGATTCGTCAGATCTCTTTTCGGTCTTAGAATGACATTGGAGGAAAATCCGACGGACGAAATGTTAGAAGAAGTCAGAGAACTCTTGAACAATACTGCTGAAAAAATTGAGAAAATAAGCAAGAAAAAGAAACAAAACAAGATGGCTGAAGATTGTGATAAACATTTTGCTGGTGGAAATGTATGGATGAGTTAGTGGTTACAGAAGATTTGTGGAAGATATATAAAATTGGAAGGGTTGAATATCCGGCTCTAAGAGGTTTGGACGCAACCTTTTACAGAGGTGAATTCGTCGCAGTGGTAGGGCCTTCAGGTTCGGGTAAGTCAACATTATTACACATCATTGGAGGTTTAGATAAGCCAACTAGGGGAAAAGTAAAAGTAGACGGTTTTGACCTTTCCACATTTAGTAGCAACAAACTTGCAGAATACCGCAACAAAAAGGTTGGTTTCGTCTTCCAATTCTTCAACCTAATTCCCCACCTGACCGCGGCTGAGAATGTGGGGCTTTCCATGTCTATAGCAGGCATAGACCCCAAGTCTCGTAAGGCTAAAGCCATGGAGTTCCTTGAGATGTTTGGTCTTAAAGATAAGGCGTCAAAGAAGCCTACTGAACTCAGTGGCGGCGAACAGCAGAGGGTTGCAATAGCCCGTGCGCTCGTCAATGAGCCAGATCTTATACTTGCAGATGAACCTACAGGAAACGTAGATAGTGTATCTGCCATGGTTATTGTGGATGCGTTTAAACGGCTTACTTCAGAAAAGGGAGTTTCTCTAATCATGGTTACGCATAACCTTGAACTCGCGAAGCTTTGCGATCGGATTGTTGAGTTGAAGGATGGACGTTTGGAGAAGGTGGAGGTAATTACCGGATGAAGAAGCTTGGATTGTGCCTTGTCATTTCAATTCTTATCGTATCCTTAACTTCCATAGTGCCCGCACAAGCAGAAGTAACACTTTCCAGCTTTGAGATTATTGACGTTTACTGGGGAACCGATCAACCAGCGGAAGTTTCTCCGGGTGATGTGGAAACACTGACGGTAGTCCTGAGGTACGAGTCAAGCTGGAGCTTCACGAACTTTAAGGCTGATCTATACTTACCAGATGGCTTTAAAGTCGTAGGAGGTGACAATAAAGCCACGACCTACTATACCGGAGCGGTATCTTTCGGATCTATAGTGAAGCTATCATTTCCAATATTCATAGGTCCAGATGTGGAAAAAGGCAGCTATGCGGCCAATCTAAGACTTGAGTACATCTATTTGAACTTGCTTGCACAAGAGAAATTGGAAGTCGTATTTGAGGTTACAGGGAAACCTACCATAAGTGTCAAGGTGTTAAATGATACTCTCTACGAGGGAAAACAACAAGTTTTGATTGCAACATATAACGATGGTGACGAATCCGCAAAAAATGTCAAGATAGTAAAGGTTTCATCAGTCAGTGCAATAGTAGAACTATTGGATGCTGAGGTTCTTGGCGACCTTGAGCCTGGGGGCCATATCCTTATTCCTTTAAGCCTATTTGTGCCACTTGGTATGACCGGAAAAATCCTGCCTTTAGCTGTAGAAGTTAATTATTTAGGTCCTCGAAATGTGGTCTACACATTCTCTGAAACTCTCCAACTGCCTGTGAAACTCTCCAGCTTGATACCACCACTAAGTATAAGTTTGAATGCTAACGAGTTGAGCATAGGTGCCACTGCAGAAGTGAACATAGATCTGATTAACCGTGGCAGTTATAGCCTTTCTGAAATCGAACTGACGCTGTCACCTGATAATACCCTAAAGCTATTTGGACCAAGTGTTTTGTACATTGGCACTCTAGATTCTGGAGATAACAAGCAAATCCAGACTGAAGTCTACGTCCCTTCCGCAACAGTAGCTCAGACCGCCTCACTAACTATAACAGCAAAATATTTTGATGAGGATTTACGGCTGTCTCAGAGCGAGGCCCGTCAATTTAGCATGTTCTTAAGACCTTCTAATCCGATGTCTCCATTAAAAGTGGATTTGATTCCCAGAGAACTGAGTATAGGCAAAAGTAGTAAATTATACGTAGACCTAGAGAACATTGATGATCATAATCTTTCAGACATAAGGCTTACCCTATCGCCAGATAATATCCTGCAAATTTTTGGACCAACTGTTTTGTACATTGATACGCTAGTTCCCGAAGAGAGTAAGCGAATTGAAACTGAGGTTTATGTCCCTTCAACAACAGCGACTCCGACGGCTTCACTCACAGTGGCAATAACATACGTAAATGAAAAATTCTGGTTATCCCAAAGTGAAAGCTACAAGCTGAGTATACTCCTCAGAGGTTTGATTGAGATTTCTTTAACGGATGCAGTAGTTATCCCGGCGACACCGAGTTCTGGAAGTCCGTTCTCAGTAACAGTCACTGTTACTAATATTGGGACTTCAACAGCTTATGCTGTTTATGCTATACCCTCTTTGGAAGATCTTCCATTGAATCCTTTTGGGCCACGGTCAACATATATCGGAAACGTAGAAGTTAATCTGCCTACAACCTTCACGGTTAATCTTCAAGTAGGAAATACCACCAGTAAAAGCATAACCTTGCCAATAACTCTAAGTTACATGGACAACCTAAGGTCACTGCACAATATTACCTTCAACATACCAATTAATGTAGCACTTCAAACAAGCCCTTCATCTCAAGCGTCCCAGCAACGCGGATATCCACTAGAATTAATCTTGGTCATAGGGATTGTGACAGTTGTTGTTATAACCGCAATAATCATAGTAGTTAAAAAACGGCGGAAAACGAGATGAAAGCCTCAGATATTTTAGTTCTTTCATTGAGGCAGCTAAAAGAGCGTAAGCTTAGGAGTATTCTAACTATCTTGGCTATTGCTGTAGGCGTGACGAGTATAATTGCTCTCTCTGCACAGGTGGAAGGAGTCAGTCAGTCAATAACTGGAGAGCTAGAGAAGTTGGGGCCTGACACCGTGATGGTCACCGTGCGAGGAACCACACTTTTCACCGATGCTGATGTTATAAGATTGAAAGAGCTTGAAGGTGTATCTGAAGTAACGCCAATTTTAGGTACGCGCGTTAGTGTTACTGGTATTGACGATCCCGTAAGTTTGGTAGGAGTAGCTTCATCGGATCTTGTTAGCTTGCTGGGCGAGGTGAAGTTGCTGGACGGCAGTATGTATTTTGATGCTCCTGCCCCTCAAGCCTTAATAGGTTACAGTGTAGCAAAAGATGAAATAGGACAGACCAGATATGAAGTTGGACAGCCAATTTTGGTTCAGATGGGTCAAAGACCGATCATGATGACCGTTGTCGGTGTATTAGATACTTATGGGGCTTTACTAACGATTCAACCAGATGACGCAATCTTCATACCCATAGACTATGTTAAGACTCTTTCAAGTAGTGGCACATACACAATTATTATGGTTCAAGCAGAAAGCACAGAGAAGGTAGATCTTATAGTTGAACTTATTGGATACATCTTCGGCGGAAGAGCCAGCGTCACATCAATAAAACAGATAACAGGGACGGTTATTAGCATTACGTCACAGATTAACCTACTTCTCATAGGAATCGCGGGCATTTCCTTCATAGCCGCAGGCTTAGGAACCTTTAACATCATGATGATCTCCGTCCTTGAACGGGTAAGAGAGATAGGAATCCTCAAAGCCCTTGGAATGAAAGATAAAGGAGTTCTAGCCCTTTACCTAACTCAAGGGTTGCTGGCAGGTTTGTTCGGAAGTCTTGCAGGTCTCGGCTTAGGGGCTATAGTGGCATATGCCATCCCGATCATTTTGGGAGGGTTGATGGCTGGAGCTGGACCTGAAAACTCAATAGGAGCTAATGATGGGCAATCTATGGGAGCTGGATTTAGAAACATTCGGCTAAGTTACACCCCAGCCATAAGTTTGACATATTTGGGAATAGCCACCGCCATGTCTATAGCTGTTACGTTGCTTTCAAGTGCTTATCCAGCCTGGAAGGCTTCAAGGCTGAATCCCGTTGAAGCGTTAAGATACGAATAATAACTTCATGCATACCCATTTTAATTCTCGAGTGGACTCTGGAGCAGCTTTTCAGCTTTCTTGAATTCTACTTCTCCACACCGTTCTCTGGAGCAATCGCTGAAATGCTGACAAGCACAATCAGAGCTTGCGTCGCGCGCGCTGTTGTTTTCAGAACTCTGGCTACCTCATGAGCTAGCGCGCGCGGTCTGATATGACGCCAAAGTTTCGCCTAAGAATCTGCGCGCTGCAGTTAACATATACTGAAGAAAAATGGGGTTTGCCCGCTTAGTCTTCTCTAAAAATCAGAGTATGCGTTTCAATGTCTAGCATTTGACGTTTAGAATCTTTGCTAATCGTTTTAGGTCGTAATCGCCCATCCATTCGGTTTTGAGATATTCGCAGATTCTTTCATCGCTTAGCCCTATTCTTTTGGCCTCCTCAACTGCGTAACGATAGGCTTCAATTTCAGTCGGTCTTTCACTGTAGCCATATTGGGTGTCAAAGAGCTTTTTTCCTTCCATGAACTGCTTCACGTGAACGAGTTCGTGGATTACGTCGAGGTATATGTCAACTCTGTCACCGTTGTTCAGATAGCGGGGATTAACAATGATGTGCCCATCTCTGTCGCTGACCCCCATATAGCCTCCAATAAAAGTAAACTCAACCTTCAGGTCTTGAAGCACCCCTTCTGTCTTTTCGCCGAAGAGTTGTCTAACAGCCCTAACTTTCTCGAAACCCTTGAAGCAGTCAATGAATGAGTACGTTGACGATCCGGAGTGAGGAATGCTATCTATGTGAAGCATCCTGAAAATTCGCAGTATCTTGAGTAATAGTAGTTCACGTGGGTCTATGGCCGCCATTGCCTCCACACAGACTATATTTTCGGATAACGCTCGTTACTTTCTTTCAATTAGTTCAATCAGGGTCCCATCTGGGTCTTCTATGAAGGCTATCACTGGACCCGCCGGCCCAAGCTTAAAAGGCTCATCAGCTATCGTGACTTTTTCACTTCGCATCGCAGCGATGGTCTCTTTCATATCCTTGACTTCAAAAGCAAGATGATCGAACAGTCGATCTTCGTAATCAGCTTGAATAAACTTCTTCTGTTTCCGGTAGAAAGTCAACTCGAGTTTGGCTCCCTTCCCCTCAGGATCCTGCAGGAATGCAATTTCGGCATTATTCTGTGGTATCTCTTGTCGGCCTAGAAGTTCAAGACCCATTAACTTAGTGTAGAAGTCAATCGATTTATCCATATTACTCGTTCGAACGCTGGTGTGAACAAACATTAACTTTCTTCACCTGTTTACGTGCTCTATCTTTCTGATATGAATCATCGCTATATAGAAGTAGTGGTTGATAGCGCGCGCTTCGTAAGCTCGCGATATGGGCATGAAGGCGATTATAGTTAACAAAAGTAACTGTAGTGCGGATAGCTTTGTTTACAGTAACATTCCTATTTTTTTGTTCGCTGCCATCAGCGGATACGCGTAAATACATAGAAATGTTAAGTCCTATGTGGTTGTTGGTGGATGGTTAAATATCGAGTAGGCATAGACATCGGCGGAACATTCACCGACATTGTTGCCCAAGAAGAGGAAAGCGGCGAAATTGTGAACGTGAAAGTGCATTCAACCCCAAGCGAACCAGCAGAAGCCGTTATCCAAGCATTTCAGGAGTTTCTCAGGAAAAAAAGCAATGCAAAAATATCAATAGCTATTCATGCCACAACAATAGCTACAAACGCCCTGCTCGGACAACTGAACCTAGCGTTGCCTAAAACAGCCCTCATAGCAACGAAGGGTTTTCGCGACATAATCGAAATCGGTAGACAACGCCGCCACCAACTTTATGACCTTTTTATTCAAAAACCGCGCGCCCTAATTCCACGAAGACTGCGCTTTGAAATTGAAGAGCGCATAGGATCACATGGCGAAATCATCGTACCCCTAGACAATGATCAACTCAAAAGCTTGGTGCTGAGCTTGGAAAGAGAAAATATCAGCTCTGTAGCGGTTACTTTACTCTTCTCTTACATAAACCAAAAGCATGAGCGCGAAATCGGAAAGATGTTAAAAAAATCGCTGCCGCAAACTCACATTTCTCTTTCTTCAGAAATCACACCAGAATATAGAGAGTATGAACGGACAAGCACAGCTGCTCTTAATGCAGTTTTAATGCCAATAGTATCTGGCTACCTCAGTGAATTGCAGAGAAAAATCAAAGGTTTAGGAGTTAAGGGTACGCTATACGTAATGCAATCAGATGGAGGAATAGCCACCAGAAATCTTGTTTCAAAGAAGCCTGTAAGCATGGTTGAATCTGGCCCAGCAGCTGGGGTCCTAGCTTCTGCTTTTTATGGAAAACTCCTCGGTATAGAGACTATCCTAAGCTTTGACATGGGTGGGACAACAGCTAAGGCTGGAGCGATAAGAGATGCAAAACCAGAAATCGTAAGCGAATATGAAGTTGCTGGCAAAGTCCACAGCGGAAGAATAGTGAAGGGAAGCGGTTACCCCGTAAGATACTCCTTCATTGACTTAGCTGAATGCAGTGCAGGGGGAGGAACAATGGCTTGGGTGGATACAGGCGGGGCATTACAGGTAGGCCCCGTAAGTGCAGGGGCAGAACCAGGCCCTGCATGTTACGGAAAGGGAGGATTGCATCCGACAGTAACCGATGCTAATGTCTTGTTAGGAAGACTAAATCCTAACTATCTGCTTGGAGGCGAGATGAAGATTTATCCGAAACTTTCGGAAAAGGCGATTTCGAAGGAAATTTGCCAAAAAACTCGACTGGAATTGACTGAAGCTGCAAATGGCGTCGTTAAAATCACGAATTCGGCCATGGCAAAAATCTTAAGAATAGTATCTGTTGAACGAGGGCATGACCCGAGAGAGTTCGTTTTGATGTGCTTTGGCGGAGCAGGACCAATGCACGGATGTGCGTTGGCTGAAGAGCTGAGCATAAAAAAGATAATTGTTCCTCAGAATCCTGGTTTGTTCTCTGCTTATGGGTTGTTGGCCACCGACTTCAAGAATACTCTTGTGAAGGCAGTTATGAGGCTGACGGATGAAGTTAACGTGAGGAATGTTGAAGCAGACTTCCAAAATCTAGAGTTTAAGGGAGCGCGGTTGCTGGAAAGACAGCATGTTTCGAAACCAAATATGCATTTTCTCCGTCAAATGGATTTGAGTTATTTTGGACAAAGCTATGAGCTAACCGTTCCAACACAGAAACCGCTGAATGAAGATGTTCTTAGCCAAACCGTTGAAAACTTTCACAAAAAACACATGGCAATTTACGGTTATGCGGTGAAAGATGAACCAGTAGAGTTAGTGAATATAAGACTCGATTCAATTGGGCTTGTTGATAAGCCACCCATCAAGAAAAAGCCTCGATGCGGAGAAAAACCATTGACAGATGCCTTGATTGCGAAGCGAAACGTCTTCTTTGAAAAGACAGATGGCTACGTTGAAACTTCAGTTTATAGACGGGAGAAACTGAGGTCGGGAAACATTCTCGAAGGCCCTGTAGTCATTGAACAGTTCGATGCTACGACTGTCGTCTATCCAGATTGGACAGCCTTTGTCAATGAATTCGAATACGTTGTTCTTTCAAAAAAGAAAGGAGGCAACTGAATTGACAATAGATCCGATAACAATTGAGGTCATTAAAGGAGCGCTCATATACGCGGCGGAGGAAATGGGAATAATCCTGCGAAACTCTGCATACTCTCCTAACATTAAAGAGCGCATGGACTTTTCATGTACGATTTTCGATGACAAGAAACGTTTGGTTGCGCAAGCAGAGCATATCCCTGTTCATTTGGGTTCAATGCAACTGGCGGTTCAGAAAGGTCTAGAGAAGTTTAAAGGAGAACTTGGAGACGGCGATATGATATTATTCAACGATCCATACATTAGCGGAACCCACCTGCCTGATATAACGCTCATATGCCCAATCTTCCATAGAGGCAAAATTGTTGCATACTCAGCGAACAAAGCGCATCACTCTGATGTTGGAGGGAAAACTCCTGGAAGCATGGCTGGAGATGCTACTGAGATTTATCAAGAAGGCATCATTATTCCTCCAGTAAAGTTTATCAAAA
>Ga0315308_1002242_pt1 | contig 10994 bp, 7 predicted proteins | sample TDP3_MG_FD_203078 | JGI IMG/M metagenome (GOLD analysis project Ga0315308, IMG submission 203078) | Freshwater sediment microbial communities from Lake Towuti, South Sulawesi, Indonesia - TDP3 | ecosystem: Environmental > Aquatic > Freshwater > Lake > Sediment | place: Indonesia: South Sulawesi...
AAAGGCTATAATGTAACAATGGTTGAAGATGGAAATAGGGCCATCGAACTTTTAAGGAGGAAATACTTCGATATCGTCCTCATGGACCTCAAAATGCCGGGGATAAGTGGCGTGGAGAGCTTCAAAGAAGTGAAGAGGCTCCATCCCTCAGCCTCTATAATAATGATGACTGCTGGAAGTGTAGGAGAGAACGTAAAGGAGGCTTTAGGAGCTAGAGTTGATGCTGTTGTGGATAAGCCTTTTAATGTGAAAAAGCTTGTGGCCACTATTGAATCTATCCTGGAAAGGCCGCTAATTTTGGTGGTTGATGACAGGGTTGAAGATCGTGAGACTCTTAGAGATATTCTGGTTGACAAAAAGTACAGGGCATTCGTGGCCAAAGATGGATATGAAGCAATCGATATTATTCGCAGAAGCGATTTTGATGTCGTGCTTCTTGACGTAAGGATGCCAGGAATGGATGGGATGGAAGTTCTGGAAGTACTGAAAGAGATTAAACCTGACATAGGTGTAGTGATGATGACAGGATACTCTTCGGAAGGACTTGCCGGAGAGTCGTTAAGAAAGGGAGCTTATACCTGTCTATATAAGCCTTTCCTGGATATGGAAAAGTTGTTGAGGGTGATCGAAGAGGTCCAACAGCAAAGGAAAGGAGTAGATTCTTCTTGGCAGAGAGTAGGAATTCTCTTAGTTGATGAAGAATCAAATCATAGGGAAGTGATTTCAAATATATTGGCCGAAGAAGATTACAAAATAGTTACAGCTACTAGCGGCCGAGAAGCACTGAAGAAGGCAGAGGGAGGGGTGTTCAACGTGGCGCTAATAAACTGCGACTTATCCGATATGGATGGTCTGGAATTGGCAAACAAATTGAGGGAGAAGAATAGAAAAATCTGTGTGATTATGATTAGCGGAATAGGTGGGATCGATTTACAAACTCTAGAAAATTCGACTAGAGAAACAATCTTTGATTGCTTAATAGAACCAATAGACCCAGACCAACTAAAACGAGTTATAAAAGAAGGTTTAAGAGAGCAAAAGAGGTGGTAAAGTGAGGGATGAAGGGATAGTTTTCGGCGACAAAAAAGGGGACAGGCTACTTTTCAGGGAAGCAGAGCGAAGCTCTCGCGTGCCAAGAAATAGGACGCTAACAGATGCCCTGATGCGATACTTATCGAGGTTGCCTTTTCCCGACTCCGTTCCGGTTTCGGAGGGGGCAGCAAGTGAGCGGATTTAAAAAATGGTACCAGGGTGGTGCCCGTTCAAGGCACTGGTTATGAATTTTATGGTTTTAAGAAAGGAGGATAAATTATGAATTACAGATCGAGAAGGTTTCACAAAGCAAATCGGAGTCTTGAATTCTATCTGATTTTGATTAGTATTATTCTGGTTCTTGGTTTGGGTAGACTTTCGACTGCAGGGGAAGAGGAGATTGGGATGCTTGCCTTCAATGTTCCTAATCAAAGTAGCGTACATGGACATAGAATGTCGGATGTGAAATTTGCCGCAGCATCGGGCTTTAAACTGAAGGAAGGCTCCCCCCGTCCACGAGTTTTTACTCCGAATGGCGACGGTAGTAATGAGGAGGTAACTTTCGAATACGAAAATATCAAAGAGAGTAGCATAGTTTGCTGGATTTATGATATCAAAGGGGCGGTAGTAAGACAGCTCGACATCATTGAAACCGGGGAAAATAAGTTCACCTGGAACGGGAAAAATGAGGATGGCAATGTGGCTCCCAGTGGAATATATATCTACCAGATAGAAGTGGAAGGCCAATCCATAAATGGCACAATAGTCCTCGCCAAATAGAAAAAGGTGACAGGTACTTTTTTGGCGCACCGGAGCGGGGGTTGGGAAGGCATAATGTACACAAGTCAGAGACTCATTTTGGTGGTTTTAGTTACTATGGCTTGTGCTCTAATGTCTAATCTGTCTTCGGGGGATTTTGAGGACCTTGGTATTGGAGCGCGACCCATCGGAATGGGAAGCGCTTTTGTTGGGCTTGTTGATGACGTACATTCTATATATTATAATCCTGCAGGATTGAGCCAACTAACTCATAAGGAGTTCACCAGCGGATATGGGAAACTCTACTGGGGACTGGATGATGGGAGTAGTCTAGGAAATATATTTGTCGGTTACGCTCACCCTATGGAAAGATTGGGTGGAATAGGAGCAGGTTGGCTGAGTATGGGGCTGAGGGGCCTTTATCGAGAAGATACCCTTACCTTCTCTTATGGGAATAGGTTATTTAGTTCGCTTTCTATAGGGCTGACCGTTAAAGTACTATATAAACGCTACGATAGTAACGAATACACGAAATTGGACCCCCTTTTTCAGAAAAAAGGTTATTCCAGGGTAGGAATTAGCGGAGACCTCGGACTCTTGTATAATCTTGCTGGAAATGTCTTTTCTGGCCTTTCCATCACAGATATCATTCGACCGAACATGAACCTGAACGATGAAGGAGATAGGCTTCCGCTGGGAGTGAGAATAGGTGTTGCTTACAGAGATAGGATTAATTTAATTAATCTCGCTTTAGATGCTGTTTACGAAGCTCAGGAGCTTAATGTCTGTGCTGGTGCTGAGAAATGGTTCTCAGGTAAGTCGTTGGGGGTGCGCGGAGGGATAGATGTAGGGAGTAATGGCTGGAGGAGTTTTTCTCTGGGAGGAAGTTGCCAGGTATCTCGATTCGAAATAGATTATGCTTTTATCTATCCCCTTTCGGGGCTGAAAGGGACTTACGGTTCTCATCGTTTCTCAGTGACATTACGTTTTGGTGGAGTCAAGTAGGGAGTATCAGAAAGGCCAGGTTCCTCACCGGCCGAGACAAGGATTCCCGCGAAGGGTTGGAGTGAGAAAGAGAAGATAGAGAAAATGAAAGAATACTATTATCGTGGACTCGACTACTATAAAAGAGGTGAATACGGAGCGGCTATTGCTGAATTTGGAGAGGTTCTACAATTGAAACCGGATCACCCTCAGTGCCTAAAACTTATTGAGGGAGCAAGGGAGAGAATGAAAATTAGAAAATAGTCTGCTCGTCCTATATCACAGTTCTCTGTGGGCAGTTTGAACCGGGTGGGACGAGCTGAGTATGGGTGGGATTTCCTCAAAAGAGAGGTTGACGGTACGGAAATTTGGTGATATAATTATGTTAGCGAAAGGAATGGCAAGCAAAAGCTGAGGAATGCGAATTGTGTTGATAGTCAGGCTTACGGATACAATAGCCTGGTTACCAAGAAAAGAGCTTTATTGTCTGGGACGTGGGTGTTTTGACAAGTCGGGTTCTTTGAAGCTGAGGTGAAATTGGACGGCTGGGGAGGGCGTTCGCATTCCTCCTTTCCCGGACGTCTTAAGTCTATCTGATCCGAGTTCCCCTAGAGGTCAACTCGGAATTTTTTTGGTTTCAAAGGTGAAGTAAGCAGCTTAGTTCAATTTTGTAGGCCTTTCGGGCAAATTTTACGGGCCGAAAGGGAAAACATAGGGCCCATATGATGCCCGACCTGAACCAGAACAAGGCCGATAAAGGGGTTAACTTATGATGGCTTATGTGAGGAAAGAAATCTGAACTTTCCTATTCGTGGTTGGCATCAAAATTCTATTTTTGAGTACTCACTCGAAAAGTAAAGGGAAGAATTCCCAAAAGTAAGTTAAAGAGGTTGCTATAGTCTGGTTGAAAAGGAGGTTAAGAGTCTAGAAGTCCATCTGGACCCCATGGAGCTGTAACGGTTAGGTGGGCTGAGAAAGAGGTTACCTGGCAATGGCTTACAATGGCAGAAAAATCATTTTTATCGGGTTATTCCTGGCGAGTATGATTCTTCTCTTTGGAATTGCGCCAGCAGTGGCGGCAAATAGGTATTGGGTAGGGATAACCAGCCCGGACAACTGGAATGATCCCAATAACTGGTCGGCTATTTCTGGAGGGGCGGGAGGGATTGGAGTTCCGGGGGCAGGCGATACTGCCATCTTTGACGGCGGAAATACCAACTCCTGCCAGATTGATATATCCTCCACGGTAGCCTCGGCCATTATGTATTCCACTTACACCGCCACAGTATCCATCAATTCGGGAATGTCCCTGAGCACGTCTGGCTCATTTAAAATTGCTGGTGGGACATTCAATACTAATGGGCAGCTGTTAGAAGTTGGCTCTTATAATCAAACTGGGGGTGTATTTAATGCTGGTGCCTCGGCAATAACCTGTAACGGTAATTTCAGCACAACAGGAGGGACATTCAATGCTGGTTCCTCAACTTTAATTCTGGATGCTACCAATGGCAGTGGCACATTCACTGGCGGTGGGTATATATTCAATAATGTAATTTTCCAATCAGTAAGCGCAGTGGGCAGGACATGGACACTGGGTGGAGGGAATATGACTTTCAATGGCAACTTCCAGGTGAAGGCTGGGGGAAGTGGAAATTTGACAGTGACTGCAGCTGGTAGTAATCCCAACCCCACTATTCTTGGGAATATCGATTATACCGGGACAGGCACAGGTTCTGAATCTATTTCTATGGGTAATGGCACCTGGACAGTGAGCGGGAATGTGAATTTTACTGGTGGGACTGTGAATGGTGGAGGTTCCACACTGCTAATGGGCGGTAACAACAAGGGCTTAGGGGGAGCCGAGCAGACTTTAAACAACCTTACCATATCTGGAATCGTTGGGGCCAATGCTAATCTTACAGTGGGTGGAACCTTGACAGTGAATGTTAGCAAGACGCTGCAGGTTGCAGATAATTACACAGTGAAGATGGCAGCGGGGTCTGTCGTGACCTTGAATGGGACCATAGACGGTCCGGGCACATTAGAATTGGTAGATTCGGCAGGGGCAAATTTAGGCACCTCAGGGACACTTCGTGCAAAGGTCAAGTTCCACACTGTATCAGGTGATGTCACTGTTCCTGGGAGAATCTATGGTGGCGGGATAGAGTTCTACAATGATTCAGATACAAGCCACACAGCCACCTTAGGCACAGCAGGTTCTCAGACGATCATCTGTTCAGGGAACTTTTTTCTTTGTGCGGATGGTGCAGGAGATATTACAGTCAATGCTGATACCTATGACCCTACTGTAGACATAGAAGGCAACATTGATTATACAGGAAAAGGGACAGGAACAGAGTCGATATCCATGGGGCAGGGAACCTGGTATGTGGGTGGATATATTGATTTCACAGGTGGCACAGTTACGGCAGGGCCTTCGACAGTGATAATTGATGGGAACACTTCCGGCTTTTCTTCCCTGGCTACAGGGATGAATAATTACGTTTCTTCCCTAATAGTCTATGGCGGCGAACTGATTGCTGGAGGATTGTTTACTACAGCCGGCGGGGTATCTGCCAATAGAATTGCCAGATGGAATGGTTCTGGCTGGTCCGCCTTAGGTACGGGGGTGAACGGTGACATTCGCGCCCTTATCGTATATAACGGCGAACTAATTGCCGGGGGAGATTTCACTCAGGCCGGTGGAGCGTTTGTCAACTATATCGCGAGATGGGATGGCTCTTCTTGGTCTGCTTTGGGAATAGGGATGAATGATAGGGTTCGTGCCCTCACCGTCTATAATAACGAACTGATCGCTGGAGGGTGGTTCACACAGGCGGGGGGGGTGTTTGCTAATAGAATTGCCAGATGGGACGGGTCTTCATGGTCTGCGTTAGGCAGCGGAATGGATGATGCTGTTTATGCCCTTATTGTCTACAACAACGAACTGATTGCTGGAGGAAATTTCTGGTGGGCTGGAGGAGTATCTGCTAATAAGATTGCCAAATGGAATGGTTCTTCCTGGTCTGGATTAGGCACAGGCCTAAATGATGGTACTCGTGCCCTCGCCACACATAACAACGAACTTATTGTTGGAGGAAAATTCACCTTGGCTGGCGGAGTGTTTGCTAATAGAATTGCCAGATGGAATGGTTCTTCATGGTCAACCCTGGGTACAGCGATGAACAATGAAATCCGTGACCTAGCCGTTCATAACAATCAACTGATTGCTGGAGGATTATTCACTACAGCCGGCGGGGAGTCTGCCAATTACATTGCCAGATGGGATGGTTCTTCCTGGTCCAGATTGGGGATGGGGATGAATAATTATGTTCGCGCCCTCGCCGTATATAACGATGAACTGATTGCTGGAGGACGGTTCAGTCAAGCTGGTGGAGCAAATGTTAATTACATTGCTCGATACAGGACTCCAGCTTTTCTTACGTCATCTGACCAAACACTTAATAGGCTCACTATTGAGAATACCTCATCTGACGGTGTAACTTTTAAGAACAATGTCACAGCTTCAACCTTCACAGCAACCACATCAAATGTAAAGCTCTATTTTGTTGGTGGCTCAACAGCGACATTGACAAACATTACTTTAGATGGACAAGGAGAATCGAGCCGGATATTGCTGAGGTCAACGAGTCCGGGTACTGCATGGTACCTGAATGTTTCTGGTAATCAATCTATCTCATACGTAGATGTTCAGGACTGCAATGCTTCTTCAGGGAATACAATAGATGCCACAGATGGAACGAGCTATGATAGTGGCAGGAATGTTAACTGGGATTTCGGAGCGCAGGAGAGGTACTGGGTATCTGGCACAGGGGGTAACTGGACCGATACTAATAACTGGTCATCGAGCTCAGGTGGTTCAGGAGGAGCCTGTGTGCCTGGTTTGGATGATGTGGCTATCTTTGATGGTGGAGGAATAGGGGGTTGTATTATAGATACTCAAGCGGTAGTATCCACGATGATTGTGAGGTCTACATATACAGCGACATTATCTATTGGCGCATCACAATCTCTTGATGTCAGTGGCTCCTTCAGTATAGCTGGCGGGACGTTTACTACTAATGGGAGGCCGTTAGGAGCTGGTTCTTATACTCAAACTGGCGGCACATTTAATGCTGGTGGTTCGACAATAAATTGTAATGGTAATTTTGTGGTTACAGGAGGGACATTCAATGGAGGCACTGGAATCGTAAATGTGGGAGGAGACATTAATTTTACAGGAGGAGTGGTTAATTCTGGCTCTTCCACTTTTATTCTGAATGGTAGTTCCCTCCAGAGTTTGGTTATGGATGGGGAGATTCTCAATATTCTGGAAATAAGCAATTCTTCATTTGAAGGTATCCAGTTTTCTGATAATCTCACCTGTTCAACCTTCACGGCTACAACAGCCAATACCCATCTTTACTTTTCATCTGGGTCAACAGCGACATTGACAAACATTACTTTAGATGGCCAGGGAGAATTGAGCCGGATATTGCTGAGGTCAACGAATCCGGGTAGTGCCTGGTACCTGAATGTTTCTGGCACTCAATCTATCTCATACGTAGATGTTCAGGACTGCAATGGTTCTTCAGGGAATACAATAGATGCCACAGATGGAACGAGCTATGATAGTGGCAGAAATATTAACTGGGATTTTACTCTGTTCTCTGATATGGTTGAGCCCAGGGAACCCTGCGGGATAAAAGGGAGATTTCTGGACTATAAAACATTTGAGGTGAGCTGGAGCAAAGTTACCAAAGACATTAAAGGAGAGGAGGAAAATTTGAAAGGATATAATGTCTATAGGGCGAGCTCAACCGAAGGTAATTGGGTGAGAATAAATTCTGTGGGCAATAATGTCTTCTCTTCGACAGACGCAGTTAACGGCCAGGTCTACTATTACAGAATAAAAGCAGAGGATATTGACGGAAATGAAAGCAAGGGCTCAATGATTGTAGACACCACCGCAGAAATAAATGTAATTGCAGTGGCTGACGACGATTCGAGGAGTCAGTTAAGGATGTCAAAAGAGATAAATTCAGTTCTATACAGGGGAAATGTGTATGATGAAGACATAAAGATAGTTCTGGTAAGAGATGATAACGAAGAAAGAAGTGTGGACACGATAACTTGTTATAGCATCGAGGCAGTGAAGGCGGATAGTGGGAAAGAGATAGGAGGATTTAAGTTTAATGGCGGAAGAGCTGAGATTAGCCTCCATTATGACATAATGGAGGGAAGCATAGGTGGTGATATTGCGGCCGACGAAGCCCCTAAGAAGCTGGCAGTCTTCTGGTTCAATGGGATTGAATGGATAAAGCTGGGAGGAGTGGTAGATAAGGATAGGCAGACAGTGACAGTTAGGACGAGACATTTAAGCAAGTTTGCCATAAAGAAGACATTCAATTCGGCAGGTTTCAGGGTGACCAGTGTGTGGCCTAAAATATTTACCCCCTATGGAGAGGGGATTCATAAGACTGTAAAACTCTACTTTGAGGGAGCAAACCCCGATGAGGCGGTCTTAGGAAGGATATTTGATATTACAGGGGCTTTAGTGTATGACAATCTTTCGCGTGGAGATGATGAAAATAGTTTGGTGTGGGACGGAAGGCTCAGAAATGGTACGATGGCGAGAAGCGGAATCTATATATATCAGGTTGAATCGGGAGGTAAGGTCGTAAACGGGACGATAGTTCTGGCAAAATAGGGAAAATAGAATGTACGGGCGACACTCCGTGGTCGCCCTGTAGGGGTGGCGCTCTGTGGCCACCCAATGGGCGGCATAGAGTCCGTCCCCTACATAGAAGCAAAGCTCGCGCTTTGCCGCTACAAATCGGGGTCAAGGATGAAGTGGTTAAATAAGAAGACCATACTAATAGGGTTGGTGACCATGATTCTTAGTCTGCGGCTTGATATCTCTTTTGGGGATTTCGAAGACCTTGGTGTGGGAGCAAGACCTATTGGCATGGCCGGCGCTTTTGTCGGTTTGGTGGACGACGTCAATACTATTTATTATAATCCAGCCGGCTTGGGTCAGCTTAGGGGGAAGGAATTCACCTGTGGCTATGGTAAACTCTACTGGGGACTGAATGGTCCGGGAGAGACAAATCTGGGAACCGGGTTTGTAGGGTACGCACACCCACTAAGCTGGGGAACCCTGGGAGCGGGATGGTTAAATTTGAGCTTAACTAGATATTATCAGGAGAACACATTTATATTCTCCTTTGGCAAGCAAATGTCTCGAAAATTATATATGGGAATGAACCTGAAACTTTTGTCCAAGAGGTATGGAGAAGACGCTTATACCCGTGCAAATCCAATATTTATTGCCCATGGTTATTCTGCGGAGGGATTCAGTATGGATTTTGGCGGGTTGTGTAATCTTACAGGGAAGCTATCTTTGGGATTAGCAATAATGGATGTTAACCAGCCGAATGTAGAATTAGCTCACAAAGGAAGCAGAGTACCTCTTTCTGGCAGGGTAGGATTTGCCTATAAGAATGGAACGCTTAATCTTGCCCTGGATACAGCCTACAAAGACAGGGATGTAAATCTCTATGCTGGAGGAGAAAAGTGGTTCTTCAGCAAAATGCTGGGGATAAGGGGTGGCATAGGGATTGGGAGCCGCGAGTACCGGAGTCTTTCTCTGGGTACGAGCTTCAACATATCGCTAATTGAATTTGACTATGCTTTTATCTACCCCCTTACGGGTATTAAAGACATTTATGGTTCCCACCGCCTTTCGCTGACCATTCATCAGGCCGTCCCGAGAAGTGAACCACAGGATATAGGAGAAAGAGAGGAGGTAGAAGCGAAAGCAGAAGTAGAAATAGAGGAGATTGCAGAGCGCTTCAGTCAGGGGATGGACTTTTACCAAAGAGGAAAATTGCGGGAAGCCATAGCAGAGTGGGAAGAGGTATTAAAAGCTGTACCTTCCCATGAGTTAGCCAGGAAGTATCTTGAAGCCACCCGGGTCCAGCTGGATAAGCTGGTAACAGAGCATTATCGGAAGGCGGAGGAATACTACAGCGAAGACAGGTGGCAAGAAGCAATAAATGAGTGGAATGCTTCATTAGTCTTGCGGCCCGGGGATCCCCAGGTTATAGAAAAGGTAAAGACAACAAAGGAGACAATAGATGAACATTTCAATATTGGAATGAAACATTATGAACAGGGGAATTATCCTGAAGCGATTAAGGAATGGCAACAGGTTCTAAAATGGGACTCTCGTTACTATGGAGTCACAGAAAATCTCGAGAAGGCTAGCCTAAAGATTAAAGAGACAAAAGCGGTTTCTCGTGATCGAATTATTGGTGAGTATCTCAAAGAAGGTTTGAAGTATTACAAAGCAGATGATTATTTCAGGGCAGTTAAAGAGTGGCGAAAGGCATTGGATATAGATCCTCAACGAAAAGAAGCTATGGACTATATTAACCTTGTGGCAAATAGATATTTTCAGTCAGGGATGGAGATGTACGATAATAATAAATTTGTGGAAGCAATCGAGGAATGGGAAAAAGCCCTTATTGTAAATCCCGATTATGAGAAGGCGAGGAGTATGATTAAAATAGCAGAGAAAGTAATAGAAGAGAAAATCGATAAGTTCTATACCCAGGGGATACAAAGTTATAATGAAGGTAACTATATGGAAGCCATTGAATCATGGAAGAAGGTATTGGAGGTAGACCCCGGGCATTTAAATGTAAAGCAACTATGTATCGAAGCCCGCCTTGCGCAGGGGATTATCTACTATCGAGAGGACGAATTAGAAGGAGCAATTGGACAGTGGGAACAGGTGTTGCTGTTAGAGCCCGAACATGAGAAAGCACAGAAGTACCTGAAGAGGGCAACCATCAAGTATAAAAAGTTACAGGAGATAGGAAAGACTAGCCTCAAGGAGGGGTAAATCTATGAAAAAATATGACTTGCGTCAGGATTATGCGCCGACGAATCGCTACGCCAGATGTCTTCGCAATTTACCATTTTTCTTATTTCTAGGATGTTTGACAGCAGGCTTGGTTTTTGTCAGAGGAATCAGCTATGCTGGCAAAGAATGGATTAGTTACACTACAAAGGATGGTTTAGCCAGCAATGTCGTCAAGTGCGTTGCGGTTGATGGAGAGGAAGTTTGGATTGGGACGGACAATGGAGCCAGTCGGTTTAATAAGAAGAAAAATCACTGGACGACTTACACTACTGATACAGGTTTAAGTTCC
>Ga0315308_1002243_pt1 | contig 10993 bp, 7 predicted proteins | sample TDP3_MG_FD_203078 | JGI IMG/M metagenome (GOLD analysis project Ga0315308, IMG submission 203078) | Freshwater sediment microbial communities from Lake Towuti, South Sulawesi, Indonesia - TDP3 | ecosystem: Environmental > Aquatic > Freshwater > Lake > Sediment | place: Indonesia: South Sulawesi...
TGCCCTTTACAAGTGGCATCGGCAGAACGAGGATAATCAATAGTAGCAGAATCCCTAACCTACCGCGTGGGAAATTAGGCCTGTGCTTCAACATGAGCGGTCTTCGCCTTTTCGAGAGATTCGTGTGCTGTGATATTTCCATCCATCGTTGGCTTAGTTCCAGTATGGAGATTTCAAAGGCGGCTGAATTTAACACATATGAATTTGAAATCCAATATGGACTTCTCAGCCAATTCCGAAATCAGCTATGGATATTAGCCATGATACAGCTTGTCAATTCATAATTGATTAATATGCTGGATCATCTGAGATAGGAGAATGGGCGAAGCTGCCTGAAAGTTAAAGCATTGACCAGAGAAGGCGATTTAATGACAGTTCAAGAGGTAAGTGTGCTGACAGATAGAGCGCCCACTGGCATAACTGGCCTAGACTACATGATTGAAGGCGGTTTTCCAAGAGGCAGCCTAATTCTGTTGGCGGGATCTGCAGGCTCTGGCAAAACTATCGCGTCGGCCCATTTCCTTTATCATGGAGCGAAGAACCTTAACGAGACTGGCGTCTATGTGTCTTTCGCCGAGCGAAAAGAGTTCTTCATCGAGAACATGAAAAGATTCGGTCTCGATTTTCAAGCACTGGAAAGCCAAGGGAAATTCAAGTTTCTGGATTTCATAACAACTCGTGAGGACAGCGTGTCATCCTCAATCGGCCTGATGTCAAGAGAGGTTATGGAGATCGGTGCGAAGAGGCTGGTGGTGGACTCGTTCACAGCCATGGCTCAAGCATTCAGCAAGAAGATCGATGCTAGAATAATACTTCACATGTTGGTCAAGCTAATGAGCAGGTGCGGTTGCACTACGCTTATGCTGGTGGAGCTTCCTGCAGGATCGAAGACAATTGGGCTTGGTTTTGAGGAATTCGTCGCTGATGGGATAATTCTATTCGAGACTGTTGAGGAAAGAGAGGGCATTCGAAAACGTGCAGTAGTTCGCAAGATGAGAGGCACCAGCCACACGTTAAACTACAGTCACATTGTTGTTTCAGACCGTGGTATGTCGTTGATGCCCTACGTACCTTAGCACTGCCAGTGATGTCTTTTGATGCCACAACAACCTAAGTTCAATGCGGTTCTAGTTGCAGCCATACAGGAGGGCTTGAACAGCATCGGTCCCTCCATTTCAGATATTGTGCTTTTCCATTTGCGACGGAACAACTCGATTCGTTCTGATCAACCTTCCATTGATCCTGAAGCATTCGATGATGGCTTGAAGAAAATTTTTGGATTCGGCGCAAAGGTAATTGAAAGAAGGATTCTTGAGGTTCTTTACGTGAAGCTTGATGTTAACATTCAATTGGGCGAGGACTTTGAATTCACTGAGGAAGTCAGGAAAGCGCACAAGCTGCTAAACGCTTCAAATCTGGTCACGGTGGGAGCTCAGTAAGAGTCTACCCCTTTTTGAACTGCAGAATCAACTCTAAGCTTGATGCCGGAAGATCTAGCGCCTTCATTTCCAGGGCCAATCTCTAATAGTATTGGAATAGATAGACGAATAGGGAGAGTGGACCAATGGAAGCAGATACCGTTCTGATTAATGCTGACGTAATCACAATGAACAAGCAGATTCCTCAAGCTCAAGCAGTAGCCATCCAAGGTGGAAGAGTCGTCAAAGTTGCCAGCAACGAAAAAATCATGCCGTTGATCGGCAGTAACACGATGGTAATTGACCTTAATGGTAAAACTGTTGTTCCCGGCTTTATCGACGCACATGCACATATGATAACTTTGGGTCAGCCGTTTCAATGGCTGGAATTGAGAGGCGCCTCCTCCATAGAAGAGATCCAGCGCAAACTACGGGCAAGAGTGACACAAACGGAGAAGGGAAAGTGGATTCAAGGTCGAGGATGGGATCAAGAGCTGCTTAGAGAAAAGCGGTATCCAACCCGCTGGGATCTAGACAAGGTTTCACCTGAGAATCCAGTGATTCTCAACCGGGTTTGTGGGCACATTGGCGTAGCAAACAGCAGAGCCATAGAGATCGCTGAAATAAACAGAGAAACGGCAGCCTCATGGGGCGAACTGGTCGACAGAGACCCTGAAACTGGAGAACCAACTGGCGTTCTTCGCGAAGGAGCCAACGACGCTGTTTGGAACATGCCCAAACTAGATGAAAAGGAACAGCTTGAAGTCTGTAGGAAAGCATGTTTGGAGGCTGTTCAGGCTGGTCTGACGAGTGTTCACTGGTTCGCCTACAAGCCTGACGAAGTTGAAGCCTTGAAGAAGCTGAGACAGGAAGGCCGGTTGCCTCTCAGAATCTATTCAGTGGTTCTGTTGGAAGACCTAGATGAGTACAGACGGAAAAGTGTGGACGATGATTTTCTTAAACTCAGATGCCTTAAAGTGTTGACCGATGGCTCGCTTGGAGCCCGCACAGCCGCTTTGAAGGAGCCATATGCCGATGACCCATCGACAAAGGGAATTCTCAATCACAGCTTTGAAGAACTCAAAACTATGATCAGGAAGGCTGATGATGCTGGCTTTCAAATTGCTGTTCATGCCATAGGTGACTTGGCAGTGGCTGACACGTTGAGGGCGTTCAGAGAAGCCTTGGGAGAGAAGGCTGTTAGAAAACATCGACATCGCATTGAGCATGTTTCTGTTTTGAGCCCAACTTTGATCAGGAAGATCAAGGCATCAGGCTTGCTGGTTTGTGTGCAACCGCATTTCCTAGTAACGGATTTCTGGGTTGAGAGCCGCTTAGGACCTCAAAGAGCCCGCTGGACCTATGCCTTTAGATCTCTTTTTAGAAGTGGGATATTGGTTGCTGCAAGTTCTGATGCTCCCGTGGAGCCTTTGAGTCCGCTGCTTGGAATTTGGGCAGCGGTTGTTAGGCAGTCGTTTCCTGAGGAGAGGATAACAGTTGAGGAAGGGTTGCAAGCCTACACATTGAACGCGGCTTATCTGTCTTTTGAAGAAGAAGTTAAGGGTTCGATTGAGGTGGGCAAATTCGCTGATTTTACCGTTTTGTCGCAGAATCCATTGAAGGTCGAGTCTGAGAAAATCAAAGACATAGAAGTTGTTATGACGATTGTTGGTGGGAGAGTCGTCTACTCGGCAACTGATTGAGAGCTTGTCTGCTTCGAGTGTTCAGAGGCTATCTGTTTCTTGAAAAGATTGCGTGCGTATTCAATGATTTTCATTGCTTCTTCAGCGTTTTTCCAGCATTTGAACTTGACCCACTTCTTTGGTTCCAGCCTCTTGTACACTTCGAAGAATTCCTGAATCTCCAGCCGCTTGTTTGGATGGACATCTGGGAGATCGTTGACTCCGTCGAATCTTGGTTCACCTGTTGGCACTGCTAGTATTTTGGGATCTTCTCCTTCTTCGTCTTCCATGATTAAGGCGCCGATTACACGTGTCTTCACGATGCAGCCTACCTCTAAGGGTTCGTAGCTTAGGACCATGATGTCTAAGGGGTCGTTGTCGTTATACCATGTTTGCGGGATGAATCCGTACTCGACTGGGAACACAACCGATGAGTATAGAACGCGGTCTAGGAGAAAGGCCTCCCAATCGATTTTGTATTCGTACTTGTCTCTGGAACCGCTTATGACCTCGATTACCACGTTAACTAGGCTTGGCGGTTTGTCGCCTGCAGGTATGTCTCTCCAAAGGTTCATGAGAACTTGAGAAGCATTGACCCGTGATATATCGGTTTCTTAAATCGGACCTAAACTCGGATTAGGTCACAACGCCCATTCGGTGCAGTTCGTCTTCAAGGCCCGACTTGGTCTGTTTTAGGCGCAGTCTTTGCTCAGCGTATTCGTCTCCGCTTATTTTGCCAGCTTTGAAGTCTTTGTCTAATTGCTGCAGTTGGGTTTCAATGTCTGTTAATCGTGCTCTAAGCTGGTCCATGTACGAGACGGCGGCTACTGGTTCTAGTATTTGGGCTGGGGTTAACGCTGCTTTGATGGTGCCGTCTTCTATGCGGAGTATTCTGTCGCCTTGTCGAGCTACGTTTGGGTCGTGGGTAACCATCACAACTGTTTTGCCCAGTTCGCGGCTCACTTTCACTAGGTAGTCTACGACGATTTTGGCGTTAACTGTGTCCAGTTCGCCTGTCGGTTCGTCTGCGAGGATGACGGGAGCGTCGTTTGCCATGGCAGCTGCGATGGCTACGCGCTGTTGTTCGCCGCCGCTCAACTCGTCAGGTTTGTGGTTGGCGCGTGGTGTCAGTCCAACCACTTCTAGGAGAGCCCTGACTCGGTCGTTTCGTTTGCCTCGTCCGGTGCCCATGGCGATCATTGGCAACTCTACGTTTTCCGCTGCCGTCATTGTTGGGATTAGGTTGAGCGTTTGGAATATGTGGCCCACGGTTTGTCTTCTGTAGTCTATCAGTTGAGACGTTGGGAGAGCTGTTACTTCTAGGTTACCGACTACGACAGAGCCTGCGGTTGCTTGGTCTAAGCCGCCTACGACGTTGAGTAGTGTTGTCTTGCCGCTTCCGCTGGGTCCGATTATCGATACAACTTCGCCTTCTTTTACTGACATGTTGAGTCCGCGCAGGGCCTGCACCTCAACCTTGCCGAGGCGGTAGACCTTGATCAAGTCTTTCACATTTATTTGAGCGCCTTTCAAGCTTGACGCACCACTCTCTCCAACCTTGAAATGTATCTTCTAGTCATGAATAAGACTGGCAAGATGGTTGAGGCAAACACTAACACGAAGAAGGACAAAATCGCTAAGGAGGCATCTAACGGAAAGACCACACGGTGTGTGACTAATGACGAAGCTGTCGAGGTGATGGAAACCGTATTGCCATAGACTACTATTAAACCAGCCACAGTTCCTAACAGCACTGCAAATACAACAACAGATAGGTTTTCGGTTAAGAGCATAATTGTCAGCTGTTTGAATGATAAGCCGCGTACGCCCATTATTGAGGCCTCTCTCTGCCGCTCTTTCAGACTTACAAGCGTTACTAGACCCGTTCCCACAGATGTCGCCAACACCGCGAATGCGACGCCTAAGCGTTGAACGCTCAGGGTTCCGGTTGTCATGAAGTCTGTTTGTTGTTGTTGAAGGATTTCAGCCATTGAGTAGACTTGAGCTGCGGGAATAAGTGCTCGAATCTTCTTTGCTGCCTGTGATCCATCTGCCCCACTGCTCAGCTTGATCAGCATCCTTGTTGAGGACGAGTTGGCTAGGGCATCGCTGAACTCTTGGAACAGTCGCTCTGACACGTAGGAGGCCTGCGTAGTGTAACTTATGGTGTAACTCATGCCGGATTGATAGAATATCTGTCCCTGAGCCTGCGCGTTTCCGAAAAAGCCTACTATCTTTAGGTCCATTGTTTCGCTTGAGCTGGTGCCGGTTCCTAATTTGCTAACACTTACGCTGATTATGTCGCCGACTTTAAGGTTGTTGCTTGCTGCGATGTCGCGGCTAAGTATGATTGTGTTTTGGTTGGAAGACAGGCTGTTGAAGGCTGTTGTGATGTCGCTGCCGCTGAACCAGTTGTCCTCGTAGTATGCGGTCTCAAGCCACTCTGTTGTGTTGACTGCTTTGATCTGCAATCCACCAAAGCTTGATTCTCCGTAGAAGGAGTATTCAGCGGTTGTTGATACAATGTCTGAAACGTTGCTACGTATGAGCTTCGTTAGTTCCATCGTTGCTGTGGCGTTTGCTGGAGGGTTTAAAGTGACGCTTACGTCTGCGCCGACGTTGGCGTATGCGAGTCTGACGTTGTAGTCTTGGTCGCTGGCTAGGGTGCCTATTATTTGGACGCCGTAGCCTATTATCAGGGCTATCAGGAAGGCTACAGCTGCGGCTCGCGCTGGGTTTCTCTGAACGTTTCGTGAGGCTAACGTGCCCAAATCGCCTAGGAACTTGGCTGCTCTTGCAGTGATTTCTTGGAATTTCAGGGATCCTCGTATGAAGATTTTGGTGGTGCCCCAGAAGAAGAGCACTGGTCCGATGTACGTCAGTATGTAGAAGTCGAAGGAACCCCATATGACCAGAAAGATCGCGATCAAGAAGTTTCCGCCAGTGCTCATAAGTCGTACAACTTCGTTTAGCACGTTGATTCCGAGAGCGAAAATGATCATTTTGTACGTGCCCAGTATGAAGGCAATCCATGGCCACAGTTTTCTGTAGGGCTTGACCTCTTCAACGTACATGTACTCTCGTAGGGCGTCAACTGTGGCCAGGTTTGACGCCCTTCTCGCTGGCCTAAAGACAGCTAGTACGGTTATGACGACGCTGAAGATAATGGTCAAGGCTGATGTGTCAACACCGAGCGTGGGTGTGCCAATGAACTCGCCTCCGATGGCTCTGACGAATAGTGGATTCAGAGCAAAGCTGAGGGCTATGCCGACCGCGCCGCCTACCAGTCCTATGAGCAGAGCCTCTGTCAGGAACATGCTAAGGAGTTGTCTTCTAGAGAACCCTTTTGTCAAAAGCAAACCGATTTCTCTGCGTCTGAGGTTGAATGAGACATCAGAGACTGTTGTGCCCATGTACCATGCTACGAAGAACACTGGCAGTGACACAACGATAAAGGACAAGCGCATCACCGTCAGGTTCATTTGGGCGGAGAACAAAATGGACTCAAGTTGGTTGGCAACCCAGAAATTTAAAAACCCGCTCATCCTGATTTGGTTCTCAATTTTGCTCTTGACCACGTTAAGCTTCTGCAACGAACCGGGTATGTCCCAGACGCTTATCAATGAGCTTCGGTCAACCCACATTAGTATGTCTGTGCTCATGTAGGTCTGCTTCAGATCGTACATCCGGTCAATGACTCTGCTCATGGTCTTCTCCAAATCTACTATCAGCAGGTTTTCGGAGTATGCCTGCGATTGAACTAAGATCAGTTGACCAGGACCTGCATAATAGGAGTAGGAGTAGTATTGACCCTGAAACAGAGCAGAAGCCCTGTCGTTGAGTTCGGCAAACCCCGCAACGGTCAAATTGAACACGAAGCTTTCGACTGTTGCGTTCTGAAACTCAGGTCTCCAGATGCCAACGGTCATGTTGATCTGAATTGTGTCTCCCGTTTTTAGCAGGCTAGCATCTGGGCTTTTGGTCCAAACATAGGTTTCATTTTCTCCAATTGATGGTGGAGGATTAGTCCATCCCTCGTATACGCGGGACTCATCGGATATCCCGGCGAGCCTGAACGAAGATTTGCCGTCGTTAGGTAATTGCACCTCTGCGGATTGACGGGAAATTGCCTCAACATGTGTAATTTCTTGGACCTTAGATACTTGATTGACTATCTCTGTGATGTTGCTGTACGACAGTCGGTCGTAGATGCTGGAGTAGAGGTCAACAGGGGCTCTGTCTAGCGCTTGGTCCAGCGCCTGTTTGGCGGCTGTGTCTGCGCCTACGTTTATACCTGCGAAAAAGGTTGAAGCCAAGATGACGCCGAGTAAAAGGGCTATGTAAAGTTGCCACGAGCGTACCAGACGCTTAATCACGTATCCGACAGGCAACCAGCAGCCAGCCAGCCTGAGTCCAAGGATCATTCATTCATTTGCTGAGTGAACTCTTAAATCTATACATTAGAACAGGTTTAACACGTACTAAACTAGGTTATTTTAACATCACTTCAGAGAGAAGAGACTTCAGAGTGCTTCATGTTGTAACCAGAACCACTTCATGTTCACGTTAGCAGATTTGTGACTAGTTTTGGGACTGCTCAAGTAACACAAAAGTGGCAGGGCATTGAGCGCGCGAGCGAAGGTTCAGAGAGCTATCATGCAGGCGAAACTTGAGCCTTACTTGGGGTTTCTGCATGCTGAGAAGTTTGGCAAGCCGTCTCTGGCGTGCGACTTCATGGAGTTATACCGTTGCCTTGTTGACGACTTCCTCATTCAATATGCAGAGAACCTTAGGAAAAGCGATTTTGTTATGCAACGAGAAGGCTTTAGCAAGAACAAGGTTGGGAAAAGGGAATCTTGAACAAGGCAATGACAACCGACTTGGTGCAGAGACTGTACCACTATTTTGAGTCAACAGTTGACGTTTCAAGAATAATGCACGGTAACCGTCAAACCCTTGAAACCTTGATTGGTGAAGAGGCTCTTCTGTTTGCTAAGTATCTGCGTGGTGAACGTGAAAGCTGGATTCCGCGCATTGCTAATCCTGAAGCCTCTTGACTTAGCACGTAGCCTCAGCAATGACGCAACCAAGTCAGCTTTTCTACTGTCGTAGTTGTGGTCGTTATTCCTATGATGTTTATGCGGTTTATGGTTGAGTTGTGGTTTGCGCGCGGATAGCACCGCGCTGGCTAGAATGCTTGTCTAGGCTCGCGGCCACATGGTATTGGGGGTTTTCGGTGGGTTATGTGGTGATGTAGAAGTTGCTGTTGCTAGAATCGCGAATCGACGAGTATGCAGTACTTGTTATCCTTATTTTGTAGTCAGTTCCCGCAGTCTGCGTCGACGGTATATACCAGTTGTAAGAGCCATCATTATACGTACTTGAGGTTATGATCCTGTTGACTACTCCGCTTTTGAGTAGTTCAATCTTCACGTAGGAGCCGGGGCTCCCCGATTTCGACCATGTGATTGTGTGGGTAGTGCCTCGCTTCCAGCTTTCTCCGCCGTTTGGAATAGTAACTGTCAAGGTGCCGGCGACGATTGCGAAGTTGCTGTTGCTAGAGTCGGTGATTGCGGAGTTGGAAGTGCTGGTTACTCTTATCTTGTAGTCGGTTCCTAAGGTCTGGGTTGAAGATATCGTCCAGCTGTAGGAGCCATCGTTAGCCGTGCTCGAGACTATGACCTTGTTCAATACACCACCCTTCATCAGCTCGATCTTAACATATGCTACAGGGCTGCCGCTAGAAGACCACGTTAGCTGGTGAGTCGTACCTCTTATCCACTTCTGTCCACCATTCGGGGAAGTAACAGTCAACGTGTAAGGAATCTCCTCTTTACGAATTGAAACAAGCCAGAAATCGCCACCAACTTCCCACTGTTCTTCAGCGCCTGTGTAACCGGCCATTGCATACCCTCCGTCTCGTGTTTGAACCAAAGATCTGGCAACATCATGTGCGCCTCCTCCGTATGTTCGGCTCCACTCCATATTGCCATCTGAATCAGTCTTGACCAACAAGAAATCCATGCCTGTGAAGTCGTCGAGAACGTGTGTATAGCCGGCTGCTGCGTATCCTCCATCTGCTGTTAACACTATGGAATAGGCGCAAGAAACGCGAGTGGCGTAATCATATTCTCCTGACCTTCCGTATGTCTTGCTCCACGTTTCCTCGCCTGATGAATCGACCTTAACCAGCCACAATGCAGGCTCTCCTGAAAGTTCGCTCTCTGCTGAGCCAGCGAAAGCGTATCCTCCGTCGGAAGTCTTCACCACAGAGTGAGCCGTATTCCAGACGTCTGCACCGTATTCTTTGCTCCACATTTCGTTACCTGCTGAGTCAAACTTAGCCATTATAGCGTGCGAAGATATCGGGGACCAGGCTCCATCACCAACCAATACATATCCTCCTTCAGAAGTCTCCACAAGTGAAGACGCGCAAGCCCCATATTCACTCCACTCATCGCCAGTACTGGTCCATTGCTCTTTCCCTGCTGAATCAACCTTAACCAACAAAAAAGTCTCTAACCACCCTTCTGCGCGCGCGCTGCCGGCTAATGCGTATCCTCCGTCACTTGTTTCAACAACACAGTACAAATCCTCCTCATAGTCTCCTCCGTATGTTTGGCTCCATTCCATTTTTCCATCTGGGTACGTTTTAACCAGGTCGGCAAAGCCATAGCCTACCATTGCGTATCCTCCATCATTTGTCTGGATCACGCAGTACGCTCCGTCGTGGCCTGACCCCCCGTATGTTCGGCTCCATTCTAGGCTGCCTTTAGAGTCTGTCTTAACCAGCCAGAAGTCTGATTCTCCAGCCCCAAAAGACCTTGTAGAGCCTGCTAATGCGTATCCTCCATCACTCGTTTGCACCATAGAAGAGGCATAATCGTCTTCGGTTCCTCCGTATGTTCTGCTCCATTGATATTCGCTTGTCGCCATTTCACCTCCGAGCACGTAGAATAGACCTGTAAGCAGGACTGAAGCCAGTGCAAGTGTGATTACTGCGTATTTTTTCTTTGACGTTGAATCACCTCCTTTCTCCCTCAAACAGTGCAGATACATAATGTTAGGTTCCATTAAATGATTTGTGGAGAAAAGTTCTATTGGGACAAGATTCGGTTTCAAGTTGCATTATAATCCAAATTCAAGCCAACTCCTTGAATTGCTGACAAGCTCTTGTTTGGATTTGGGTTTGGATAGAAATTCTATTCTCTCTCACACGTGCAAGACTGGGTATGGCTCAAAACCTATTTGATTAGCTCGGCTTTCTTAAGTTCGTTATCAATATCAAGAAAACATTCTCTTACGCTGTCCCTGAATCTATAATATCCGATTCCATGTAAATCTGAAGGGATTTCCACATCTCCTTTTATAAGGAGACACGTTTTTTTCTCTTTATCTTTCCTAGAAAAAGTCCCCATTCAAAAATCACATTCTGGCGACCTCGTTCCTTTCTTCTTTCTCTCACACCATCTCTTCAGGTATCTGTCATTCTCCCAATCTACCATGTCAATTCCTCTTTTCGCACAACATTAAGTGTCGAATTTCACTAAACTAATTTGTGATGTTTAACACATTGTTTACTATACTTTAGAACACGCTTTTCTATGCTTCTGATAGTGTAAGAAAATCAAAATTCTTATCTTGTTCGTTGTCCTCATTCATGTTTTGGGTTGGTGAGCTGGCGGACGGCTGTCGCGCACATTGCGTGAGGAAACTCCGCCCACCACGCAGACATCGCAGCATCCGCAAGGGTGCAGGGCGAGAACCTTGGCAACGGCGCAGAAACGGAACGTCCACCCTGACGCATGAGCGATGATGCATGTGTAGTGTTGAGGATGTTGGGTGTGAAGCGGTGAAACGGCTGTCCTGCGAGGTGAAAGGGCAAATAGACGC
>Ga0315308_1002244_pt1 | contig 10990 bp, 6 predicted proteins | sample TDP3_MG_FD_203078 | JGI IMG/M metagenome (GOLD analysis project Ga0315308, IMG submission 203078) | Freshwater sediment microbial communities from Lake Towuti, South Sulawesi, Indonesia - TDP3 | ecosystem: Environmental > Aquatic > Freshwater > Lake > Sediment | place: Indonesia: South Sulawesi...
GATTGCATCCGGTCTCATGGTACGTTTCGCTTCGTCCAGCAACCTTACGGGCTGAGGCAAATGCTCTAGGACTTCGTACGCAAAAACAGCCGAAAAACAGCGATCTCTAAAGGGAAGGTTCTGAGCATCACAACGCACGCGGTTTGTTCCTCTTGATGTTCTTAAGTGACTTAAAGAAATGTCTGCGCCAACATATTCTAGTGATGAGGGAATGATTTTTTTTAGTTCGCAAGAGCCACACCCAACATCAAGCGCTGTTCCTTCATTCAGCCGGACGTAGGGAAGGGACCATTTTTGACAGAAACCAAAGGAGCGCCTTTTAGCGAACAGACGCATCTTAGAGATTACGTTGAACACAACGATCATTGCCCCAGTCAGAAGTGAAATTACCCACCCGAATAAACTGTAAACTTGAGGTTTGTAAAAAAGCTTGGCGTCTTTTTGACTATTGGTTAGACGAAAACTCATTGAGAATATATCTGAACTTATGGGGTTTGATAGAATGTTCTCTGTTTCAAGACTCCATAATTTGTTGTAGGACTCACTAAAGACAATGAATTTGCCGCTTGTTGAGCTTAAATCAATGGTGTAGTCTGTGGGATCAATTCTGTTGATTTGTATTGTTTCCTTGCCAGTTCTACCCGTGTCTTGGTGTGGTAACAAGTCTTCTGAGTTCGTTATCACTATGGCATCCAGCGTTATGTTGTCGCCCCATAACAAAATCGAATATTCTCCACTGCCAAGTTGAATTGAACCCGTGTTGTGCCATTCTAGGTTATTGGACTGAGGAATAATAAAATTGAATTCTCTGTACGTTCCGCTATTCTTTTCCATTAGATACAATTGAAAATTCGTGCCACTTCTTTTTGTTAACGATGCTGCTCTAACCGATAAGAAGAAATTGTCTTCTTTTGGTATGACGAGAAGGTTTCTGCCAAAACTCGCGGAGCCGTTGAAGCGAAGAGCCGAGCCCGTGCTAAAATCGAGTCCACTCGCAGAGGAAGGAAGGAATTCGCTCTGAGCAGACTGACTTGGAAAGAAATCTTCACCTTCCAGGTAGTATACGAACGGCTTTTCTTTGAGCGTTTCCAAGGCTTTCGCATAATATTCATTAAAGACTTTAGAAGGCAAAATCACAATCTTATCGAGGCTCACTGTTTTACCTTTGGGGATGATTTGAAGACTGTAAGCACCCTGCTTTAAATCTGCAGCAAACGTTACCCAGCGAAACCTGAAAGAACTAGGACTGAAAATCCTCCTAACTGGTACGTTATCGATTTTTACATCGTATAGATCATCTGTGGCTAAAATCCTCAAGAAGATGTAGTATCGCCCTGAGGTTTCAGTGTCGAAAGGTATAACCAATGCTTGGTTGCCACTTGTGCTGGCAACTGTTGTTCCATAACTTAAGTCCCCTGTTTCGCTCTGTACAGTATTGTCTTTTGTCCAATATGCCTGGGAGTTGTCACCCCAAATAGAATATTGCGACGCATCAATCCAATAATCACGTGGAATAAACGCAAGAACCCAGTCTTGAAACTGGGACAAGCGCATAAACAAAGTATTAGTCCAGTTTGCCAGAAGGTTAAAGTCTTCGTAATCTAGATGTTCCGGGAAAAAGAAAACTTTGTTGTTAAAACTCGTGTTCATGTACAAAAAGTGATACAAGGAATGCATTCCACCAACAACCATAACTGCGGTTTCGGCAGATCTTATCTTCGGCAACCATTCCATGTTTTCAAAAATGTATATAGAATTCTCTTGCCAAACTAATCTCAAGTCCACTTGCATTAAAAGTGAACTCAGCATTTGCCTTAGAAAATTTTCGGGTTGCGCATCGGTTCTCAACGCCACATATCTCACGTTGGCAAGCCCGAGAACACCCCCTATTCTACGAGTGAGGTTGTAATACAACGCGTTTTGGACAGATCTGATAAAATACGTTGTGTCAGGTGAAAGGTCATCGATGAGAGTTCTCTCCGGGTTCAAAATCGGTTTGCTAATAATAAAGCGCTGAGGTTCTAGGACCCCGTCACGATACCATGAGAAAGAAACGTATCCAGATATAGGAAACCACAAGACTCTGAAATCTGAGTCTTGCGCCGAAAGCCAACGGTTAGCGTCATCATAACTATTTGGAAGAATGGCAGGCTTGAAATACCCGTTAAAGTCCCCTGTGAACCACACCCAATTAGCAACAAAAATTGCTGTGACTAACGAAAGGGATAGAACCAGATCAAGCCTTGGCAATCTTATTCTTATGGACCTTACTGGAAAACGGTAAATCAAGTTTTTAACAAATGCAATAATTCTGTCAAAAGATAGCCCTAGTATAAAAGAGTAGGACAATGCAATAACGTAACCAAACTTGTCTGGATCTCGTAGAACAGCCATGAAAGGCAAACTTAGAAGTTGGACATAATAGTCTCCCAAAAGCTGAGTTCCCTGAGAAAGTATCAAGGCCATCAACAATAAGAGAAAGAAGTAGATGTCATTTTCACGCCGATTTTTAATAACTAAAAAGAAGCTGAGTAATGTCAAAAAGGGCAGTGCAAACGAAAAAAGCAACCATAACGCATCTAGGAGAGGAATATTGAAAACATACATGTTGTGACTGTAGGCAGACCACCAGTAACCTAGAAGCCGAGTCACATTTAGAAAGCCAGCGTTTTGACTGAGCTCTTGAACGTTACTTTTGACTAAAACAAGTTGTGTTGGTGAATCTTTCTGAATAACCGCAAATGGAACTATCCAAAACGAGTTTAGCAAAAGCGCAACAGCCACAACAACAGAAAACCTAGATACACAATGAGACAAGCCTCTTTTTAACACGAGAATGCTGTAAAGAACATAGATGACGGAGATTATCATAACAAGGATAGCAGCATGGTAAACTGACATTAAGATCAACCCAAGCAAAAACGTAGGCTTCAAAGTTGAGCGCAACTGTTTTTGTTTCATGGTCTCAATCAATGCAATGACATAAAGCGGGGTTATCGCATATCCAATCAATAATGACAAATGACCCGACAGTATTCTAGAGGCTACCCAAGGGTTCAACATATAAATCAGTCCACCAAGAAAAGATGAGAACTCATTTTTTCCACTGTTAAGCCTGTTCAATGCTGTGAACATGCAGACGCTTATCAGGACGAGAATTAAGAACGGATAGAGTTTTGAGGCAATTTCAATCCCTAACAGAAGAGAAAAAATCGCTTGTAGTACAATGAACGGATAATTAAAAAAGTAGTATAAATTTGGATAACCAGCGTGCTCGTTTGCGCCCCAAGTGAAAAAGGTGAAATAAGCGAATGAGGGAGTTATAGGAACATAATCGCTCTTCCAAGCAATTCCAGGTGAAAACAGTATATTTCTGAAAACGAATACTGCAATAAGAATTAGAAGAATAATGTAACATAGATGCCTGTCAAATCTCACAAATTTTTCTCCTAACCATGCTGTAAAATTATTTCAAGATAGCAACCCAAAAAACTTAATTAACTTTATTGCAGCGACCCCGGTAGCAAGCCTCACGTTTCCTCTTTTCAGAAGGACGTAAACAGGAGCGCGCAACATTTTGAGATTCATCCGCGGCATTTTTCTAAAATACTGGCGCGAGGAGGCACTATACTTTCTGTATTTATGCAGCAAATCGGAAAGATTGTCTGGGTCGTAGTGATACAACATTTCGTCGACAACCCCAACAAGATCCTTTGCTTTTCTCCTAATCTCCTCGAATAACCACTGATCCTCACCGAATATTGTTTCCGGATATCCTTTCATTTCAGCGTAAAATCGTCTGTCAAAAAAGCGAGGAATACCGTCATTGAAAAATTCGACACACTCCTTTTCTGCGGAGTAATATTCAGAGAGTCTACTGCTTCCTGCTGACCTCTCGGGAATCGTTAATGCACTGAACCGCCCGTGCTCCATCGTTTGAACTAAATGCGCAACTAGGTTCTGAGACAAGACCTGGTCGGAGTCTATAAAAAGCAAATACTTTCCTTTTGATTTGCTCACACCATAGGCTCTCGCCCAGGATCTTGATCCGTTCAAAACGTATATGTTCTTGGTGTATTTTGAAGCCTTATTTATGGTTGAATCTGAACTTTCGTTGTCTACAACAATAACTTCTATATTTCGATAAGTCTGAGCACTTATCGATCGTAAACAATTTTCTATTTTTCTTGCAGAGTTGTAAGTTGGGACTATGACCGAAACCAGTGAATTAACCATCATGTGTCCCTGTGTTTTCATTGATGCAAAGAACTTATAACACTTCTCAACATCACCATGTGCTTTTCACAACCGAAGTTTTCCTTGGCAAAGTTAATCAACTGATACTTGTCCCACTCAAAATTGATCGCATCTTGTGTCCTCTCGGCAAAATCCTTCACATTATACGCTTCAGCTCTAAAGCCTGTCTTTTTATTCACCACAGTTTCGCAAGGACCAGCCTTGTCATCCCATACGATTGCGGGTGTTCCACAAGCCATTGCCTCAACCGGTCCCAAGCCAAAATCTTCTTCTGGGACTGAGTAGACGAAAACATCTGAGGCATTGTATAATTTAACCAGCTCATTTTCCGGTAAGAAGCCTAAGAACTTCACGTTTCTTCTTATGTTTAGAGATTCTGACAGTTTGATTAGTCTGCTAACGTAGTCTGCGTTAGATCCCGTTATTTCACCGGCAATAGCAAGCATTGCAGATGGAGAGTTCTTTCTCACGTGCACCATGGCTTCAATCAGCCATTCCCATCTTTTAATGGGGACAATTCTCCCACTCGAAAATATCAAAGGTCGGTCTAACGCATATCTTCTGACTGCCTCATCAATCATTTCTGCGTTGTTAATGGGCTTGAACATATCAGTGTTTATGGGCGGATAGCAAACAACGGATCGAAGACCATAAACGTCTCTGATTTTTTGTGCTGTAAAACAACTGTTCGCTAGTACTGTCTCGGAATTCAAGACACCGATTCGATCTATTCCTTCTAACACAGGTCGTGCGATTGGACTTATCGTTGATATAAACTTCCTTGTCTTGTCAAAATTCCAATCTCTTTTCATCTGTGGATCAAGGTATAAAAAACGTGGAAGACTGTGGATATAACTTATGTATTTTGTCCCCCTAACTTTCTTCACGTTGTAGCCTATCCACGTTGAAGGCCCATAACCATGACAAATGAGCAGGTCCGCATCCTGTAGAGTCTTAGAAATGAGTGGAGCTAGCAGTATGGAAAGACCCAATCTGACGATTCCATTTGGGAGCAATGGCACCTTAAAGTAAGTGTCAAATTTCAAATTCGATGTTTTAAACAAGTGCTCATTTTTCACATAGGCAAACTGGCAAGCCACAGCATGCCCATATCTTTGTAGCAACGTTGCTTGCGTTAAAATTACTCTTTCTGCGCCTCCCATTTCATTTAAATGGCTATAAAGAATAGAGATTTTCAACAAAAATCCCTTAATTGGTGTTCCCATGCGCTTATTTTTCGCAGCAACTTGATGTACAGACTTATAGTGGTGAACAATTTCAACTTGCTTTTGCCCACTTTCTTACCATAATCTAGCGTAATGGGGATTTCCCTCACATGAACATTAAAATTGCACCGATAGGTTTTTACAAGGACCTCAAGTGGGACCTCAAATCCTTGAGACTCGATGAATTTATCCTTAAAAATCGACGAAGCGGTTCGTAGCACGGAGGCTTTATAACATCTATACCCACTAGTGAAATCCCTCAGGGGTATCTTTGCTATTCTTCTTATGAGAAAATTGATTATCTTGCTTAACGCCACTCGATGAGGGGGAACGTTTATCTGCCTTCCTCCATTTACGTATCGAGATCCTATGACAATATCTGTTCCGTTATTAACCTCTTTCAGCATGCCCTCAATACAGTGAGGATCTTGTGTGTTATCCGCATCCATAGTGAAAATAACGTCATTTTCTAAAGAGTCTCGAATACTGGTGTCGATACTAGTTCGGTAAACAGCAGCAAGTCCCATGTTTTTATCATGTCTTAAAATTTTCATCGGATACTTCTTCGACAAGTCTCTTAAAACATCCTCTGTGCCATCAGTACTGCCGTCGTTAACAGCAATGACTTCGTAAGGCATCTTGAGGTTTATCATCGTATCGTGAATGCCTGACATTAATTGCATCAAATTTCCCTCCTCGTTAAAACAAGGCAATAATATTATGCACTTCTGTTGGTCATCTTCCTCTCTCAAATACGTGCGATAATCAGAACACTCAAAACCAGACAACCCAGCTTTCATGCGCCTTGAATGCCCCCCAAGATTAACCTTAGGCTTCGGACCAACGCTAATTGATTTGTTTTGTAGGGTTTGTAGCGCTTAAAATATAAAGCATTCGCATTTTCCCTAAAACTTTTAAATGTAGGAAAGCAACCTCCTAAGACATGGTAATTCTCTTATCCGGACAACCATTGGTCAATTCCCTTGTCAGATGCCACGCAAAGTCCGCGCTTTTTCTCTCTTTCAGGTTTTTGAAAGTTGACCAAGGTCTGTTGCGACCGTTAAAGTAGACTCTTCGAACCGTTGAAGCTTTTGTAGTTCTTCCAACTTGGATGTACACTCAAAGAGGGAACAAAGACGGTCTCATATCCTGGTGTCTCACTTGTCACGGGTGCATTTCGCGGCAAAGATTGCTGCATTGATGTGTTCTTAATCCAAACTTCAATTGTTTGGTTGAAGAATTTTGAACCAATGTGGTAGTTTGAGGTGATGTATTCCGCGAGCCCTTCTTCTTTATGAAAGGTGTTGTTGATTCCGTTCCAAATGAAGTAGTCAACCCAGCTGGTTCTTATGAACAATATCACTTTCGGGTCCTCCTTTTCCCATGCTTTCAGAATGTCTTGAAGTGAAAACAAGCCGGTTGGATAGCCGGCAATTGGTCCCCGATAATCATCTGGAGTCCAACCATAACCCCAGACATCTTGGAAAAATCCTTGAAATCTCCAGTACTTTGAGTCGGGGGCGACCAACAACCTTTGGGAGAGAAAACCGATTGAGGCATCGGTTGACCATAGCTTGTCATTAACAGTTGTGACATTCTTTATGTAGGCGCTCACATTCATCTGAACTTGCATATACTCTGCCTCACGCTGAGTTCCTACAACATTTTCAACAAAAAACCATTGGACTCCATAGAACACATTAACGAATCTGCCTATAACAATCAAAATCAAGATTACGGTCAGCAAGAATACGGCAATCTTTCGTATATATTTAAAATTGAAGGTTTGGTATCGAAATTTGCTTGGAATGTACCGATCTATGGAAAGAGCTGCAAGTATTGCAATTGGGGGCATGAGGGAGAACCCATAGTGCAGGAATACGATTCTTGAAAATCCTAGCATAATTAGAGGCAAGAGGAACCACGACATGACCATTTCTCCCCTCCAGTCTCCGAGGTTACGGCGAAAATTAAGTACTGCAATCAAGATGAGCGGAAGCAATGAAGCCAGTATAAGACTAAAAAAGTAAAACCTTTCAGACAAAGGCATACCAAACCTAATCAGTTGCCAACTTATCGCCTGCAAAAAGAAGTATGGCCACAGACCGCCAACTAACAAGAAAAAGACGACCATTAAGGGAAAAACTATGGCTGACGCCACAAAGAAGAATAGAAGTTTGATTTTTTCCCTAAAGACTCTTATCGTGGCAAAGAAAACAAGCGCCACAATGAACAATAGTGCGGTATATTTTGTCATAAGAGAAACCCCTGCGCATAATCCTGATAAGCAGAGGTACTTCAGATTTTTTTCTTTGAAATACTTTGCAAATAGGCAGAATGTCATTGTGATAAAGAAGGTGAGGCTGGTTTCCATTAGTGCAAGTTTGTTGCTGTAAATTACTAGGGGATACAGTGCGTAGATTGAGGAAGCCAAGAGAGCTACTTTCACTGTGTAAATCATTTTGCACAGATAAAAGATTAGGCAGACAATTGCGAGGCTGAGTGCAACGTTAAAAAGCCTGACAGTTAAGAGAGTAGGGGAGATTAATACGAATGGATATACTAGAACAGGGTAGACAGGTGGGTGTACAAAACCTATTGCGCTATAAAGGGTGTAACCCCTTGTCACTGCGAACACAATCTGTGCGTAAATTGCCTCATCAGTGTCCAAACCGTGAAAATATTGTAGATTCAGGAGTCGGAAAAAGGCACCAAGTGCAAAGATGAATGAGAAAGTTAGGCCGGTTCTTTTTTCCATTTGACACCCCAAACAATGTTTCTTGATTAGTCACTTTCGCACACTTTTTTAAATATCTCTTCGTGCCTTTGCACATACAGTTCCGGAGTGTGAGTGAGCGCATAATTGTACGCAGCCTTCTGAGATCGGAGGGCAATGCTAGTCCAGAGATCTTTGTTTTTTGCCAGCATTTCTATGTTCCTAGTTAAGGATGCGAGTGATTTTTTCTCAAAGGCAAGACCTCTCAATAGAGAAACGTTTTCTGAAACGCCAATCAAATTAGAAGCCAAGGGCACACACGCGTGAAGGGCGCCTTCCAACAGGACAATACCGTACGCCTCAGTTGTGTTGACTGATGGGAGACAAATGACGTGTGACATACGATAAAGCTGTCGCAGTTCGTCATCACGTGTCGCATCGACAAAATCTACGTTTTTTAATCCTTTTGACATTTTCATAAACTTTGGTTTCAAATAACCTTCTCCAGTAAGAACAAAGCTAGCCTCTTTAATGATTGAAGCTGCTTTTATCAACATATCTATACCTTTGAAGGGTCGAAACTGCCCCACGTACAGAATTGTGAAGCGATCAGACTTTTGATCGATTTTTATTTCTTTCTGCGGGGGTCGTATTGGGCTTGGTAAGCGAAGCAAGACGACGTTGGACCTTTTGAACAAACGACTATAATCGCGGGAGTGAACGATTAGAGTTCGGGCCTTTTTTGCTAAAAACCTGTGGAAGCGCCGGTAGGCTATTGAAAGATTGTCTGATATCCAGCTGACTTCCGCGTGGTGAGTGTAAACAATGCGAGATGCAGCGTTGGTAATTAGAGTTAGGTCGGAAAGAAAAGGGGTGGGACCATGCAAGTGTATCAAATCGTACTGGTCGGAATATCCGTGGAACGGAATGGTTGAAAACTTAAGTTCTCTTACCCTGAACCTTGGGCAGATCAGCGAAACATGATGCCCAGATCGTTCCAAACCTTGCTGTAGCAGGTTTACGAGACGGCTTATGCCTCCCTTGTGGGGTGGAGCGTCGGGAGAGATCATTAGAATCTTCATACAAACTGCCATCTGACAGGAACGAATAAGGCGAAGTTAACGCCAGCGAACAATTTCTTCAAAGTTCCCTTACGGTTTTCTGACAAACCTTTTGCAGACCCTCGGACCTTTTGTGCGTTTATTTCTTTCCAGAGCTTGAACAAGCCAACCAGTTGCTTTACGACTATGCTAAAGAGTCTGCCAGAGTTGTACAAACGAGTTGAGCCGTTCAATCTACCCCTGTGAACGACAGGCACTTCTGCCAGTTTGAACCCTTTTGCATACGCTCTCACGGTAAATTCTGTCCAGAAACTGTAGTCGAGAAACTTTGTCTCTTCGAGAACTCTGTTTATGACATTTACATTTATCAACCTGAAAGCGGTGTCGGGATCATGAAGGGGAAGCCTGAACAAGATTCGCACAAACAAGTGAAATACCTTCGAGAAAACAATTCTGTGAGCTGGGTCGCTTCGCTTGATTTTTCGTCCCACGATCATGTCATAGTTTTTCCGCTTTTCATAGAGTTTCCAGAAGTCGCTTGCGATGTGTTGGCCGTCCGAGTCAACAAAGAATACGTATTCTGAGTGCGTCTTTCTCAAGCCGTCTTTCACTCCTCTCATGTAACCTTTTCTCTCTTCTCCCAAGACCAATGTCATAGGTATTTTTTCATTCAGCTGACGAAGAACATCCTTAGTGCCATCAGTGCTGCCATCTTCAGAAACACAGATGTTCAAAGGAATTTTCATGCCTATTTCATTGTAGAATTCAAGTATTATTCTCTCTATGATTTCGGCTTCATTGTGGACTGGAAGAAGCAACGATACTTCAGTTTCTCTCAATTCTCGACTAAACCAGCGTTCCAGTTTTAGTCTGTTATTCTATTGTTTCTATGCTTTTAGGCTTAACTTTTATATACCAATCGATTGTTCTTTTTAAGCCTTCTTCAAGCGTTACCTTTGGACTCCAACCCAGCAGTTGCTTTGCTCTAGAAATGTCTAGAGCTCGACTCAACACACCGATGGGCTTTTTTGTATCAAAAATAATTGTTTTCGGTTTGTAGCCAACTAATTCGAGAACCTTGTATGCGACATCTTTAATCTTGTATCGTTGGATAGTTCCCAAATTCACCGGTGTGCCGTCTGTTATCTTTTGTGTGGCCAATAACGTTCCTTCAACTATGTCACTGACGTAGGTGAACGCGCGGTCTTGTTCGCCGCTGCCCCACACCAGGTAGGGGTTTCTCTTCTCAACCGCTTTCTTGATCAATGCTGTAACCACGTGCGTGTCGTTTTCCCTCTCTCCATAAGCAGACATATACCTAGAGATTGAACACTTCAGACCGTGCTGCTTTTGAAAAGCCTGCAGTTCGATTTCACCCATGAATTTGGCCCAACCGTATTCTCTGTCGCAGTTAGCCCAGCCATCCTTGAACGCGTCTTCCTCTTTCAGTAAATATGAGGAGTTGTATTCTGACTGCATGGGAACTGGGTATATACAAGCGGTGCTTGAGTAATGAATTCTTTCTACTTCAGCTAGAGAAGCTTCTTCTATCACGTTGTGGTTTATGGCGAAGTTTTTGCAACATTCAGCCGGATGTATGTCAATGTATCCTCTTCCACCAATTACGGCGCCTAGGTGGATTATTATGTCTTTGTCTTTGACAACCTCTTTTACCTGACTCTTTTCTTCTAAATCACATTTAACAAAGGTCTGATTCCCTGCAACGATTT
>Ga0315308_1002246_pt1 | contig 10986 bp, 10 predicted proteins | sample TDP3_MG_FD_203078 | JGI IMG/M metagenome (GOLD analysis project Ga0315308, IMG submission 203078) | Freshwater sediment microbial communities from Lake Towuti, South Sulawesi, Indonesia - TDP3 | ecosystem: Environmental > Aquatic > Freshwater > Lake > Sediment | place: Indonesia: South Sulawesi...
GAAGCTTCTTCAAGAAATGCTCTTGCTGGAACCCGTCAAAGAAAGGTTGTCTGGCATGAAGCTTCCACGCAATATTCATGGTGACCACGTAAAGGATGCTTAGGAGCGATATGAGAAAGGAGTTTGTGAGAACAATAAACGAGAAGAACGGGTGAAAGTATCCGAGGATCGGCGCAAACATGTCCGGGAAGAGAGGCAGAGCTACGCCGAGACAGATCATAGCTTTTGCGTCAGCTCCACCGAAGAATCCGATCTCAAGGATAGCCAGAGACGCCGCGATTGAAAGAGATATTGAAATCACGTATAGAAGAAGAAGGCCAGATGAAAGGTAGGCCTTGATGACTGTGATCACGGCAACTATCGGAAGAGATACAGCCCAAAGCTTGTTAGACACCTCGCGGGTCTTCAGGTCGCTCCATGAGCCAAGAATGAGAAACGCAGCACAAACCACGGTCGACAATGAATCCAAGTAAGCGATCACTGCACGACGACCCAACTGAAGGTGCGCTAGAGCTTTCTTAAGGCTAACCGTTGCTGAAAGCTCGCACGTGCAATCTCTCTTCAGCCCTTCTATCGGACAGGAAAAGCATGAATCGTGAGCCTAATATGAGTCCTGCACGCCTAAGGTGGAGGAGAGGCACCTTGATGTCAGGGCGCAAGAGATCCCTAGCCCTCGAAGCGGCCGTCTCAGCGACATGCGCCGTCCTGTATGCCATGGGATCCTATCTTACCGCATTCACAGCATCCCCTTGGGGATCCGGCCAGTTCAGGCCAGCTGTTGTGATCCCGGCAGTGTTCTCCTCCCTGTTCGGCCCGCTAGTCGGCGGCTTAGGGGCAGCCGTAGGAACATTGATTGCGGATTCGGCGAAATACGGCCAGATTTATGTCCGCAGCCTTGTAGCGTCTGTTCCGGGAAACTTTGTAGGATTCTACCTGTTCGGCTGGTTGATGAAGAGAAGATTCAGTTGGGAGAACTTCATTAAGGCGTCGCAGATCACGCTTCTCGTCTCGAACGCGGTTGTCGCATTTCTGTACGTGTACTTCCGTACTTTTGTAGAAGCTTCCTATCCTGTAGCCTTCAGGGAAGCTTGGATCTACGTGTCCCTAGGCCTGATCGCTTGGTGGTACGTTACGATGCTCCCGTTCGTGCTGCTTCTAGGGCCGCCTTTGATTCGAGCCGTTGCCTCAGCTTTCCCCGGACTAGTTTCTGGAGAGATCAGATCAACAACCATCAAGAGTGAAGTGCCTAGGAAGAGCTTCTCCTTGGCCATGATCCTTCCGGGATCGCTTATGTTACTGATCGGAGTGGCGATAACGCTCGCCGACCCGGGCCAAATGTACGCGCTGAAACTTGCATACGGACAAACCTACAGTGTCATACTTGCAGGTATGCAGGTATTGTTCTTGGGTAGCGGGGCTGTTCTTCTGGTTCTGGGCGCGGTAGTTCTTGCGACAGGAAGGCTGATTGCAAGAGCCAAATGAATCCAAAGTCTTTTTACCTCCCATGGATCTAGACTACCACGCAGGGAGGAACCAGCAAGATGCCTGCGGCATTTGTTTTGATAAACGCTGAGATCGGCTCTGAAGATGAAGTGCTGAAGGAACTCAGGAAGATGGACCATGTCAAGGAAGCCTATGTGGTCTACGGAGTCTACGACATTGTAGCCAAGGTTGAAGCGGAGACCATGGACAAACTCAAGGAAGTTGTGACTTGGAAGGTGCGTAGACTCAATAAAGTCAGATCTACGCTGACAATGATAGTTGTCGAAGGAAGCTAGGCTCTCTCTTCTTCTTTAATCATTTATCTGAGAACAGTAGCCGAGATATTCAGGAGGCCCTCGGCGATGAGTCCAGTGTTGAATGTCGGCATTGATGATACGGACTCGCCGAGAATGGGATGCACAACCTACGTCGCAGCACTACTTGTTAACGAGTTGACAAAACTAGGCTGCACTTTCGTCGACTATCCGAACTTGGTAAGGTTAAACCCGAACGTTCCGTGGAAGACGAGAGGAAATGGAGCGATGTGTCTGAGGTTCATGTGCGATGAGAAGAAGATCAGTCCAGCTATGAGGCATGTCAAGAGAATCGTAGGGAAAAACTCTGATTTGACGCACGTAAGAACGGACCCAGCCATCGCCTGCCTTGAAGGTGACGTCCCAGCTGAACTAAATGCGTTCTCCAAGAAGGTGATTCGCAGTATCGCCACAGTCAAGGAGGCTGAGAAAGTTGCGAAGAAATTCAAGATCTCTTGCGTCTCCCTTAAGGGAAGAAAGGGAATCATCGGGGCGATCGCTGCAATCGGAGAGACCTTGAAGGGAGACCACACGTATGAACTGATTGCGTACAGAACTTCGCGAAACAGATCATCTCCTAGAAGGGTAGATTCTGAATCAATCTTTAAGATGAACAGAGAGACAGCCCCATTCACCTTCAACAACATTGATCCGGAAACAGGGAGAATCCTGATAACTCCAAGGGGAAGAGACCCTATACTCTATGGAATCCGTGGCGAAAGCCCAGAAGTGGTTCTCCGAGGCCGCGGCATTGTCAAGGCAAATGAGAGAGTGGAACGTTGGGTGATCTTCCGAACAAACCACGGAACCGATGATCACCTGTCTCGGATCTCAAATATCGCCGAGGTTTTCCCACATCGACCTGTTGTTGTTACCGGAAGAGTATCTACGATGCCTCGCACGATCCCAGGCGGACATGTGATAGTCACGTTAAGCGACGATTCGGGCGCAATCGACTGCGCAGCATACGAACCGACAGGAGGATTCAGAGACATTGTCAGAAAGCTAATAATCGGAGATCTGGTTGAGGCACACGGCGGGATCAGAAGGGGCGCAAGAACACACGCGCAAACTCTGAACTTGGAGAAGATCAAGGTTCTAGATCTGGCGCAGGATGCCCGATTCGAGAATCCCCGTTGCCCAAAGTGCGGCAAAAGAATGGAATCCGCAGGAAGGGGACAAGGCTTCAGATGCCGAAAATGCAAGGTGGATGATTGCACTGCTCGCAAGAAGCCCATTATTGTTGAGAGAGAACTAGCGCTTGGGATGTACCTGCCTCCTCCTAGGGCCCACAGACACCTAACGAAGCCCGTTTCAAGATACGGAAGAGAGAAGACGGGCACAGGCCTGCCTCTTGTAGAGCCTTGGCATTGGCCGTGAATCACAATGTCAGACCTTGATCCCAGCGACCTTCCTCAAGAAAGAGAGCAAAGTCTCAACGGTTGCATCATCGGATCTTGGTTCCCCAAGTGAACCGACGATTAGCATAGCTGCTTGGTCATGAAGTCGAGATAGTCCAAGGAACAGGCTCGGAACAGCGGGCAACGCAACTCCCTTTAGGGCCTGGGCACCATGGCGATGAGCCTTTCGAACCAGCTCCAGACTTGTAGCTGCCACTTGGATCCTTCTTTCTTCACCGTCTCCGGCGATAATTCCATCAAGAACATAGGTGAAGCGAACACCCAGGTTCTTCGAGAATTCCGCGAGTTCATTGAATGTGGAGTAGTGGGCTTCAGGGTCTTCAGATGCCACTCCTGTCACTCCGCTAAGAATCACTACATTCGGATCAGCTGATGAGCTTTCGTGAAGGGTCCATCGAGGTAGCCTACAGAGGCCGCTGTCGTCAACGAACGCCAGATCTGGGAACCAATCGCTGTAGTATTCGGCGAATCTCTTTGCACTGAGAGCCTTGACAAGCTTCTTCGCACATTGGTATCCCAAATCGGTGTTGCCTCGAAGACCGACGATCATTACCGGCTTCGAAAGCGACGGAACGTAATGCTGGTTGAAGAAGCCAGTCAAGTCAACGTGCGACCTACCGCTCTCGGAGCATTAATCCAGCAGACTGCTCTCACCAGAATGAAAACGTATCGATAGCTCAGCGCTGCGTTGATGGATACCTAAATTTGGTCTGTTGAGAAAAGCCATTTCGCTGATAGATCAAGTATGGTAGCGGGGGGTGGACATTCGGGGCCCATACGCCTTTCGAACCACCGTTTGAGCGCTCAAGCATGTTGAGCGAATCTCAGGGTTATGAGCCGTCCGCCTCTCGTCTGCGGGTTAAACCTGGCTACCCCACCCCGCTAGTAAGTTTTCAAACCCGCATCATGCTTACACTTCTTGAGCCGCTTTGACCGTTGCCGAGTTCTTGGAGCGTAAGGCTAGGCGTAGTGAGGCTACGCGCCAAACATATGCGAAGGCTGAAGCCTCGTTTGCTAAGTGCTTCAAAGCTGATTCTCCTGACGTTGTTGTTGCTCGCATTAAAGGCGGCAAGCTAGATGCCTACGCTGCGCTTGATAAGTTTGTTGCTTGGCTGACCGCGAACGGGGCCGCGCCTAAACTGTTCTGACTTATGTGACGGCTGTGAAAGGTCTACTGCGCTATGAAGAGATTAGCCTGGATTCTTACAAGTTCAAGGCGAAGGTTGAGCTTCCGCCAAAAATGGAGATCAGTGTGGACAGAATTCCGACACGCGAAGAGATGAGGAGCATGATTCTGAACTCGGATCGAAAGACTAGGGCGCTCATAGCGTTGTTGGCTACGTCGGGTTTGAGGATCGGAGAGGCAGCGGCGCTCAGAGTTGGCAACGTGGATTTCAAGGTTTGTAAGATCACGCTGTCAAGCCAGAGGACTAAAAGCCGACGCAGCCGAGTTACCTTCATCACAGAAGAAGCGGCAGGCTTCTTGAAAGAGTATCTAGGTCCGAGAATCAGCAAGCGAGAGGACTGGTTTTTCTTAGATGAACGACGGTTCAACCGGAGAGCTGGACCAGATGCGCTCTACATGAATGTGTACCGGGTCCTAAAACGGCTTGGACTGAAAGAGCGGCTAGATCCTGACTCCAAACGAAACGAGCTGCATCCCCACAGCTTCCGCAAGTACTTCTTCTCGAAGATGATAGGGGCTGGAGTGGATCGAGGCGTAGCGGAGCGACTGATGGGACATAACTTCGGCTTCGACAATGCTTGCCTGCACATGGATGAAGACCGACTGCGAAAGGAATACTTGAAGGCAATCGATGATTTCACGTTTCTGACAGATCGGAAGCCTACGCGAGAGCTGGAAGAGAGGACCCAGGCTTTAGAGAAGCAAGTGGCAGACATGCGACAGATGATTCAAGCTGGGCTTGCACAACTCGGAAAAGGGACCTGAATGCTTTTCAAGAAAGTAATGGACAGCCAGAAGGATTTTGATGAAAAGACGATCATCAGACTCAAAGAACATTACAGAAAACAGTATGAGCGAAACTCCATTTCCGAATTGCAGGAAATGCTGAAGAGATTAAGCGGTTCAACATTTGATTCAGAAAAATCAGCGAAAAGAGTTTTGTGGTTAGGCGTGCTTGGCTCGATGCAGCATATTGCCAATCGGGATCGTGAAGCTAGGAGACAAGCAATTAGAGAAATATTGAAGGAAAGAGGCATTTCATGAATCGGCGCCTAGTCAAACTGGAAGCAGTCTACTCAGAGAAACTCAAGATTAGGGAAAGCTGAAAAAGCATAGTTCGGTCACAAACGGGCCATTGAGCTTAGCTGAAAGGAAAGGCCGCTCTATTGTGCCTGCGTCAATGTTCTTGCTTCTGATCTAGTTTGCGCTCAGGTCAGCTCTTGTTGACATATGTGCCTCGGAACGTCATGGCCTTTGAAGGTCTGCGAGATCTCAGAGCAGCCACAACTACTAGCAAACAAGACACGCCCACTAGGAGAAACATGAGAAGGATTCCGTATCCGCTTGATAGACTTGATTTGTAGTGTATTTCGATTGTTCTGGTGCTAAGTGAGTATTCGACGCGTATTATGTAGTATCTGTCGACATCATCGATTCCAAATCTTGTTGGCGAGCCGTCGACTAGCACAAGAATCGTTTCTCTCCTCCCTCCCAGTGCTTCGACCATACTTTTTTCGACCAAGATGATGAGACGGCCTGCAGCCCCTGGGGACCCAGACACTTTGACAACCGTGCGACTCTCATCGACCAAAGGCGCGAAGGAGGTGATATCTGAGTCCGAGGCGATTCCCACTTTGAACGTACCTACAGAAGTTCCGACAGAAGCGCTTCTGGTAGTCGATTGACTGACCCCATAATTCTCCCCTCTGTCAATGCACACTTCGTCCTTGATTTCTAGTAGGCCCACAGACTTGAGGCCCCCATGCTTCTTATGATACTCTATGTAATCCTTGTACTTGCTATTGTAGTCTAAGTCGTATGCCGGGTCCCAAACCTTCCATGAATCTCCGTAGTATGCTTCGACCCACATATGATTCCATAAAGATAACCCCCAATTGATTCCATTGATGCACCTTGCAGGTATCCCAGCAGCCCGCGCAAGGGCTACTAGGAACACTGACAGGCCATCGCAGTCAGCATCTGGCTTCTTAGTCGCATTGATCTTAGCGACATACTCTCTAATATCTGAAGGACAACTCGCTCCTTCCCTAGCTTGTGTATGTTCACGGACCCACTTCTGGAAAATCCTAACCGCAATCCTTTCGGTACGCGGCAGGTCAATCGAGCCAAGGGCCGCTGACGCCATGGACATCATTACTTCCTGACTATGATGGCTCGTGATGGTCTCCTTAGCCAGCAACCAAGGTGGTCTTCGGCCGGTTACATCATCTTTGCAATATGTCTTGAGATCCTTTTCTGGAAGTGTTCCGCCAGCGTTGAAGATTACGAAGAAGTTATTGCTTTGGTATTTCCTCCCTTCGACATCTGCCTGAAGCCTGTATAATCCTATAGGACAATCTTTTGGAATCTCTACATCGAACTCTAGTTTGCTTGTGCTGAATGATGGAATATGATGTGGAACCCAAACGTCTCCCTCATCCACCAATAGATTTTGGTTCTTATCTATCCACAGTAGGAAGCTGAAGCTGTACTCTTTCGGAACTACATTTCCAATCTTCACATACACACTTAATCCTCTGGGAAAAGCTTCAAGAGGCTTGTAATCCTGAAGCCCGCCACTAACGTTGATTGTGACAGGAGAAATGGATTTGATGTAATGATAGCTCTTGTAGACGTTTATTCGATAACCTGGGTAACCGGGAACAACGCCCTGAAACTCGCCATAAACCTCTACATAAGATCCGATGTCGATTTTGCCGATGACTTGGCCTGACCCAGAAGGCCATACGGCCGTAAAATCCTCCTTTTTGAGTTTGTCCGTGGGGTCAAGAATTTCCTTTACTATTACTTCGTAGTCCTGCGGATTGATGTAATGAACCTGTCCGCGATACTTGACGTCTGCATATAGTTCGCCCTTCCGCAGCTCGATTTGGATGGCTTCCATCCTTAGCGACTTGCCAGTGGTTCCTGCTACAGCTCCGTCAGAAACCCAGTCCTGCCAACCTATGCCTTCAACATGAGCTTTGTAGTAGATATGGTAGCCCGCAGGAGCGCGGACCAGATCTATTTTGATGGCCTCCATTCTCAGAGACTGGCCTGTCGTTCCTGCTACAGCCCCGTCTGACACCCAGTCCTGCCAACCAATGTTCTGAACATGAGCCTGATACCTAACACCGTATCCCGACACAACTATTCTGATGGCTTCCATCCTTAGCGACTTGCCAGTGGTTCCTGCTACAGCTCCGTCAGAAACCCAGTCCTGCCAACCTATGCCTTCAACATGAGCCTGATATCGGACGACACCACCTCCTCCGACCGTTATTTTCACATGTGCCGGAAGTTTGAGAGGAGATCGATATGCATTCACCGCATCTTGCATGTTGTACTCTGCGTTGAAACAGAACCAAAGGTAATAAACACCTGAAGTTGTTGGAGCTGTGATAGAGAAACTTTTCGTTCCAGTGTACCCGGGATACGAGCTCGGTACGGAGTTGTAGATCTCGAAATAGTAGCCTGACGGGGGTGGCCAACTCGGGGTCCATGAGGTGATGAAGAATAGTTGGTCTAGCTCATTTGGGTTTGATCCTTGCCAGATCTGATAGTTGACTGTTAAAGAGATCGTTTGACTTGGATCAGTTGTAATAGTTTGGCTAGGGGAAACGGACTTCAGTAGACCCCTGTCAAACAAACCTCCGCTAGGAGTAAGTGCTTTGGCTGGTAAAGAAACCAGATCCTGTTCAGCAAGAACAGGAGGAAGCGGGTGGAAGAAAAGGTTGCCACTCGATGCTGTGGAAAGCAGTACTAGAGCATAGAACGCTCCTAATAATAGAGATCTTTCCAAACTCTTAGAACCACCAGCAGAAGCCTATCGCTGAGCTTGATTTAAGCGTTCTTCTAGGAAAGCCAAATTGAACGCCGGAGAAATATATGTTTCCGAATCTCGAACCGGTCTACTCGGAGAAGTTCGAGAGCAAGGAGACTTAGCGAAAGAGGAGACAATTCTCTTGCCGAACGCTGCCCGTGTCCCGCAAGTTAACAGCAAGGCCAATTGCTCACGAAGTTAACAGAGCCGGATGGGCCGCTACGAACGGTACACATTTTCACGCCCCTAATAAATTCGACGTGGAAGAGGAGGTGGCATAGATAGGGCGGTGGCCTGTTGGCCGAACGGATCCTGTTCCTCTGTCGCCTTGACGGTGTCCATGAATTGCTTTGTTGTGATCCCGTCGGGGCCCCATTTCTGAGGCCATATGACGTAGAAGGGCACGGCCCCCCTTTCCTTTCTTTCCTCTTTCAAAATTCCCCTCTTCTCCATATGAATCGGAATTATGAAGCGGTGGTAACCTAGTTTTTCAAGATCTTCTACGAAGGGCAGTAGGTCCTGTTCAAATCTACTTCGGCACTCTGGACACCTCGCTTTGATTCTAGAGCCATCTATCTTGATGTATTCTAGCATTTGGTACGGAGTGATTCTCACAAGTTCAATTCTCAATTCGCTTTCATGCTTCTTTAGCCAGTCCACGGCACTTTCATCAAGCGGCGTACCGCATTTCAGACAGAAAGCAAGACCAGGCGCAAGAATATTTCCGCATTTTGCACAAGAAGGTGGCTCCTCAAGCCGCGTACCGCAACTCGGACAGAAAGCAAGCTCAGGCGTGAGTTCATATCCACATCTTGCACAAGGAGGTAACTTTCATCCCCCTTACACAATGCTTGGCGGCCCTCACATATCAAATCATTCCCTAAATGCGGGAAAGGGTAGAACAAGGTTCGTATGGAATGACAACACCGCGAGGACATGTACCCAATCGCCTTACCGTTCGTATAATGTAGTAGGGTTAGGGGTATGGGTACGTTTAGATAGGCAAGGCATAAGCAAGCAGACAACTCGAAGAAGGGAGCAAAAGGACCACAAACATCTACGAGATAGGCGGACCAATCGAGCCAAAAGCAAAGTGCTACGGATGACGACGCAGATCCCCGGCCCACGACACATGAGGCGCCCTGGTCCCTCCTTCCTATCCGCTAACCCCACCTTACTAACCACACTTGACACTGTCAACGGATAAGACACAGGACAACTTCGGATAATACGTCAAGGAGTAGATCAATCAAGAAAATGCAGGAACGCCTAGCCAAACTCGAAGCAATATACTCGGAGAAACTCAAAATCAAAGAAAGCTAGTCGTAGCCGAAGCATTGCTCATACTCTCGATGACTCATCACTTCAATGATCCAGATGACGACTGGCTCATCGCCAGGCTTTCGGATCGAATAGATCATTCTCCACCCGCCGTCCAGCTGATAACGATAAAGACAAGGTTCTTCACGGTACTTCACGATATTCCGCCATAGCTGCTTTGGCATATGATCGCCTGCCGTCGGCCGTTCTTCCAAAATGTCTATCGCATTATCGATATATCCGGCTAGTACCTGATCTTCGCGGACTCTTGACTTCCTGAGTTCATCTAGGTATTCTCTGAACTTGGTGTGCCCGTGACCTTATAGCGGGGCTTTCTTTGAGGAGTTGAAGGAACTTGGGGTTGTCCGTGAAGACCCAAACGATAGAACCGTCCTCGCCGAGGAACACCTTATTCGACGCCTCCAGATATCTGAGTATCGTAACTAGCGTGGGCGGTTCCATCTGTCGGGGAAGAGCACGCAACAAGGCACGTTTAGATTGAAAGCTTCCGTGCTCTCTGATGCAACGCTCAACCATGAGTTGTGTCTCCTGAGTTGGACTATGTCTCGGTTTATGGAGTGCACTCTCACGACGATGTCTTTGCTGTGTGATCGTCATGGTCGAATCCCTGTGTATATATGTATACACGCCCCTCGTAGTGGTACAGAACGATACTTAAAGCTAGCGGACCGCGGCTCTGGTAACTCTTGGGGCGAAACAAGGACCATAGAGATCAAGTCCTCTTCGTCCGAGGTTTGAGCTTTCGAGGCTTGTTCTAGTACGGGATCTTAAATTTCGGGCAGACTCTAGCTTGTCTGAAGGGCTTCGTTCTGGGGGCCAAGTGTGGCCACATCTTCCGCGTTCAGCAGAAACTCGTGAGCTGGCTGGGGATTAGTGTTCGACTAGAGAACGAACCTTTCGATGCCCAGGTTCCTTTCTGTGACTCCCAGTCTGCTGACCTTGATCTCTCTTCCTCCGTACAGGTCAGCGTGCTCTTTCTTGGCGTAGAGCGCTGCCACGATTCTTCCAACCGCGTCTGCCTTCATTATTCCGCTTCCGCTCAAACCAGCGGCAACGATTACTCCTGCCTCCTCGAATATGTAGGGGTTGGCGTCCAAGGTGTTTATGTCGTATTGCCCGGCCCACATGTTAGTTGGGCTCACATCCTTGAAATGCGGAAAGCACTTTGAAAGAATCGGATACATACTGTAAGTGTAATAGTCACGTTCAGCTTGGGGATCCTCCTCGAAGAGGAAAGGCCTTCCTAGGTCGTCAGCGGCTCCAACCCAGAAGCCCCGCTCGCCACGTTCTGGCCTGATGAATACTCCGGCTCGAGGTAGAATCGTGAAGGGCAATACGTCATACTTGTTGAAGCCCTTTGTGTTGAGCAGCTCTTCGATCTTGGGACTCTTCAGCGAGAAGATCTGTCTTTTTTTGGGC
>Ga0315308_1002247_pt1 | contig 10984 bp, 14 predicted proteins | sample TDP3_MG_FD_203078 | JGI IMG/M metagenome (GOLD analysis project Ga0315308, IMG submission 203078) | Freshwater sediment microbial communities from Lake Towuti, South Sulawesi, Indonesia - TDP3 | ecosystem: Environmental > Aquatic > Freshwater > Lake > Sediment | place: Indonesia: South Sulawesi...
AACCAGAAGTCAAGGCTACGGGTTCAGCACCCAAAACCGCAATATCATTAACTGTACCAGTCACAGCTAAGCGTCCAATGTCGCCGCCTGGAAAAAACAAAGGCTTAACCGCATGGGAATCAGACTTCAAAACAATGTCATTAATCACAGCGGCGTCGTCTAAAGCCTCCAACGGAACCTCAGCCGCACTGCCACCCAAATACTTCAAGACATAACGCTTAATCAAATCATTCATGACAGCGCCACCAGCACCATGCGCCATAGTAATCCTCTGTTCCAACAAGACAAACCCACCTTCCAGAAACAAACATGAAAGCAACAGACACACTTAAGCCATACCAAACACCCATGCTTTCAAATGATAAATTTCATATTTGAAGCCTAATAGACGAAGTTAGACCCTTCTCTACCTGTCTCTCTGTCTCTCCATCTCACTAAGCATCACTTTCTATTTGGATCCAAATAGAGGGGCTAGGCTAGCCATGCGCACACACAAACAAAAATTGTTTTTCTCGACTCAGAATCCGCTGCACTTAAGTACGTGTAATAGAAACACTAAATTAACATCATTGGAGGCTGACCAAACTCGAAAAAATCATCGTAACAACCGCTCTGCCATACGCCAACGGTGAAATCCATCTAGGACACATAACCTCCACTTATCTGCCAGCTGATATATTCGTACGATTCCACCGACTCAAAGGCAACAACATCATACACGTAGGAGCCACAGACGACTTCGGAACCCCTATTCTGGTTGAGGCTGAGCGTCGAGGAATAAGCCCAGAAGAATTTGTGGCTCACTGGAATAAAAGAGACCTAAAAGACTTCAACGACATTGGAATATCCTTCGACACATTCTACAAAACCAGTTCACAAGAAAACATCGCGTTGACTCAGCACTTCTTCAAGAAACTCTATGAAAAAGAATTCATCTTCAAGAAAATCATACTGTTGCCTTACTGTGAAAACTGCAAAAAATTCTTGCCAGACAGATACGTAAAGGGAACATGCCCATATTGCGGCGCAACTGACCAATACTCTGACGGCTGCGACGTATGTGGAAGAGCCTTTGAGCCCGGTGAAATCAAAGACCCACACTGTGCCATCTGTGGTTCAAAGCCGACAAGCAAAGAGAGCGAACACCATTTCTTCAAGCTCACAAAATTCTCAGACGCCTTAAAAAAGTGGCTTGAGGAGAACCAAAACCTACAATCAGAAGTCAAGAATTACGTTTTAAATTGGATTAAGGAAGGCTTGCGCGACTGGGACATCACTAGGGACATATCTTGGGGTGTACCAATCCCCTTAGAAGAGGCAAAGGGAAAAGTGCTCTACGGATGGTTTGACAACCACCTATGCTACATTTCAACTGCACTGAGATATTTTAGAGAAAAAGGAATCGACGGAAAAGAAGCTTGGAACTCATCGAAAATCTACCACTTCATTGGAAAAGGCATAGTATACCATCATTACTTATTTTTGCCTGCAATGCGCCTCGGCGAAGGAGAATACAAACTCCCAGATTTCATTCCAACAAGAGGTCATTTTCTGTTAGAGGGCAAGAAGTTTTCGAAAAGCCTGAAATGGTATGTTAGTCTAAGAGACTTCCTCAAGAGTTTTCCAGCTGACTACTTGAGATATTACCTAGCCGCTATCACTCCATACAGCCAGACAGACTTAAACTTCGCTTGGGAAGAGTTCCAAAAAAGAATAAACAATGAATTAATCGCCAACATTGGAAACTTCATCCATCGAACCCTGACCTTTATCTGGTCAAACTACAATGGAACAGTGCCAAAAAGCGAAGTTTATGACCAATTAGACCAAGAACTCAAAGAAAAAATCAAATCGGTTGCAGAGGATGTAGCCGAAAAAATAGAAAAAAATGAATTCAGCCATGGACTGAGGAAAATAATAGAATTCTCCGCCTTCTGCAACCAATATTTTCAGCGAAAACAACCGTGGACCGACAAGGAGAAAGCGAAAACTTGTCTTTACCTTTGTGTCAACGCTGTTAGAACCCTAGCCATTTTACTTGAACCTTACATACCCTTTTCGGCTGAGAGGCTCTGGCAACAACTAAACCTTGAAGGTTTTGTCCATGAACAAAACTGGGATTCAGCCTCAAAATTGACTATACCTGAGGGACACAAAATCAACCAACCCATGGTGCTCTTTCAGAAAGTGCAAGACAAAGACATCAAAAGAGAACGAGTAAAACTGCGGAAACTAAGCACAAACTAACATGAGATGGGCATAAAACAAATAAGGCTAGATTTCTTTTTCCACAGATAAAAGCGACAAGGAGTCAATAATATGACAGCTCAGATTGTGTCGTTTGAAGATTTCTCTAAAATGGACCTTCGAGTTGGTAAGATAACTAAGGCTGAAGCTGTTCCACAATCGCGCAACCTCATCAAAATGCTCATTGATATTGGCAGTGGCGAATTGAGACAAGCCATGGCTGGAATCGCTCAGTACTATTCACCGAAAGAGCTGGAAGGCAAGCAGGTCGCAGTCATAGCTAACCTTCAGCCTAAGCGAATGTTTGGAATAGAATCTACCGTTATGATACTTGCAGCTGAAGACGAAAAAACCGTTTCTTTACTCTTGCCAGACCGACTTGTCAAAGTGGGAAGCAAAGTACGGTGAAAAACTCGCTTCTCAAAATAGACTTGCATGTGCACACGTGTTATTCTGAAGACGCAACAACCACCCTAAAAGAAGTCGTGTACTACACCAAGAAAAAAGGCTTAGACGGAGTAGCCGTCACAGACCATGAAACACTAAAAGGAGCCCTGAAACTCGCCAGAAAAAGCCAACTCACAATTATTCCTGGACTCGAAGTAGAAACCCAAAGAGGTCACATCCTAGCCCTAAACATAAAAACATTGATTCCACCAAACCTTAGCATCACAGAAACCGTTCAAAAAATCCACGACGCCGGAGGAGTAGCCGTGGTTGCTCATCCAGCTGTGGTTATAAAAACAGGATTAGGGTTCAAGATAACGTCAAATTCAAACATCGACGCAGTCGAAGTGATCAACTCCGCATCCTTTCCATTCTTTCTCTCAACTTATCTCGGTCGCAGACTCGCTGAAAGATTAAATCTCCCACAGACTGCAGGAAGCGACTCGCATCACGCCGCCGAAATTGGAACGGCTTATACTCTAGTCGACGCAGACTCTAACAGTGATGATGTTGCAGAAGCCATTCGAAAGGGAGCAATAACTCCTTGGGGAAAACCAATCGCATGGGCGAAAAGAGTTCAAAGAGGCGCGTTTTATTTAACAAAAATACGCAGGAGACGCTACTCTTCGAAGTTTTCGATTTGATCTAAGCCCAAGTCGATTGGCAACTGTTTTTCTGGTTCTGAATACGACGACTCAATGTCATACAATTTTGGCATGATAGCTCCAAACCCGCTCAGTATTTTTGAAGAGTGAACACCTGTCATCACAAGCGTTACTTTCAGAAAGCCGTCCACGCTTGGATTGGTTTTCGCACCCCATTTAACCAAGGCATCGTGACCAATTATTTCAGTAACAATTTCTCCCACACGATTTGCTTCCTCAATTGTCATCTGTTTGTCACCGCAAACGTGAATCAAAGCGCCCGTGGCTCCAGCATAATCCACATCAAGCAGAGGACTTTTCAGAGCGTTGCGAACAGCCTCCTCAGCCCTATTGGGAGCATCTGACTCACCCACTCCGACCACTGCAACTCCGCCCTTTCGTACAATGGTTCTGAAGTCGGCAAAGTCGAGGTTGATTAAACTCGGAGCTGAAATGCTTTCCACTATTCCTTGGATCATGTTGGCTAACATTTGGTCTGCAACCTTGAAGGCTTCGTTTGTTGGGAGGTGAGGCATCAACTCCATGAGTTTGTTGTTGTCAATAACCACAACAGTGTCGCAGGCTCTACGCATCTCATTCAAAGCAAAGGCGGCGTACTCAACCCTTCTCTTCTCGATTCTGCAGGGTGTGGTCACGACTCCCACGACAATGGCTCCTTTGCGACGAGCCATCTCAGCCACAACCGGCGCGGCTGCTGTTCCTGTTCCGCCGCCTAAACCAACTGCTATGAAAGCCACATCCACGCCCTTCAGAAGCTCATCTATCAAATGCTTCGATTCTTCTATCGCTGCTCTACCAACCTTTGGGTCGCCGCCAGCTCCTAAACCTCGAGTAACCTTCTCGCCAATCAGCACTTTTTGAGTCGCGCACACAGCTTTCAAATGTTGCAAGTCTGTGTTGATGGCGATACACTCGGCGCCTGCGATTCCAATTTCCAAAAGTCGGTTAACCGTATTGTTTCCAGCTCCACCGATACCTAAGACCACAATTCGACAGCGCCTCGGTTCACGCACACCTTCAGGGACGGCGCTCAGCCACATGGATTGCTCTGCTCTGGTCGACGGCTCAACCATTAGCTTTTTTCCTCCAAACCTCCACGCTGAGAAGATCGCGAACAGCCACCCGAATAGCCTCTGCCCGATTGGGATAATACCGTTCTTCAACTAGGCTGTCAAGCGCTTTTATGTAAGGCTCAGGGAGGTACAACGTGATCAGCTTCGTATATACACCTCCTATAACTCTCCTGCACGGCAAAACCCAGAACACATCATAAGCATTATATTTGTATATATTAAGATTTAAATATGATTTAAATATGCTAAGACTTATCTTTTTAAGTCTTTCATATCAGTTCTTGCTAGCATTGCTCTTTTGTGTCAATAGTTAGGGTTTGGCAATGTTTATGTTTGTGTTGATTGATTAAAAACTTTGTTAGTGTGTGCATATGGTTTGCTTTATTTTTAGTGTGCTTGCGTGGTTGTGGGTGTGAAGTAGCCTTGGTTGAGAGGCGAAAGCGTGTTTTTGTCGAAAGTTTCGGGTGTTCTTCCAACTTGGCTGACGGCGAGTTTTTGCGCGGTTGCTTGTTGCAGGCTGGTTTTGATTTGGTTTCTGAAATGGCTGAAGCTGACGTACTGATCTATAACACTTGCGCCGTCAAGTCGCCCACTGAGAATCGTGTCATAGAGGAATTGAAGAACGCTGCAAAATGGAAGAGCAAGAAACTCATAGTGACTGGTTGCTTGCCTCTCATAAATCTGGAACGGTTGAAAAGCGAGGTCGAGTTTGACGGAGTCTTAAGCCCGGCTTCAGGCCCAAAAATAGTTGAATCTGTGCACAAAGTTCTGCGCGGAGAAAAAGTGCAGTGGCTTGACACCCGCATTAAAGAGAAGCCTCGTCTTGACCTTCCTAAACAAGCTGTGAACCCTGTGATAAGTGTCGTTCCAGTTGCCTACGGTTGTCTTGGTTCGTGCAGTTATTGTTGCGTGGTTTTTGCGCGTGGTCGCTTGCGCAGTTGTGGATTGGAAGAGATTGTGCAAAGGATTCAGAGTGATATGCAATCTGTTGCCAGAGAGGTTTGGTTAACCAGTCAAGACATGGCTTGCTATGGACGAGACATCAGCCTCAACCTGGTAGATTTGTTGCTGGCGGTTTGCGCGATTGAGGGAGAGTTTTTTGTTCGTGTAGGCATGATGACGCCTAATTACGTTTTAGACATGCTCGATCAGTTGGTAGACGCGTTTCGTGACGAACACGTTTTCAAGTTTTTGCACCTGCCAGTTCAGAGCGGCGACAATGAGGTGTTGAAGCGTATGAACCGTTTCTATTCGGTGGATGATTTTCGACGGATTGTGGACGCTTTCAGAAGGGCTATTCCAAACATAACTATAGCGACGGATGTTATCTGTGGTTTTCCAAGCGAGAGCCAGGAAGCGTTTGAACGGACTCTTGGCTTAATTGAGGAAGTCAAGCCTGATGTTGTGAATGTCTCGAAGTTCTTTCCGAGACCTCGCACCTTGGCGGAGAAAATGACGCCTCGTGTTTCTGTTTCAGACGTGAAAGAGCGAAGTAAACAGTTAGCTGAGTTGGTGCGGCGTGTCTCTTCGGAGAGGAATGTGGCTTGGATGAACTGGGCTGGGAAGATTCTTGTTGATGAAAGGGGAAAGCAGCCTGGTTCATGGATTGGACGAAATTTTGCGTATAAGCCTATTGTGATTAGAAGTGAAAATAAATCGTTGTTTGGTAGGTTTGTAAACATCCGTGTTGTGAAGACATTTCAGACATACCTAGAAGCAGAGATTGTATAGTTTTGATTGAAAAACAAATTTTTTGTGTGTGTGCGCAGGGCTAGCCTAGCCCCTCTATTTGGATCCAAATAGGCTCCAAATATGGAACGTTTCAGCCTCCGCCCACTGGCGGTAGTATGGCTATTTGGTCTCCTTCTTTGAGTTTTGTTTTAAATCCTTGCAGCGCTGTGATGCTCTTTCCGTTGACTAGAAACTGCAGGTGTCCGCGTATGTTTCCTAACTCATCGAAGACGTAGTCTTCAAACTCTTTTCCATACTTTTTGGATAGTTGCCGCAGCAACGCCTCAACTGTGACAGAACGAGAAAGTTCTATCTGTTCCTCTTTTTTGCCCACAATTTCACGCAGGGTGGTGAAAAACTTGACCTTTACCCTAATGCTGGGCAGCATCACCCATTCCTATTCCGCTATTCCCGATTAACTGTTTGGTTGATGGCTTCTTCCATGTTGTGTCCATGCACGTAAACAAGTGCCTTTTTTATTCCCTCCACTTTCTGAGCAGTGGTTTTGATGTCTTGGGCGAATCTGAAGGCAATGGGACAGAAAGGACTTGTAGGTACAAAATCGATTTTTATAACGCCTGGCGATTGCTCCTTCACGCCTGTGATGAGTTGCATTTGACCAAACGTTAAGCCAGTTTCGGGGTCTATGATTTTCTCCACTTCGTTCTTAACTTTGTCTTCTATCTGGGTCATATGTGTTCAACTCTTTTTGTCTGCTGAATTTAGTGTTCATGGAGCCGCGCCTTTAATAACGTTGCGTTTTGACTTTAGTTATTTTAAGGTGTGATGGTTATCTTTAAAGGAAGGTTCAGTCATAAACGTGAGGAAAGTTAGAGGCTAAAACCTATGAAAGAAGAATATGAGAAATTGTTGAAGAGGGCGCATTCGCAGCTTCCACGGGAGGTGTTTGAGCACAAAAGGTTTGAGGTTCCTAAGGTTCGCAGTGGCACGATTGGAATGCGAACTTACATTGTTAATTATAAGGATATTGCTGACGTGTTGAATCGTGATCCTCAGCATTTGTTACGTTATTTGTCTAGGGAGATGGCTACGGCTGGAACTGTAGATGGGGTTAGAGCTATTTTTCAGGGTAAATTTAGGAATGACGCTTTGGATCGTCTTATTCAGCGTTATGTTGAAGAGTTTGTTACTTGCCCTGTCTGTAAGGGTCCTGATACGAAGATTGTGAAGGAGAGGCGTTTATCGTTTTTAGTATGTGAGGCTTGTGGAGCTAAGTCGTCTGTGAGAGCTATCTAAACAAATTTTGTGTTTGTGTGCGCATTTGTGACCCAGCTCCTCTATTTGGATCCTAATAGGCTCCAAATATGAAATGTATCATTTGAAACGACAGGTGTTTTAGGTTAGTTGTTCAGTGTGTGAAAACGGAAAATCCTTAAATTAGAACAAGGAATCGAATAGTGAGGGGCCCGTAGCTCAGCACGGTTAGAGCGCCAGGCTCATAACCTGTTGGTCGGGTGTTCAAATCGCCCCGGGCCCATTAAAAATTTAAAAGCGGTTTTTATGATATAACGTGAAGGGATTATCATGGCTTTAATTGTAGCTGAAGACCTTGCGAAGAGCTATGGCAAAGTGATAGCCGTCAACGGTTTAAATCTGACGCTGAATGAGGGTTCGGTTACGGGTTTGATTGGACCTAACGGAGCTGGGAAAACCACAACTATCAAAATTGTTCTAGGTTTGCTCAAGCCAGACAGAGGCCGAGTAGAGGTTTTCGGTCAAGACCCGTGGGATAATCCCAATATACGTACTTTGATAGGCGTAGTTCATGAAAAAGCCTTCTTTCCATCACATCAAAAACGTTGGATTATTTGGAAAGAGCATGCAGAATCTTTGGTATGCCTGAGTATCGAGCCCTAGAAGTTTTGAAACTGGTTGATTTGCAGGACGCAGGTGACCGCCCTATTAAAGCTCTTTCAGCAGGTATGCTCCAAAAATTTGCCATCGCTCACGCGTTGGTTAATGGTCCACAGTTGGTCGTAGCCGATGAAATGACCGCTAACCTTGACCCTCAAGCCAGAAGTGCACTTCTAGATTTGATTCTACAACTCCACAAAGACGAAAAAGTTACCTTTCTCTTGTCTTCCCACATTCTTCCAGAGCTAAGCCGAGTCTGCGACTCCGTAGCCATTATGAATCAAGGTAAAGTTTGGGCTTTTGGAAAGTTAACTGAACTCTACGAGAAGTACGCCGCTGGAATAATCAGAATATCAACAGACAAGCCTGAAGAACTGGCTGGTGAAATCAGAAAACTTCCCTACATAGAAAAATTAGAAACCGACATTCGAGGAATTTCTGTTCAAGTTGCACAGGAAAAGGAGGAAAGACTCTACGAAGAAGTTCCGAAACTGGCGAGAAGAATTGGAGCCAAGATTCAGGGAATCGAAACAGGAAGCGCCTCCATTGAAGAACTTTATAGGCTGGTGGTAGGCGCCAACAAAGGAAAGTGAGCAGTTTTGAGAAAGGGAAAGGGCAGACCGTTTCTGGAGGTATTTGCCTCAGCCTTACACGAGGACTATAGGTTTCCAATTCTTGAAATCTTTGCATTTCTTTACGCGTTAGGTACGTTTGCGTTTGCAGGTTTTGTGTCTATGACAGTGAGTGCATCTGGAGAGAGCGCTGCCTACAGCCTGACATCTTCAGTGTTGGGGATGCCCCTATTCATCTTCATAATCCTCATCTTCAAAAACATCGCCTACGGATTGGGAAGCGACATCGAAAAAGGAATTATCCAAACCTTCTTCTCATACCCTCTCAAGAGGCGCTGGATTCTCTCAGCAAAGCTTCTCTCCGCTTTAGGTGTCGCCTTACTTCTCTTTCTCAGCATTCAGATTTCAGCGCTGTACATACTGGCTCCTGACATGATCGCACCCTACTTGGACAAGGTGCTTATGACATATGCGGCGAACTTGAGCTATCCCCTTCTACTCGCGGGCATCATGCTGCTAGTGGCTCTTATTCTAAGGAGAGGTAGCTTGGCGCTTGTTTTGGGCATTATCCTTTATTTTGCGCTCGCAATAATCGCGAATATAGCTTACTTTGTTGCGTTTGGGATAAAAGCTCCTTTGATTCTCCAAATAATATCAGTGCTTTCTCCAAACGTTGTTTTAGGCTTGCATTACAATCCACGTGGTCCATTTATGCAAGAGCCTATTTGGACTCCCACCTTCAATGAAGTTCTCCTCTACCTCGGAGCCAGCTACGTGATTGTGGCTTCTCTCTTTTTCATTGCTTATTTCTATTTCAGCAAGAGGTTTGGCTTGTGAGACGCTGGATAATTCTCTTTGGTCGTAGCGGCACCGTTCTCCTCGCCGTCGGTCTAGCCTTATTGTTAGCTTCACTCATCCCCACAATACAAATGAGCATCTCCATGGGCAGCGATATCCTTTCTCAACGAACGTGGAGTTCACAGCGCACCTATGAAGGTATTTTAACACCACAGCACAGTCTGCGCTTCAGCGTCACTGCCAATGCCACCTTGAACGTCTACGTGTTTGAAGTGAACACTCAAACCATTTACAGCTGGATAAACGAACATCACCCCGATCTGATTTATCTTCCATTGAACGTTACATATTTAGAAGAATTCTTGGAGGCGAATCTTAACTCAATTGGTTGGAACACAACAATTGATAACGGAAACATCGAGCATGAGTATATCCCAACTAAGACAACAAATGCTACACTGGCTTTCTCCAATCCGAGTTTAGACAGCACCAGCGTCGAATGGGAAGTCTACATGATAGGACAAGTAGCACCTGTGACCAAAGTGCGAACCTTAGCTGAGGGGGCAATTCCGATAGGATTTATGTTGGCTCTACCTTGGCTCATCGATTCCTTGAGAGCAAAGATAAGACGTCGAAGTTCAAAACTTTAGACTAAGCCGATCTCTTTAACTTAATAACTAGACTCGCTGTTCTTTTTCCAAGTTCTCTGCACAGTTTGAGTTCTTCTTTGTTTGGAGACCCGACGGCTGCTACGCCATAGTGTTTATTGTTTGGGCGTCCTTGAATAATCATCCCATGAATTAGCATGGCTTGCAGTATAGAGAGCAAAGTGGTTTCTGCACCTGTTGCTGTTCCACCTGCGCTTGTGAAGGCAGCGCCTACCTTTCCTTCAAGTTTTTCATGAATTTTCACTGACTTGTCAATGAGTGCCTTGAGTTTTGCCGACATCTGCCCATAGTACGTGGGTGAACCCATTATTATTCCATCAGCGCTTAACAAGTCTTCAATATCGGTCTGGCTTACCTTCTTTACTTTGACATCAACTCCATCCACCTGCTTAGCGCCTTCAGCAACCGCAAAAGCCATCTTTTTAGTGTGCCCTGTTTTCGAATCATAAACAACTAAAATTTTTGCCACACAATCGCACTCCGACCATTTGTTTCAAAACGTTACCCAATTGTTAATTTGTTTGAGTAGTTACCAAGCGTCAAACTATAACTTTTGTGATACTTTTTATGTACGCCAAATTATTAAAACAAAAAGAAAATAATGGTTGGCAATGAGGCACTTGAGAGTGCGGTCAACTCGTCTTCCAACGCTTATGCTGATTTTAGCCTTTCTCACATCCCTAACCATGCATCTTCTCCTCTTTTCTTACTCGCAGCTGAAAGAATCAATAATTCACGAAATGCAGTTAACACACGCCGAGGCAGGCTTCATCTTCTCTTTGAGCATTCTCGCGCTCATTCTACTACGAATTCCTTGGGGATTAGTAATTGACCGCTTAGGCTTCAGAGTCTCCTTAGGTCTGGCACTAACGCTTCTAGGAATCTTTGGGCTTCTCAGAGGTTTAGCC
>Ga0315308_1002249_pt1 | contig 10980 bp, 10 predicted proteins | sample TDP3_MG_FD_203078 | JGI IMG/M metagenome (GOLD analysis project Ga0315308, IMG submission 203078) | Freshwater sediment microbial communities from Lake Towuti, South Sulawesi, Indonesia - TDP3 | ecosystem: Environmental > Aquatic > Freshwater > Lake > Sediment | place: Indonesia: South Sulawesi...
GCACACTGACCCACTTGCCCAACAGCTACTACCAACCAACCTACTCAATACAACGCTCACTATACATAGACAACGTGCTCTACACGGTCTCAGAACTCAAAATCAAAATGAACTCACTCACAGACCTCAGCCTAATCAGCGAAATCAACCTAGGACCATAAGAGGAGAACCCACGGGCAACATGGCTCTAAGCGACTTCGTCAACCTCGTCGAAGACTTCGCCCAAATAGCAGTCACAGTACTCCTAGTCTACGTAGCCTACAAAATAGCCCGACTCATAGACTCAGTGAACGCCAAAATCAAAGCCGAAAAACCCGCCTAACCACCACAGTCATCATCCAACCTTTCCTTCTTTTCATCCGTTTACGTAGGTGCGCCGTTTTACCGACTGATTTAAGAGCCTCTAACATCAAAAATAGGAGGTTTGAGACATCAAAACAACCGTGGTCGCTGATGAGTCTAAACGTACACCGCATGCAATTACCCCGAGAAGTTGTAGTTGGAAAAAACACACTCGACCAGATAGGCACAATATGCAAACGCCTAGGCTTCTCAGAATCCGCCCTCATAGTCATGGGACCAAAAACCATGGAAATCGCAGGACGCAAAGCCATGGACCTACTCCACGACACAGGCTTGAAAGTCGAGCACCTCGTCGTCACCCAATGCAACATCAAAGACATCGTGTTCGTCGAAGACAAAATCGGCGAACTAAAACCCCAAGTCGTCCTAGGCATAGGCGGCGGCACAAAAATCGACGTAGCAAAAATAAGCGCATCACATAAGGAGACTCCATTTATCAGCGTGCCCACAACAGCCTCACACGACGGAATCGCCAGCCCACTCGTCTCATTAAAAGGCTTGGACAAACCATACTCGCTGATGGCACAGGCTCCCATGGCAATCATAGCCGACACAGACATCATCATAAACTCCGCCTACCGCTTCACAGCCAGCGGATGCGCCGACGTCATAGCCAAACTCACAGCCGTACGCGACTGGAAACTCGCCCACGAAGTCAAAGACGAATACTACGGCGACTACGCAGCAGACCTAGCCCTCATGAGCGCCCGACTCATGATCAAAAAAGCCCGACTCCTAAAAACCAACCCCGAAGAAGGCCTACGCGTACTGCTCGAAGCACTGATAAGCTGCGGCGTATCCATGAGCATAGCCGGAAGCAGCCGACCCTGCAGCGGCTCCGAACACCTATTCAGCCACGCTCTGGATCAAATCGTGCCCAAACCAGCGTTACATGGAGAGCAATGCGGCATAGGCACAATCATGATGGCTCGATTACACCACATCAACTGGAGACAAGTAACAGACACATTGAAACGCGTCGAAGCACCCACAACAGCCAAAGAACTGGGAATAGAACCCGACCAAGTCGTTGAAGCCCTACTACGCGCAGCAGAAATCCGACCCGAGCGCTACACCATACTCGACGAAAGAACCCTAACACGCGACTCAGCCAAAGCCTTGGCAAAGACAACTGGCGTAATCTGAAACAGCGCTAGACACCTTATTCGTCAAGTCTCGTTTTCGTTATAGCATGAGATCTTTCTCTTCGTTTCCGAATTTGTCTATTAATGACAATTAACACAAGGGGAGCGGCTATTATGAGGCAACCTGCGACCAAAAGCCGCCAATCATATTCCTGAACCCCTGCTCTACCAGGGACAGACATGATGGCGTTGATCGCTTCCGTGTACTTCCAGTCATAGAATAACTGCAGCGCTCTTTCCAGGTCATCCTGTAAAGCATCAGAATCCGCCTGTCTTTGAGAGAGCAGACTGATTGTTGCGTTGTAGCAAGCTATGAAGCTCATTCGTGCTCTGGCGTCTTTGCAGAAGGCACAGAAACGACCAATCATGGAACGCATGGAGCAGATGATCTTCGGGTAGCCCGAGGCAAAATCAAATGAATGGTGACTGAGGCTCAGCCAATGTCCTATCTCATGCCTCAAGATTTGCATTAAGAGCAGCTGACCGTTTTCCCCTACTTTTGTCATGAGGCTGCCTTGAAATCCCACGATAACTACGTTGTGAAGAAACCAGGAGACGCCTGCTTGAGGAGCTCGTCCAAAGGCTGTGTCATTCGCGAATTGCAGAAAAACCACAGGAATAACCGATCTGTCCTCCAAATCCGTCAAGTTGAAGTAGCCTCCAACGTGCTCAAAGAAGTGGCTTATCAGAGGATCATGTTCACCAGAGTCCGCATAAAAGTCACACTTCGCATTTCGACTAGCCTCTAAAGTGAACCTGCTCCCGTTTGACAAAACGAAAGAATAAGACAAAAGATTGGATAACTCCTCAGTCTGGCTGGCGATAAGATCGTTCAGACTTTTGTCCATAGCCCTTGTTTCAACTGTTGCTGTCCAATTCGTCCAGGGCATCAAATCTTCAAATGATTCCTCTAAGCCTTCTGTGCTGAATTCCCCGCCGGTACCATTGAGCCAAAGTATCCTCACTTCATAATTCTCGTACTTCTGATTGTCAGCCAATATCATCCGAGAATCCGTGGTGCCCAGCAAGTTGACGAAAATGTCTGCCGTCGCCTTTTTGAAAAGGCTCGAAGCCGTGTTTGTGACGATGGCCTCTGAAGGCGATCCTTCCATCGTATCACTAATGTCAAAATATACAGCTCTCCGTCTTCCTCCGAAGTTCTTCGGGAATTCCCAGTACCTCAATGGTGCACCATCAAAGTAGTCCACTCTACCGAGAAACAAGTCGGGTCTTTCTTCAACAAAAAACCATGAATGAACAGTTTGGCCATCTGGAACCCGCATGAAGACGAAGAGATAGCCACGGTTCGGAACAGTCAGGTTTTCATAATGTGAAAGCCAAACGTCCAGAAGAGTTGCGTTGTAATAACTAATGCCCTGATCAAGGAAACTGTTGCTGCTCAACGAATTCATTAGGGCATCTGGGAATTCCTCAAAATGAACCGATACGTTCAGTTTCCAAGCCATAGTGCTCGGGTAGGCAAACTGACTGATGTTTAAAGAGACTCCGGTCACAAACTCGTCTTGGTCAACAAAAGCTGAACGAATTCCAAGAAACACGACTTTCATGTGTGCAGTTTGTTGAAGAATGACTTCAGGAAAACTTGCACGCACTTCTGAGACGGGCGGAGAGATCAGCAGACATGAGAAGAGCGCCCACAAGAAAGGCCAAATGAACACATGTTTTCGCAGTTCTTTCACCTTCATCCTCTGGATAAAGACACTAAAATGGGTTCTTGTTTTTTATGCTTTTATAAGCTAGGCTTTTTTATCGGTTTGTATAACTTTCAATGGGAACCAACACACGTTGTCGGTGATTCCGTCTTGATCAGGGATTTTGAGTCTGAAGATGCTGATGCGATTGTTGAAATCCTGAAAATGAACAATCAGTATGGCTTTCCCGAGGTGGATGGCCCAGAGGCGATGCGCCGGGTCAAAGCATGTAGCGCCGCCGTGTTTCTTGTGTATGAAACGCAGAGCAAGGTAATAGGGGCGATAAGAGGCAATTATGATGGTTCAAGGGCGATTATCCATGAGCTTTCTGTGCATCCTGACCACCAACGACGAGGCATAGGAACAGCGCTTGTCAAAGAAATAGTGAAGAGATTTCAGGAAAGAGGTGCTCCCACAGTGTCAGCAACAGTCATTGAGGAAAGCCTCGGGTTCTGGCAAAAGGCGGGATTCAGAAAAACAAAAGCCTTCCTTGCAGGTAACTGGTAATGTGCGCGTAGTCTTCGCGGAGAAAGAAGTCCGGTAGATACTGTAGCTTATCCTTTGTTATACTCCCAAGGCTAGCAACAGAGGAACAATCAACAAGGCTGTCATATTCGTGAGTTTCATGAATATGTTAAGTGAGGGTCCTGCAACGTCTTTTAACGGGTCGCCAATCGTGTCGCCTGTAACTGCTGCAATGTGTGTCGGTGTGCCCTTCATCCAGAAGTTGCGTTCAATGTATTTCTTAGCGTTGTCCCATATGCCGCCGCCAAACGTGAAAAACGGCGACAACAATGCGGATGTGGCTAATCCGCCGAGCAGCATGGCACCAAGCGCGTATCTGCCCAAGATGAGTCCGACGGCGATTGGTGAAGCAACGGCTAACAGCCCAGGTCCTATCATCTGCCTCAGCGCGTTTTTGGTGCCTATGTCGACGCATCGGGCATAGTCTGGCTTGGCTCTGCCTTCAGCTATGTTTGGGTTTTCTTTGAACTGGCGTCTGACTTCATCTACGATTTTGTAGGCAGTTTTGGCTGTGGCGCCTATAGCTAGTGATGAGAATACGAAGGGTATTGCAGCGCCGAGTAGTAAGCCAACTATGATGACTGGGCTCAGTAGGCTGAGGCTGACATTCTCAAATCCCACTTGTTTTCCGTACGTGGCGAATATGACCACGGTTGAGACCGTACCTGAGGCGGTTGCGAAGGCTTTTGTGTAGGCTTTAGTAGTGTTGCCCATCGCGTCTAATTCCTCCAGCGTGCCGCCGTCTCTAGTTCCGCTCATCTGCGCTATGCCCACTGCGTTGTCGCTGATCGGTCCGAAAGCGTCGCTGCTCATGATTATGCCTATGGCTAGGTCTGTGCCGATGTTGGCTGCTACTATGCCGTAGAGGCTGCCGCCTGTGACATAGTAGGCGAACAGTATAGCTGCTAGGATGCTGAGAAAGGGCATAAGTGGGCTCTGAAAAGCGTAGGACAAGCCCGTTATAACGTTGATGGCGGCTCCGCCTTTGCTTGACTCAGCTATCTTCTTGACTGGCACGCTGTCGATCCCAATGTAATATTGCACTGCTAAGCCGACCGCCAGGCTGGCGACCAACCCAGCTATCACCGCGTAGAACATGGTTATGTCCTTCAGCAATACTGTGGCTGAAATGTATGCGCCTATCGCACACACGAGGGCTGTGACGACTAAGCCAATGTTAAAGGACACGATGGGTCTGATTTTCTTCCAGCCTCTGATGACAAAGACTCCGACAACTGTTGCGATTATGCCTGATGCGCCCAGCATAAGCGGGAAAATAAGCGCGTTTGTTCCCAGTGAACTTAGCAGAATGGCGCCAAGCAGCATGGCTGTAATGTAATCGTCGCTTATCGATTCGAACAGGTCGCTCCCTCTGCCAGCACAGTCGCCCACATTGTCGCCAACCTGATCTGCGATGACAGCGGGGTTGCGTGGGTCATCCTCTGGAAAGCGCTGTTCAACCTTGCCAACCAAGTCTGCTCCTATGTCAGCTGCCTTAGTGAAGATGCCTCCGCCCAGCTGTGCGAAGAGGGCTGCAAGGCTGGCGCCAAAACCGAAACCCACGATCAATTCAGCGTCTTGGTAGAGTTGATAGAGGAGGCTCACGCCGATGAGGCTAAGCCCAACAACTGAAAGCCCCATGACTGCGCCGCCTCTAAAAGCAAGCGTGAAGGCTTTAGCGGGCGAAGTTCTCGCTGCATTAGCAGTTCTTATATTGGCTTTAACTGCTATTCGAAGACCGATGTAAGCGGCAAGTAACGAGAGAAAAGCGCCAAAAGCAAAAGCGTACGCCACTCTAACGTCTCGAAAAACTAAGGTTATTGGAACAAGAGACAACACAGTAAAGATGCTGATAGTTCTATACTGTCGTTTTATGAAGGCTTTGGCGCCTTCTTCAATGTAATCAGCGATTTTCTCCATCTGACGCTGACCGCGCGGCTCCCTGAGGATGGACCAAGCTAAGTAAACGACAATCAGCATGGCAAGGACTCCGACCGACAAGGCAAGCCACGTAAGGTCCAATTACCACCGCGCACCTTCTCCCTAAAGATTGGATTCATGATTCAATTGAAACTGGTCTTACAGCAATTATTGAACCTAACTTATAAACATACATCTGAGTAGTAATCGACAAGAAAAAAGCGCTAAAAGTCAGCCCTTGAGCAAGTGAAAAAGAAAGTTGAATGGTTATCTTTGCACTGTTTTAAGTAGGTTTTTGTTGTGGTCGTAGATTTTCACTTCTAGTGGCATTTGTCCTACTGCGTAGTGTGTGGCGCATCCAAAGCAAGGATCATAAGCTCTGAAAGCCATTTCCACCATGTTGAGTAAGCCGTCGTTGACCACGCCGCCTTTGATCACGCCTTTGGCAGCATCACGGATTGACATGCAAATGGCTGGGGCGTTGTTGACTGTTGCTACGATCAAGTTGACTTTCTTGGCTAAGCCTTCCTCGTCAAGTACGTAGTGGTGAATCAGCGTTCCACGCGGCGCTTCAACTATCCCCACGCCTTCTCCCGGTGGTCCAACCTTGCCGCGTAGGTCGGTGCTGGTTATGTCTTTGTCTCGGCTTAATTCCAGCGTTCGCTCAGCCGCGTACAAGAGCTCGACTAAGCGTGCCCAGTGTGTCGCTAGGGTTGCGTGGACGGGCTTGCCGCCTAAGGTTTCGTACATGCGTTTGTATTCTTCATTCGCTAGTGGTGTAGCCATGCCGTCAGCTGCGTTCAATCGTCCCAAGGGTGCAACTCTGTAGATGCCGCTTTCAGGTCCATCTGCTAAGCCTTTCCAGCCGATTTTCTTCAAGTACGGCAGTTTAACGTAAGTCCACGGTTCCACATGCTCCTCAACTTGATTTAAGTAGTCAGCAGGCGCCCACTTGGCAAACTCCTTGCCCTCAGGCGTAACCACGCGTAGCTTGCCATCGTAAAAGTTAACCTTATTGTTGTCATCAACAGTTCCCATGTAGTATGTACGAAGCTTATACGCGTCGCTGAGGATAAGATCCAAGTATTTCTTGTTCTTCAACACTACGTCATTGAACACCTGCAAGGTGAATTGAGCAAATTTGACGCTGGACTCAGCCATTTTTTCGATTTCAGCCCGTTCTTCCTCAGATATCGCTTTTGACATGCCGCCTGGCAACCCACAGACCGGATGAGTAGCTTTGCCACCGATCATGGCTGTGATCTTCTGCCCGTAAGCCCTGTGCTTTATTACTTCCTTAGCTATGTCCAAGCCAACCTTGTTGATCACGCCCAGAATATTTCGTTCAGCCTTCGGAGCGTCTGGTCCGACCACAAAATCTGGCGAGCCTAAAAAGTAGAAGTGCAAAGTGTGATCGTAAACGTAGTATCCACTGTACAACAGTTCACGTAGTTTCTTTGCGGCAACTGGTGGGTCAACGTGAAAAGCTGCGTCTAAAGCCTTGGTTGAAGCCATGTGATGGGCTACGGGGCAGACACCGCAGATTCGAGGGGTAATCTGGGGTAAGTCTTCGCCTTTTCTGCCTATACAAAAGCGTTCAAAGCCACGCAATTCAGGAATCTGCAGGTAAGCATTTGCTACGTCTCCCTGCTCGTTCAGGAATATCTGTATTCTTCCGTGACCTTCAAGCCTAGTAATAGGGTCTATGCTTATCTCTTTCATTTCTTCATCACCTTTCTCCGCAGGATCGATGCTGGTAAACCGTACCTGTAGAACGTGCCCAACGGATCCTTAACTTGCTCCATCAGCTTATCAGGATTGAACTCCTTGTCCTTCTCTTCCTCAACACCTAAGATTGAGGCTAAAGCACTAATCATAGCAGCGCCCTGTTCAGTCACCTTTGGGCAGGGTCCACCGCAGCCCGTGCAAGGCATGTTGGCGTCTATGCACTGAGCATCACAGCCGCCCCTTGTGGCAGGTCCCATGCAGATTATTCCCTGCTCTAGCAGGCATTTTTCTGGCTCAGGCGTGATCTCGTAGACACGGTATATGTGGTGGATTTTCTTGTCTTCCTTCTTTCTGGGGCATTCGTCGCACACGGATTTTAAGGGTCCCAGAACTGTGCCCTTAGGCGGCAGTTCACCTTTGGCTATCGCCATAACTGCTTCGACAATTCTCTTCGGCGTGGGAGGACAGCCAGGCAGGTAATAGTCAACGTCTATAACTTGGTTCAACGCCTTAACAGTGTCGTGAAACTCTGGTAGCCTCAGCTCTCCTTCAGGAACCTTCCACCTAGTCTGCGGCACAACTCCATTAGGATTGTTGGTTGATGGATTGTTCAAGTAAACTGTCGTGAAGATTTCCTTCCTGTCAGCTACATTCGCCAAGCCGGGAACTCCGCCCATATGTGCACAGGAGCCGAACGCCACGAGCACCTTGGCCTTCTCACGCAGTAGTCTAGCCAAGTATTCCTGCTCTTCGTTCCTGACGGCGCCGTTGAAGAAGCACACATCTATGCTCTTGTCAGGCATGGCTTCAACATCTTTATATTTGACGTCAATAGCAACAGGCCAAAACACGATGTCCGCAAGAGCAACCACTTGCAGAATCGCCTCGTCAACATCAAGAACCGCTACTTCGCAGCCGCCGCAGCTAGCTGCCCAATAGAACGCGAATTTCAGTTTCGGCTGTGCGTTCATACTAATGCCACCACCTTGGAGGCGTCGACACGAAGCTCCTTCAACGCCAATTCCTCAGGTGTAAAGCCCATGGCTAAACCCAGCAATTGCGGATAATGTAGCACAGGCATGCCATAGGTTTCGTTGAACATACGTTCAATGCGCATCTGATTGGTGTCGAACATCATGTGGCAGAATGGGCATACTGTGATGACTGCTTGCGCGTTAACAGCTTTCATATGCGACAACTTGTCACGTGTAAGAGCAAGTGGAATCCTGTCATTTATGCCTGCTACGGGAGCTCCACAGCATTCGGCTTCATCCATGTAGTCTAGGCATCTGGCACCGGTGGCTTCAATCAGGCTCTTGAGAATCTCGGGGTTCTCTGGATCATCGAATCCTATGTGCTTCTGAGGTCTCACGATGTGGCATCCCATGTGTTCTGCGACACTCAGGTTGCTCAAAGGCTTCTTGACTGCCTCTTTGATTCTTTCGAGTCCCACGTCTTCAGCTAGGACTTGCATCAAGTGTTTGACTTCAATGGTCCCCATATACTCCAACCCAGCTTCTTTCAAGAAGCCGTTAACCCTCTCCCGCTCATGCTTGTCCTCTTTCAGCAGTTTGTTGACCTTGCGCAACGTGCCCGCACAGCCAGGGCACAAAGTAATAACGTTGAGTCCCAGTTTTTCAGCCTGGCACAGGTTGCGCGCTGCGAGCGTGAGCATTACATCGTGACTCGCTGGGTCCAAGGGAAGTCCGCAGCAATTGTAGTCTGGCATCTCAACTAACTCGATACCGAGCTTCGCTGCGATTTTACGGGCTGAGAGCTCGTAGCTTGACACTCGGTAGGGTATGGCACAGCCAAGGAACATTGCGTATTTGAGATTTGGCATTAACTGCTTCCTCCTTTCTCCAAGAGCTTACCAAACCCTGTTCGATTGATGAGTTTCGCAATGCTTTCAACGTCAGCTTTAGGCAAGGGTGGCAAACCAGCTTCAGAACGTTTCTTCAACCTGAGTTCCGGAATTTTGTAAGCCAAGCCGGTTTCCATGATGGCGCCTCCCAACTCCTTAAGTGCAGATGGCATGTAGCCTTCGCGAACCGCGATGTTCTTGAGTGCCCTGATCACGCTGGAAATCTCCACATCCTGCGGGCAATGATCAACGCAGGTGTAGCAAGCTGCACACAGCCACAACTGATCGCTTGAAAGCACTTTGTCTTTCAGCCCCAGCTGGGCCATGCGTAGGAGTTGTCGAGGTCTGTAGGTTTCGCTGAACCTAGCAATGGGGCAGTCTGCCGTGCACGTGCCGCACTGGAAGCACAGCATCATGCGTTCGCCGCCAGGAATCTTTTTGACTTCGTTTTTGAATTGCAGATTGATTTCTGAGATTTTCAAGGCTGGTTTCGCTTCAGTAGTCTTGTTTTCTTCTTTTTCAGCTGTCAAGCTCTATTCCTCCATTTGTGATCGGATTTGGTCCGAGTTTACGAATTTCCTCCACCATTTCACGCATAACTGTGGCAAAACGGTCGCCTTCAGAGGCTGAAACCCATTCCAGACGGAGCCTTTCGGGTTCGACGCCGAATTGTTGCAGAACCTTCTTCAAAAGGAACATTCTACGTTGAGCTTTGAAGTTGCCTGACAAATAGTGACAGTCTGAGGGCAGGTGGCAACCCGCTACTAGAACTCCGTCGGCGCCGTCTTTGAAAGCTTCGAGAATGAACGCCGGGTCGATTCGCCCGCTGCACATGACCCTTATGATTCTAACGTTGTGGGGGTACTGCAGTCGGCTGACTCCTGCAAGGTCAGCGCCTGCATAAGCACACCAATTGCAGAGGAATCCAACGATTTTAGGTTCAAACTGAGCTACTTTCGCTTGAACCACAGTTTCAGTCATGCGCCAATTCCTCCTTCAAAGTAGCTCTAACTTGAGCCAGAATCTGCTCGTTAGTGTAATGTCCCAGCGTGATGGCTTTAGTTGGACAGGATGAGCCGCATACGCCGCAGCCTTTGCACAACGCTTCAAGGACTTTTGCCACTGGTTTTTCGCTGTTCTGCGTCATCTCTATGGCGTTGTAGGCGCACACTGACTCGCAGATTTTGCATCCACTGCACAGGTCTTGGTCAACGCTGGCTATGCTGCCTTCCATCTCAAGCGCTGGTTTCGACAACACAGTTGACGCTCGTGACGCAGCAGCGCAAGCCTGCGCAATGCTTTCATCTATGAATTTGGGTGAATGTGCCATACCACAGAGGAACACGCCTTCTGTAGCGAAATCAACTGGGCGAAGTTTCATGTGGGCTTCTAAGAAGAATTTGTCCTTGGTCAACGGCACCTTCAACATGCCAGCTAGGCGCTCATTATCAGCGTTTGGAACTGTAGCTACACTTAGGACGAGCTGGTCGGTTTCGATTGGAATCCACGTTTGAAGTACGGGTTCCCAAGCTGTAACTGTGAGTTTGCCGTTTTCGTTGTTTACTTCAGGCTTGTGTTCATCGTCGTAGAGTATGAATAAGACGCCTTTTTCAGAGGCTTCACGATAATAATCTTCCTTGAATCCGAAGGTTCGCATGTCCTTGTACAAAACGTAGATGTCGCTTTCTGGGCTGAGTTCCTTGATTTTCAGAGCGTTCTTGAC